>WNFK01045079.1_pt1 | contig 10566 bp, 8 predicted proteins | sample 5400281 | NCBI WGS metagenome assembly WNFK01 (sample SAMN13153350, study PRJNA577476) | soil metagenome | isolation source: 20 cm soil on Douglas fir-dominated hillslope | place: USA:California | collected 2013-09-17
AGCGTATATTGGCCCGCGCCTGCCCCCTCGCTGTCGCCCGCTTCCTCAACGAGCCTTGCACATGCGGCGTTCCGTCTCCGCCCTCGTCGTCCTCCTCGTCGTGTCGTCGACCCCCGCGCTCGCCCAGGGACGGGCCCAGCGCCCCCTCCGCGCCGGCGACGTCTATCTGCTGCGCACGGTGAACGAGCCGCAGCTCTCGCCCGACGGGGCGTGGGTGGCGTACAGCGTCACGACGCCCGACTCGGCGAAGGACAAGTCGGACAGCGACGTCTGGATGACGAGCTGGGACGGGACGCAGACGATCCGTCTCACGTCGTCGCCCGACGGCGAGAGCACGCCCCGCTGGAGCCCCGACAACCGCTACCTCGCCTTCGTCTCCGGCCGCCAGGAGGGGAAGGGCGGCCAGGTCTGGCTGCTCGACCGGCGTGGCGGCGAGGCGCAGCGCCTCACGATGCTGAAGGGCGGCATCGACGACTTCGCCTGGTCGCCCGACTCGAAGCGGCTCGTCCTCGTGCTCGACGAGGAGACCGATTCCCTGGCGCGGAAGGGCGACGTCGCCGGCTACCTCGGCACGAAGCGCACGCATCTCGCCCTGTTCGACGTCGCGACGAAGAAGCTCGATACGCTCACGAGCGACCTGCACGATGACGATTCACCGAGCTGGTCGCCCGACGGCCAGCGCATCGCCTTCGTCCGCGAAGCGCCCGCCGAGCCGGGCAAGGCGCGCGACTCCGACGTGTACGTCGTCGAGGCGCGACGGGGCGCCGCGCCGAAGCCGCTCACCGACTTCGACGGCCCCGACGGCGGCCGCCCCGCCTGGTCGCCCGACGGCAAGTGGCTCGCCTTCACGCGCGGCGACGAGCCGAAGTTCTCGGCGTACCACCTGCAAAAGCTCACCGTCGTGCCGAGCGACGGCAGCGCGCCGGCGCGCGTCGTCACCGCATCGCTCGACCGCGCGGTGTCGTCCGTCCGCTTCACGGCCGACGGGCGCGCGGTGCTCGCCACCGTGTCCGATGACCGGGCCGACCAGCTCGTGCGCATCCGCGTCGCCGACGGCGCCGTCGAACGGCTGATCGACGGCAAGCGCGTCGTCACCAGCTTCAGCGCCGGTGCGGACGGACGCGCGGCCGTGCTGGTCTCCACCCCCGATCGGGCGCCCGAAGTGTTCGCTCGCGACGTGGCGGGCGGTGCGCTGCGGCAGCTCTCGCATGCCAACGACTCGCTGTTCGCGCAGCTGCAGCTCGGGAGCGTGCAGGACTTCACGTCGAAGAGCGACGACGGCGCCGAAGTGCACTCCCTGCTCTACCGGCCGGCGGCCGCGTCGAGCGGGCCCCTCCCCCTCGTCGTCTACATCCACGGCGGCCCGAACGGCCAGGACGCCTATCGCTTCGACTTCGAGCGGCAGTACTTCGCCGCGAACGGCTACGCCGTGCTGGCGGTGAACTATCGGGGCTCGAGCGGACGCGGCTCCGCCTACCAGAAGGCCATCTTCGCCGACTGGGGGAACAAGGAGGTGAAGGATCTCCTGGGCGCCGTGGACGAGGCGGTGCGGCAGGGAATCGCCGATCCGGCGCGCCTCGGCATCGGCGGCTGGAGCTACGGCGGCATCCTCACCGATTACACCATCGCCACCACGCCGCGCTTCAAGGCGGCCGTGAGCGGCGCCGGCAGCGCAAACCAGCTCTCGATGTACGGGACTGACCAGTACGTGGCGCAGTACGATCTCGAGATCGGCGCGCCGTGGATGGCGCAGGACACGTGGATCAGAATCTCGTATCCCTTCTTCCACGCCGACCGCATCCGCACGCCGACGCTGTTCATGGGCGGCCAGAGCGACTTCAACGTGCCGATCATCGGCGGCGAGCAGATGTACCAGGCGCTACGCACGCTCGGCGTGGAGACGCAGCTCGTCGTCTATCCGAACCAGTTCCACGGCATCACGATCCCGAGCTACAAGAAGGACCGGCTGCAGCGGTATCTGGCGTGGTACGACCGGTTCCTGAAAGGCCCCGCGACCGCGGCGGCGGCACGGGCCGGCACCTCGGAGGAACAGCGCTGATCATCCGCGAGACCGCGTCGTCCTGGGGCGCGAAGCCGAAGGGAAGGACCCGCACCGCCTTGTCGTCCTGAGCGCAGCGAAGGACCTGCACCTGGGACAGCCACTGCAGTACGCGGGTATACCAGTACCTGGTACCGAGATTGGCATACAAGCCCCAGGAATGCGGGGCCGCTTTTGGAGAGTCGGTCGCCGCGAGCCGGCGTCCGTGCATTCCTGGGGGCAGTATGCCAGTCCAAGTACCTGGTACTGGTATACCCGCGTACTGCGGTGGCCTCGGTGGCCATTGAGGACACCACGCCCGGACGATGCTAGCCCTTCCGCGCCGCCCGCCGCCCCAGCGTCTGCGACCCTTCCGACCGTCCCGGACGCGTGGCCAGCACGCGGCGCGCATAGGGCGCGATCCCGATCTCGCGCGCCTTGGCGCGGAAGGTCGACCCGTGGTCGATCGTGTGGCTACTCTCGTCCTGCCACTGGTGCACCATCTCGTGCAACAGGGTGTGCAGCGCCTCCTGCCAGCCGTGCTTCTTGAGGTGCGCGCGGCTGATGGCGATCTCCGCCATCTCGCCCCCCGTGGTGGCGGCGGTATAGTGGCCGAGCCGCGTCTTCATGCGGCGCGACACTCGGATATCGATCGACTTGAGCCGCTCACCGAAGTGCCGCGCATTGTATCGAGCGTGCCAGGCCACGAACTGCTCCGCGAGCTCCACGTCGTCGGCGTGGGTACGCTCACGCCGCGCCGGGGGCCGAGGCGAACGCACCGGATACCCGACGATGAGGCGCTGGGCCTCCCGCCGCTCGGCGCGCGTGCGCCCTTCGACGAACACGACGATGGCGCAGAGCACCGATGCGGGAGCGCCGAGATAGCCCTCGTGCACGCGCAGCTCGCCGCCGCCGAAGCTCACCATGACGTTCCGGTTGCGGGTGAGCCGGCAGCGCGTGAGACGGCGCAGCCCGAGCTGCCGCAGGCGTGCGAGCAGCTCGTCCGCGTTGTGCGGCGTGCCGCCGTGGAAGCCGAGCTCGAGCTGCGAGTCGTCGCGGCGCGGCCGGAAGAGTCGGGTCAGCGCGTGAAGCACTTGGTGGGGCCCGGGATGAAGCCGAGTTCGGACTGCGACCAGACGAGAGTTCCCACTTCGATCTGCTCCGGGGTGATGCGAATGCTGTTCACCGACGAGGGCCGGCCGCCGCGCATGCGGTTCGAGACCGTCCCAGCCGTGGAGATGACCGTGCCCTTCCGGGTGTGCTCGACGTAGTGGATCGCGTCCTGATGGTCGTGTCCACACAGCACGAGGTCCACCTGGAGGTCGGCGAACGCCCCCAGCGCGCGCGCGGTGTTCTTGAGGCCATGCCGCTGTGAGAGCTCTCCCTTCATGGGATTGTGGTGCATGACGATCACACGCGCGTCACTTGGCGGCACCTCGGCGAACACCTTCCGCAGCCGCTCGATCTGCGACCGCCGGATGATGCCGATGATCGAGAGGTCGCGCAGCCGCCAGGTGAGGGTCTGCCGCAGGACGCCATGGGAGGTGTTGAGGCCGGCGAAGACCGCGCCCGGCACCTCCAGCACCGGCTCGATCTCGGGACTGACGTAGCGCCGGTAGTTCTCGAACATCTTGCGCTCGTCGCCCAGGCCGAGCGGCGCCCGCCACCACTGCACGTCGTGGTTGCCGGGAATGGCGATGACCTTGCTGAAGGCTTCGGCGTGCTTGATGAACGCGCGGGCACGCTGGAACTCGCCGGAGCGGGCCCGCTGCGTCAGGTCGCCCGAGATGGCGACGACGTCGTAGCGCCGCTCCTCGATCAGCGCCTCCATCGCCTCGTACTGCGCCGGCACGGCTGGGTGGCCGAAGTGGAGGTCCGAGCAGTGGAAGACGGTTACGGTCGTCACGTCGGGCTCACAGCCGCGCGATGATCGCGTCGGTGAATTCGTCCGTGGTGGCCGTGCCGCCCAGGTCGCGCGTCACGACCTTGCGCTCGCGAATCGTCGCTTCGAGCGCCTCGCGAATGCGCCGGGCGCGCTCGCCGTCGTTCATGTACTCGAGCATCATGCAGCTCGCGAGGATGAGCGCGCTCGGATTCGCGATCCCCTTCCCCGCGATGTCCGGGGCGGTGCCGTGCACCGCCTCGAAGATCGCGCCGCCGAGCCCGATGTTCGCGCCCGGCGCCAGCCCCAGCCCACCGACCAGCCCCGAGATGAGGTCGGACAGGATGTCGCCGAACAGGTTCGTCGTCACGATGACGTCGTACCGCTCGGGCTTCAGCACGAGGTTCATCGCCATCGCATCCACGATGACCTCGTCGAAGTCGATCCCCGCGTATTCCTGCGCCACCTGGCGGCCGACGTCGAGGAAGAGCCCCTGGGAGTACTTCAGGATGTTCGCCTTGTGGACGAGCGTCACCTTCTTCCGCCCGTGCTTCACCGCGTAGTCGAAGGCGTAGCGCACGATGCGCTCCGACCCGGCGCGCGTGATGATCGCCATCGACTCCGCCGCCGCGCGCGGATCGTTTCCCACCTTGATGTAGTGCTCGATGCCGACGTACAGCCCCTCGGTGTTCTCGCGGATGAGCACGAGGTCGATGCCGTCGTAGCGCGCGCCCTGTACGATCGTGTGCGCCGGCCGGATGTTGGCGTACAGGTCGAAGGTCTTCCGCAGCGCGACGTTGATCGAGCGGAAGCCCTCGCCCACCGGCGTCTCGAGCGGCCCCTTGAGCGCGAGCCGGGTGCGCTTGATCGAATCGAGCGTCGCCTCGGGAATGGGGTCGCCGAACTTCGCGACTCCTGCCTGTCCTGCATACTGTACATCCCAGTCGATGTCGATCCCCGCCGCCTCGAGCACGCGGACGGTGGCGCTGCTGATCGACGGCCCGATGCCGTCGCCAGGGATGAGTGTGACGGGTGTTCCCATGTCTATGCCTTGCTCGGCCTAAGGGGCCGCGATCAGGTCGGCGGAATGTGCGGCGAGGCTCGTGAGGAGCTCGCGCGAGAACGTGGAGAATGGCGCGCTACGGACGTCACCAATCCATCGCAGATCGCCCACGCGTCCATCCACGACGGCGAGGCGGACGACGGCGACGCCCTGCCCGTCGGCGGTCTTGTCGAAGCGGAGCTCGACCGGGATGAGCACCGCGCGCGCCGACTCCTGGAGCGCGATCATCGTGCGCAGTTGGGTGGCGAGCGGATCGCCCAGCCGCTCGCCGGAGATCAGGCGCGTGCTCCGCAGCGGCGCCGCGGCGATGGTGTAGGGGTCGATCCGGTACGAGGGGTTGCTGCGCGCCGCCCGCACGAGCGCGTCCGGATAGACCCATCGCGCCTTGAGCCCGCGCGCGCCCAGCTCCGCTTCCAGCGCGGCGTCGAAGTCGCGCATGAACTCCCGCGACCGCGGGATCTGCTCCGTCCAGCCGAGCGCGTCCACCTCGCGCAGGGCATTCAGGGGCGCCACGATCACCTGCTGCGTGACGAGCCCGGAGAGCGGGCGCACGGGCGCGGCCATTGGCGCGGGCTCTCCGGCCGTGCCCTGCGCACGGCAGGCGGCCAGGATGAGCGGGAGGCTGCAGAACAGGCGGAGGGTAGAGCGCACGGTCGGGGCGAGAGGTGTTCGGGAAAGCTAAACGGGTGCCCTGTGGTGCGGATGCCCGGAGGCCCGGGCGTCCGTTCATCCGGGCCTCCGGGCCTCCGGGCCCGGGCTTCCGGCTTGCCTTCCCCCCGTCCAACTTGGCGCCCATGCCTCCGTCCGCTCTTCCTCGCATCGCCCCGCGCACCGTCCCGGCTGCCCTCGGCTGGGCCGGCGTTGCCCTCCTGGGTGCCGGCGCGCTCGGCCTCCTCGCTCTATCGCGCGGCGAGCCCGTCAGCGCAATCTGGCTCATCGTCGCGGCGGTCTGCACCTATGCCATCGGTTACCGCTTCTACAGCGCGTTCATCGCCGCGCGGATCTTCGCGCTCGACGACCGGCGACCGACACCCGCCGAGCGGCTCTCCGACGGCCGCGACTTCGTGCCGACCAACCGGTGGATCGTCTTCGGCCACCACTTTGCCGCCATCGCCGGTCCGGGACCGCTCGTCGGCCCCACCCTCGCCGCCCAGTTCGGCTACCTCCCCGGCATCCTGTGGATCGTCGTCGGCGTGGTGCTCGGCGGCGCCGTGCAGGATTTCGTGATCCTCTGTGCCTCCGTCCGGCGCGACGGCAAGTCGCTCGGCCAGATGGCGAAGGAGGAGATCGGGCCCATCGCCGGGTTCACCGGGATGGTGGCGGTGCTGGGGATCATGATCGTGCTCATCGCCGTGCTTGGCCTGGTGGTGGTGAATGCTCTGCGATCGAGCCCGTGGGGCACCGTGACGATCGGGCTCACGATCCCCATCGCCATGCTGATGGGGATCTACATGCGCTGGCTGCGTCCCGGGCGCGTGCTGGAGGCGAGCGCGATCGGCCTCGTCCTGCTGGCCGCGTCGCTGTTCGCCGGCCGCTGGGTCGCCGAGCATCCGACGCTGGCGAGTGCGTTCACGCTCGACGGGAGGACGCTCGCCGCGCTGATCATGGCGTACGGCTTCGCGGCCTCGGTGCTCCCCGTCTGGCTGTTGCTGGCGCCGCGCGACTACCTGTCGGCGTTCGTGAAGATCGGCGTCGTGATCGCCCTGGCCGTCGGGATCATGATCGCGCTCCCGCCGCTCCAGATGCCGGCGCTCACCCGCTTCACGGACGGCACGGGGCCGGTGTTCGCGGGCACCGTCTTCCCGTTCGCCTTCGTCACCATCGCGTGCGGCGCGATTTCGGGCTTCCACGCCCTGATCGCGTCGGGGACGACGCCGAAGCTGCTCGCGCGCGAGGGCGACGCGCGCCTCGTCGGCTACGGCGCCATGCTCGTCGAGTCGTTCGTGGCGGTGATGGCGCTCATCGCCGCATGCGCGCTCACCCCCGGCGTGTATTTCGCCATCAAACGCGCCGGTCGCGGCGCTCGGCACGGCACCACGGCGCAGAGCGCGGCCGCGGCCGTTGCCAGCTGGGGATTCGTCGTCACGCCGGCGGAGATGGAGGCGCTGGCGCGCCAGGTCGGCGAGACCTCGTTGCTCTCGCGCACCGGCGGCGCGCCAAGCCTGGCCGTGGGCATGGCGCACATCTTTTCCGGCATGTTCGGCGGCGGGGCGATGGCGCTCTGGTACCACTTCGCCATCATGTTCGAGGCGCTGTTCATCCTCACGACGCTCGACGCCGGGACGCGCGTCGGCCGGTTCATGCTCCAGGATCTCGCCAAGCACGCCTGGCCCCGTTTCGGCCTCACCTCATGGCCGCCGGCGGTAGTGCTGTCGAGCGGGATCTTCGTGGCGATGTGGGGATGGTTCCTCTGGCACGGCGTGGTGGATCCGCTCGGCGGCATCAACTCGCTCTGGCCGTTGTTCGGGATCTCGAACCAGCTGCTCGCCGCCGTCGCGCTCTGCGTCGCGACGACCGTCATCATCAAGATGGGGAAGGCGCGCCACGCGTGGGTCACCCTCGTCCCCCTGGCGTGGATCGTCGTCGTCACGATGTCCGCCGGTTGGCAGAAGCTGTTCTCGCCGCTGCCGAAGCTCGGCTTCCTCGCGCACGCCCACCTGCTCCAGACGGCGAAGGCGGTAGGCACGCTGCCGCCGGGCGTCAGATCGATGCGCGAGCTCAATCAGCTCATCGCCAACGACTACCTCGACGCCGCGGTGGCGGCGTTCTTTCTGCTCGCCGTGCTCGTCGTGATCGCCGACAGCGCCCGGGAATGGTGGGCCGTACTGTCGGGTGGCAAGCCGGTTCGCTCGACCGAGACGCCGTTCGAGGCTCGCCCGCTCCCCGCCGGCGACTGACCTCTCCGATGTCCCTCCCCTCTCGCTCATCCATGCGCTGTCTCCGTGCTTCCATCGCGCTCCTTGCCCTTCCTGCCGCGCTTCTGGCGCAGTCGGCCGCGACGCCGTTCGACTTCAGCATCCGCAACATCATGCGAGGGCCGGAGCTCTACGGCCGCGCGCCCACCAACGTGCGGTGGAGCGCCGATGGGCGCTGGATCCATTTCCTGTGGAATGCGCCGGGCACCGACTGGCGCGAGCCGCTGCGCCCGTACCGCGTGCGCGCCGAAGCGGGGGCGCAGCCGGAACGCTTGACCACCGCCCAGGCCGACTCGGCGTCGCCGTACGTCACCGACGGAGTCCTCTCACCGGACCGCCGCTCGCGCGTCGTCGAGGCGCTCGGCGACATCTGGCTGGTGGGCCTGCGCGACAGCCGCGCGCGCCGGCTCACGCAGACCGTCGCCGTCGAGTCGCGGCCGTCGTTCGCCGCTGATGGTCGCACCGTCTATTTCGTCCGCGACGGCAACGCCTTCGCCGTCGCCCTCGGTGACGGCTCGACGCGCCAGCTCACGGACATCCGGACGGGGCCCGCTCCCGTCGATTCGGCGAAGCCGGTGGGCCAGCGCGGCCGGCTCGAGCAGCAGCAGCGCGACCTGTTCGAGTCGGTGCGCGACCGCGCCGCCGCCGACAGTGCCACGCGCGCCGAGCGCAAGGCGAGGGAGGCGGCGGGGCTCCAGCCCATCTATCTCGCAGCCACGGAACGCGTCGCCGGTATCGACGTCTCGCCGAACGGGCGCGCCGCGCTCGTCCTCGTCGGCCAGCCGGCGGCGAACCAGCGTCAGGCGGAGGTGCCGCAGTTCGTCACGTCCACGGGGTACGTCGAGAATCTCCGTCCGCGCACCAAGGTGGGCGACGTCGTCAACCGGCAGCGCGTTCTCTGGGTCTCGCTGCCATCCGGCAAGGCGACGCCGCTCCAGGTGTTCGGCACCGATACCATCGGCGGCAACGTCGCGCTGGCCGGTTGGAACGACGACGGCTCGCGCGCCGCCCTGTTCGCCTTCGCCGCGAACCGGAAGACGCGCCTGCTGCAGAGCGTGCGCTCGGACAGCGCGGCGTTCACCACGGTGGAGACGCTGCGCGACACCGCCTGGGTCGGCGGGCCCTGCTCCTCGTGCGCGGGGTGGTACGACGGTGGCCGGCGGCTCTGGTTCATCTCGGAGCAGACCGGCTACGCACAGCTCTACTCCTCGGCCGCCGGCGGAGGCGACGTGCGGTCCCTCACCGAGGGAAAGTGGGAGGTGCTGAACGTGGACCTCTCGCCTGACGCGAAGGAGTTCTACCTCACGACGAGCGAGCCGTCGCCGTTCGAGCAGCAGCAGTATCGGATGCCGGTGAGCGGCGGCGCGCGCACGCGCGTCACCGCCGCGTCGGGAGGACACACGGCCGTGCCGTCGCCCGACGGTCGCTGGCTCGCCGACGTCCATTCGTTCGTCAATCAGCCGCCCGATCTGTATCTCGTCGCCAACCGCGCCGGCGCGGAGCCGGTGCGGCTCACGACGTCGCCGAGCGCGGAGTTCCAGAGCACCGCGTGGCTGAAGCCCGAAATCGTCCAGATCCCGGCGTCCGACGGCATCAGCGTGCCGGCGCACATCTACCGGCCGCAGGACGTAGGCGCGCAGCCCAACGGCGCAGGCGTGATCTTCGTGCACGGCGCGGGCTACCTGCACAACGTCGGCAACTTCTGGTCGCAGTATCCACGCGAGTACATGTTCAACCAGTTCCTCGCGAAGCACGGCTACGTCGTGCTCGACGTCGACTATCGCGCGTCGGCGGGCTACGGACGCGACTGGCGCACGGCGATCTATCGGTGGATGGGCGGGCGCGACCTCCAGGATCACGTCGACGCGTCGAAGTGGCTCGCGAAGACCTACGGGATTCCCGGCTCGCGCGTCGGCATCTACGGCGGGAGCTACGGCGGATTCATCACGCTGATGGCGCTGTTCACGGCGCAGGACCAGTTCGGCGCCGGCGCCGCGCTGCGCTCGGTGACCGACTGGGCCCATTACAACGAGGGCTATACGTCGGCCATCCTCAACCGGCCGCAGGACGACACGCTCGCCTACCGGCGCTCCTCGCCAATCTATTTCGCCAGCGGGCTGAGAAGCCCGCTGCTGATGGCGCACGGCATGGTCGACGTGAACGTGCACTATCAGGACATCGTCCGGCTCCAGCAGCGGCTGATCGAGCTGGGCAAGACGGATTGGGAGCTGGCGTCGTATCCGGTCGAGGACCACGGCTTCGTGCGTCCGTCGAGCTGGACGGACGAGTACACGCGCATCTTCGACCTGTTCGAGCGGACGATCGCGAAGCCGGTCGGAAGCGGAAATGCGTCGGGTCGCTGAGCTGTTCAGCCGCCTTGGGATCGTCGTCCGGCGCGTGATCGGCGCGCCGGACTACGAGCGATACGTCGCGCACGTGCGTCGGGCGCATCCGGCCGCCACGCCGCTCACGCGAGACGCGTTCGCGCGCGACGTGCTGGCGCGGCGGTACGAACGGCCGGGCTCGCGCTGTTGTTAGCTCGGTCCGTGCTGTCGTCCTGAGCGAGAGACTGTGCCAGGGGGGGAGACAGCCACTGCAGTACGCGGGTATACCAGTACCAGGTACTTGGACTGGCATACTGCCCCCAGGAATGCACGGACGCCAACTG
>WNFK01031689.1_pt1 | contig 10563 bp, 18 predicted proteins | sample 5400281 | NCBI WGS metagenome assembly WNFK01 (sample SAMN13153350, study PRJNA577476) | soil metagenome | isolation source: 20 cm soil on Douglas fir-dominated hillslope | place: USA:California | collected 2013-09-17
GACTCGCTCACTTCCGCTTGCGGCGGCATAGAGGACATGGCCGGGCTGGCTGCTGTCTCGGCCCGGCGGCAAGCAACTCCGGGGATCCGACATCCGATGGATGCCGAATTCGCATAGCTAGAGGCGAGCTGCTGGCGTTAAAATTACCAAATTCGGACCGATAACGGCTCATACACCCGTCGCGAATACCTCCGTGACACCATTGGAGAACCGAGAAGACTGGACGGTAATCAGCATGAAAGAATGACTGGAAGCGGATTTTCTCTTTCGACTAGAGGAGCAGAGCAATGAGTGATCTTGTCGTGATTGCATTCCCAACCGAGGCCAAGGCGGAGGAAGTTCGTCAAAAATTGCTGGCCATGCAGAAGGAGTATTTGATCGAACTCGGTGATGCCGTGATCGCCGTGAAGGACAGCAAAGGACAAATCAAACTAAATCAACTGATCAACACCACCGCTGCCGGTGCGGTTACTGGCGCCTTCTGGGGCTCGCTGATCGGCCTGATCTTTTTGATGCCGCTGGCCGGCGCTGCCCTTGGCGCAGCGTCTGGCACACTCAGCGGATATTTGACTGATATAGGCATCAACGACAAGTGGATGAAAGAGACCGCTGCCGCCGTTCAACCCGGAACGGCGGCGCTCTTCGTGCTGGTGCGCAAAGTCACGGCAGACAAGGTTCTTGAGAGGCTCAAAGGCGAAGGCGGCACGGTGCTAAAGACTTCTCTCGACCACACTAAGGAAGCCGCCTTGCAAGCGGCTCTGGCGGAGGTCAAGGCGACGGTACCGGCTTCGCCTCCTGATTTGCCGGGCGCTTGAAACGATTAAAGCGGACGGATGCGCCCTATTGCAGCGGGCCATCGATGGTGTGCGCCGTGATCTACCGCGAGTGCCATCGGGGGGCATGCTGCGCAGGATGAAGGACGGGGCTAGCGCCACTCCTCCTCGCGCTCCCGGCGCACCGCCTCGCTCGCCGGGTTCTTCGACTTGAGCCACGTCTTTGACGGCCCGCTGCGATAAAACGCATCCGTCCGCTTTGCCCCGAACTATAAGCAAAGTGTCTTTCCCGGCTCCTTGCGCTAAATCAAATGTCCGCAGGGTTCTGACAGACGCCGACATCGCGACGGCGCACGAGGTGCGGCTCGAAAACGCAAATCATTTGGCGCACATAAACAAGACTTCATGCTGGTGTTCCCGGTAACGAAGGCTTGCTGGGGGATTTCACGGCCCGGCCGTGAAATATCGAACGCCGCTATTTCTGTCTCATCTCCACTCCTTGATTACGATGAGCCAGAAATCCTCCCTTCTTCAACACGCTAATTCTGTCTCACAGGTGCTGATCCCGGACAAAAGGGCGGCCGACGGGGGTAGGCTTGCGCAACATGCTGCCAACGGACCGTGGATTTGCCTGAAAATTGCGGATGACTTCGCCGCAAAATCAGCCGACAATGGCGACGGTATTCGTACCCGGTCGCCGGGTGCTTCCCGTAGCGATCTACCCGCGAGGACACCTCATGAAATCATTTAGACTTCTCGGCCTGGCACTCGGCGCATCGTTTGCGTTCTCGGCAAGCGCGTTTGCGCAGGACATCACCATCGCCGTGGCAGGTCCGCTGACGGGCGGCGAATCCGCTTTCGGCCGACAAATGAAGAACGGCGCCGATCAGGCGGTTGCCGACATCAACGCGGCCGGCGGCGTCCTCGGCAAGAAGCTGGCGTTGGACGCGGAGGACGACGCCTGCGATCCTAAACAGGCGCGCTCGGTGGCGGAAAAGATCGCCGGCGCGAAAATCCCGTTCGTGGCCGGGCATTTCTGCTCTTCATCCTCGATCCCGGCGTCGGAAGCCTACGCCGATGGCAACGTGCTGCAGATCACGCCAGCCTCGACCAATCCGCTGTTCACTGAGCGCAAGCTCTGGAACGTGGCCCGTGTCTGCGGCCGTGACGACCAGCAGGGCTTGGTCGCGGCCGGCTACATCGCGAAGAACTACAAAGGCAAGAACATCGCCATCCTCAACGACAAGACCACCTACGGTAAAGGCCTCGCGGACGAGACCAAGAAGTCGCTCAACAAGGCCGGCGTCACCGAAAAGTTGTATGAGTCCTACAACAAGGGCGACAAAGACTTTAACGCCATCGTCTCGCGCCTGAAGCTCGAAAAGATCGACCTGGTCTATGTCGGCGGCTACCATCAGGAAGCCGGACTGATCCTGCGCCAGATGCGCGATCAGGGTCTGCAAACCGTGCTGATGTCAGGCGATGCGCTGGCCGACAAGGAGTACGCCTCGATCACCGGACCGGCCGGCGAAGGCACGCTGTTCACCTTCGGTCCCGACCCGCGCAACAAGCCGACCGCCAAGGCCATCGTCGAGAAGTTCAAGGCCAACAACATCGATCCCGAAGGCTACACGCTCTATACCTACGCCGCGATGCAGGTCTGGTCGCAGGCGGTCAACAAGGCCGGCACCACCGATCCGAAGAAGGTCATGAGCACGATCAAGGCCAGCGAATGGGATACAGTGCTGGGCAAGCTCGGCATCGACGCAAAGGGCGACCTCAAGCAGATTGACTATGTGGTCTACAAGTGGGACGCCAAGGGTAACTACACCGAGCTAAACCCGAAGGCGTCGTAAGGCCCTACAGTTTCTGTCGCGACATCAAACGCCCCGGTTCGCCGGGGCGTTTTTGTTTGCCGGGTGGCACGTCCATTTCGACGAGCTTGACCCGATCGGGGCGATGCGATCATCTGTATTTCCCTGGGGTACAGGCGATGAAAAACCTCCTCACCGATATCGCGGGCGTCCGCGTCGGCCACGCCGATGATGCGGCACTGGCGTCCGGCGTCGCGGCGGTGATGTTCGACAAGCCGGCCGTGGCCGCGATCGAGCCGGCCCAGGACGGCAGAATTTATATCGAGTTGGTCAACGGCGCATTCCTCAAGGCCGGCGGCACACCCCGCCTGATGAGCCCCTCGTCGAGCGGGGTTTTTTAGTGTCCCGATTTCAAATCCGGTGTATCCAGATTAGGACAGCACCGGGTTCGTGCGTCGCCCTTTACCGGCTCGGCCGCAACAAGTTGGATGAAGAAATCATCGGGATCTGCGCCACCCGCCACCAGGGCCGCAATGGCGAGGTCCCGCTCCGTGTCCGTCTGAGCTGCAAAAAGATAGCTTCGACGCAGCGGCATCTCCGGTGCCGCCAAGGATTCGAGCTTCTTCAAACGCGCTTCAATAGATCGATTCATTGCCTCTTCTCCAGTTTGTCCAGACGCGCCAACACCTCCGTAACCTCAATCGATCTCACGTAACCGTCGATCAGTTTGCCGACTTCGGATGCCTCCGATGGCGTGAGGGTGCCAGAGGCTACGGCGTCCATCTTCGCTCCTTGGGGGCTACGATGAGCCAGAAATCCTTCGTTCCTCAAGCCGCTAGTTTTGTCTCATGGGCGCTGAAGCGGGACACGCGCACGCAGGCCGACGCCGATCACGTCCGGGTCAAGACCGAGATGTTGCAACTGCGCCTGATGGAGAGGAAGCGTGAACTGGTGCGGATGGATGAAGTCACCGCGATGATCGACGACATGATGGGCGTGGTGCTGACGGCGATGTCGAGCATGCCTGCGCGGTGTGCGCCGCGTGGTGATCTGGTGATGCGGCGCAAGCTGGAAGCGATCGTGTTCGAGGTCAGAACCGAGATGGCCGACATCGCGCAGCGGAAGGCCGACGAATGCGGCGAGCCACCGCCGGACGAACAATGACCGCCTGATCGTTGACGACCGGCGGCACTGGTGACACAAATCCTCCGGCAGGCCATCGATTTACACAGGTGCACCATGTGGTACCTGTCTGGCCGCGAAACGCTGATCTTTATTGCGCTGGTCGTCAGCGCGGTCGCGGTGATGCTGACGGTCCTGCCTTGGCGATAAATCCAGAAATCTCAGGAGGGTGGAGATGACACAACGTGCAGAGTTGATGCAGTCACCGGCCTGTGGCGTGCTGCGAGCATCTTCACGCCGCTTGCTGCTGTTCATCGAGTACGAGATTGCGCGCAACGGTGGTCGCCCTGTCATGCTCTACAACGATCAGTTCGCAGTGGTCGGTTCGGTCAGGGTCATTCCGCCCGGCCTGAGCGAACTGCACGCACTAGGTCTGATCGAGGTGACGCGGTATCCGAAGCGTCACATCTGCGCGCCGTCGGAACGCTGGCGCGACATCGCTTCGAAGCAGGATGCGTTGATCATCTCCGCCCGAGCGCGTACTCAGCGCATGCCGCCGATGATGGTGCCGTCGCAACCGGCAACAGCTTCGACCAACGCACAGGCTTGATCTCTAATATCCGCATGACCTGTCGGGCGTGCCGCGTCGGCTCCCGTTGTGCCCGGTGCCCGTCGCGCTATCCACCGCAATCTGTAGCGGCTTGCCTGTTGCGCGCGGCCCGGCGATCCTGTCTCGCATGGGGACAAAGTCACGCGAGACCATTTTCGGTAGCTCGGTCCGCGCCCGCTCCCAAAAGATCACCTTCGGAGAGATGCGCGCCGCCGGGTCATTCGGCGATAAGGATGATCCGGCATCGTTAAGGAGGATTTGAACGATTGATTTAACCCGATTGCAACGAGGGGCTGCTATGAAACGGGTCTCCTCGCATCATCAGGGGTTTTAGAATGTCCAAGCTTTTTGCGCGTTTCGTGAAGGATGAGGCTGGTGCCCCCGCCATTGAATACGGCCTCATCGCTGCCGGCATTTCGCTGGCCATCATTGCGGTCGTGAACGGCATCGGCACCAACCTCAACGACAAGTACACCTCCATCAACAATTCGCTTAAGTAACTCGTCAGAACCTCCAAGCGAACTCAGCCCGCCCGCCGGTTCGGGCCGACGGGCTTCTGTCGCTTTTAGACTTGGGTCAGAAAGTCGAAGCCGGTGCCAGGGCCGCAACGCTGACGACATCGCCGAACGCGGTGGTCGAGCCGATCCATCCGAAGGCGATGCCGGTGATTCTGACAACCGATGAAGAACGTGATGTCTGGATGCGCGCGCCGTGGGACGAGGCGAAGGCGTTGCAGAGGCCGTTGTCGGACGATGGACCAAGTGATGCGGGGGCCGGACAAGGAAGATGTCGCCAGAGACGGCTTGACGTTTGGTTCTCAGGGGAACGCCGGATAGCACCTGCTTTCATCGGCAGCGTCGGCCATTTTCCGTTAGTCCCAGTAATGGTGACGCCTGATGATTACGTCACGGTCACCATAGCGATGATACCATCCGCGATGCCAGCCACGGTCATGCCCATAGAACCCAACGCGCGGACCGTAATAGTCGCGGTCGCGATAATAGTCTCGGTCGCCGCCGATCCGTACACTAAATCCCTGGGCGCTTGCGACTGTAGGAGCCGCAACAGCGATGGTTGCTAACGCGGCGAGAACGTAAGAAAGCTTTCTCATGGTTCGTCTCCTCTCGTTAGTGACACTGACAAGAAAACGAACGGCTGGCGGTGATGTTTCGGGAACTTTGTCGAAACTTTTTTGAATGGATGTTCAGCAACATTGCGAATGGTTTAGGAAGAAGAAGAAGAGGTCAACGGTTCCGCAAGCGCCGGGTCGAGGTCGGGCCGTGCCGCCACCCGAAAGCTCCACCGGCGCAGCCCGGATATCGCATGAAGTGCCAAGGCTCGTGAGGAACAAGGCTGTCGCACCGAAGTAAAGCAACCACGAGAATTAGTTTCGTTCTCCGCTAGTGATTGATGAGTGCGGTATCTGTACGGATAATCCCGCTCACGTCCGGCTCTTCCAGCCCGTTGGCGCGAATGCACTCGCAGGGCATGCCTGCGCCGCACTGACAGCCAACTTCATCGCTCCAGGCGCGCTTGGGGTGGCTCTCGCACACCCAGCCAATTCCAAAGCAAATTGGACAATTATCCGGGGATAGTTTTTGCATTCGGCTGATCACCGGGGTCGCTCATTTCGCTATCCGCATCCAATTCAATCTCTGCCTGCCGCCAGAACTCGTCAGACTTGCCCTCCGGTTTTCCCTCCTTCTCCCAGAGGCGATGGGCGTAGTTCCGAATTTGATCTTCTGAGTATTTCGCCATCTAGCGGCTCCATAAGGATTTATCCCGCCGACCCAATTCCGGTGCGACAGGCTAGTTCCTTTTGGAAAGGCCTTTGAATGAGCTTGCCCGGAGCAATCCCTCAGATGTGATATCCTGATACTCCACGTCAGCGACAAAGGAGGGCTCAACCCAAGTGGCCTTCGGCTTCTTGATGGGCTTGGTGAGCTTGGACTTTGGGCTCACCACCGTGTCCAGCTGCTTGCGAATTTGACTGGAGACGGTACGCGACCAACCGGTGCCAACCTTTCCCATATAGACCAGCTCCTTGCCTTCCTGCTTGCCGAGATAGAGAGCGGCCACGCCGGTAGGATCTTTCACGAATCCGACAACGGGGAATTTGGCCTTCTGAACCGTTTTGATTTTCAGCCAGCTTTCATTGCGCTCAGAGCGATAAGGGGCGTCGGCCCGCTTCGAGATGATGCCCTCCCAGTTCAGCTTGGCGGCATGCTCGAACATCTTCTGACCGTCGCCGGTGAGGTGGTCGGAGAAGAGCACGGGCAACTCGATATCGTTCTCGCCTAGAAGATCGAGCAATAATTGCTTTCGCTCGATCTGAGGCCGCTTGCGGAGGTCACCGTTCCTCCAAAGTAGATCAAAGGCGTAATACACGAGGCGGCCCTGCCTGCCGGCGGCAAGCTCTGCCTGGAGTTCGGAAAAGTTGGTGCGTCCTTCATGGACGACCACTACCTCGCCGTCGATGATGGCTTCGCCTGGTATGGCGAGTGCGCCGGCAATCTCGGTAAAGCGCTTGGTCCAATCCAACCCGTTGCGGGTGAACACCTTCTTTCGCCCCCGGTTGAGATGGACCTGGACGCGATAGCCGTCGTACTTGATTTCGTGAAGCCATTGCTCGCCCTTCGGCGCTCTGGACTTCAACGTTGCAAGCTGGGGTTTAATGAACCCCGGCATCTCGATACGCTTTGGCACTCAGGAAACTCACAAAGGCCCGCCGCACCTTGGAGGGCAATGGCCAGCTTTTTACTTACTTACTGAAAATCTCGAACAATCAGGGGACGTGACCGCTTTCACCACCACCAGTGCTATACAAGGGCCTTGTGCAGGTTTTTCCCGATCAGTTCTGGCCTCGAAATACCGTGTGATTCTACGGAATCCTCATTCCCGCTGAACGCGATAAAATCACTCCTGCCAGCGTGGTGTTTTCATCCCGAACATATTTGGGCTGGCGGAGGGCCGCAGGAATGCGGCCCTTTTGCCATCCGGCACCCAGTCGCTCGGAGAACCCGTCCCAAGTTCGGCAACACCAGGCTAACAATACGCCGAAGCACGAGGCGGGCCGCGAGGCGATGTCCGCCTTATTGGAGAAAACGCCGCCCGACGACCTTAGTGGCGAGCACGAACGCACTGCTTCCCACACGGACGTGCTGCGGTGGTTAAATGGGCAGCAACTTGTCCGCGCTCGCCCGCACGACGAAACGTCGTGCTAGGTGGAACCTCATTCTCTGAATGACATTACGTGCCGGCTTTTTGCCGGATCATTTTTTCGGCGATAAACGACAGCGTTTCTTCTTGTCCGGCAAAACGTTCAGAGATGGTCCGATGTCCTCGCTCGCTCTCTGCCTTGAAGCTTTCGTGTGCCGCGGCCTCGTCATAGGGATGTTCGGAGATGCATTCCTTGACGAGCCAATTGCGAGAGCGGTCTTTCCCCGATCGGAGAGATGATTGTTCGAATGTGTAGTCACGCATGGTGAACTCCTCATTAGTTGCCACAGCCGTCCGCCGTTGAACTGAATACGATTTTATGATACGAATAAGCAATGCTATCCGTGTAAACGGATATTATCCGTGTAGCGAAACATCCGTGTCAGCGAGGACTAAATGTCTGAGCCACTTTTTGATTTTCAGTGCTGGGTGGGCAAATACGAGATCAAGCGGTTCGATGAACTGCCGGCAAAAACCAACATGGCCGCAATTGCGGGCGAGTTTTATGAGAGCAGCGCAGCTGAGTTCCTGGAATCTGATTTCGATGCACCGCCAGATGCGCCATATCTCCTTCAGGTTGGCCCCGCGAAGTCACTAAGGCCTAACGGCAAGGCTCTAGACCATGCGGTGGGACTCTTGCTGCAAACGGAAGTTTCCAAGTTGCACAGAGCCGAATCGGATAGGCGGAGCGATATTCGGAAGAGGCTTAAATCAGCCAAATCGAGACGGAGAGAATTATGCGAACTCGATAAAATTCGGGCTGAGCCAATAAACTTCGATCCCGACCAACTATCCGCGCTCAAAAGAAACGTACTCGCCATTGCCCGGTGCATCGGAATGCTGAATGTCGACGGGGGTATCCCGGACCGAGATGAGTTCGATTCCAATGTCACTCCCTGCGAATCCCTACGCCATTGGATTGCGGCGGCTGACACGATCCAATTGATTTTTTCTCTTCGCAACTTCCATGAATTCGATCTTCCTCCTCAAGTGATTGCTCCTCACGATCATCTTAATCTACTTCTTTCTAATCATCCGGTTGTGCTGCATATTCAGCCGAGTTCCACCCGAGCTGCACTGATTTATCACGCTGCGCAAATGGTAGCGCAGGGAACGACTTCGCGGATCTGCAACAAATGCGGCAAGCCATTCCTTGAGGGTGGCGAACGCGACCCCCGCAACAAAAAACGGGCGGGGTCTCGCTTCTGTAGCGATAAATGCCGGTATGAGTATCACAACGAGGCGCGCCGAAAAGCTAAAGCAACAAAGTCTTAGTCGGAAGTGACAACGAGTCCGCGCGGCCAGGCCGAACGCGCTAAGTTCGCTAATGGGATGGTCCGGCCGTGCTCCTGCCCCGCCAGCAAGCGAAGCTGGCAAGGGGCGCCAAAGACAAGGAGCACGCCATGTCTCAGACAGCCAATACCGCGATCGCCGTGATCGGCATCGATATCGGCAAGAACTCGTTCCACGTCGTGGGCCACGATGCGCGCGGCGCCATCGTGCTGCGGCAAAAGTGGTCACGCGGCCAGGTAGAAGCACGGCTCGCCAACCTGCCACCGTGCTTAATCGGTATGGAGGCCTGCGTCGGCGCGCATCATCGCAAGAAGGCCGAGATCGACAGCGGCAAACGATCCGGCGTGGTCGGGGTCAAATTCTGGGAGGTCTCGCCGCTCGAGGCGGACAGCGAGGCGCCGCCCGATTACATGCGCCACAGCGGATTGCAATCCGGGTACTGGGTCAAAGCGTGGGCGCTGCGCTGCGAGTGCGTGGGCGCTGCGCTGCGAGTTAGATCGGGGCGCGCGATGACGGCACCACGAGACGAGAAGGTTATGGCAACCGGAATACTTAAGCTGGCTGTAGCCTAATTGGCTGTGGACCGCAGGTTACTGAGGCGACATCGTTCGGGAGGCTCTGTGAAACAGGCCTTAGCCATTCCCTCTACCGTATTTTGTAGAGGCGATTCTATCTGTTGAATTTGTCCAATGACCGCATCTTGGACCTGCTTATCTTGACAGCCGGTTACCAATAAAATGGCAAAAAATGAAATTCTCAGCATTATTTAGTCCGTCCCATCCAGGGAACAGCTGCGCTCCGACAATAAGGTGGTGCGTTCGTCGGAACGACCCCGACACCGGAAAACCCAACCTAATTGAATGGGAACAGGACAAGTGTGATTCATCTCACTAAAGGGTTAAAAATGTCCCCCTGAGTGGTCAGGAGAACGAGCCCATAACGCGCTCCATTGCGGGATGGGTTCAGATATTTTCACTCTTTCTGACCGGGCGGGATTACTGCGGTCGCTCGCTCTGGCAAGGACTGCGGCTCTGTCGTGGTTGTGGTGCCTCCAATCTCTAACCCAACACAGTCACCGGCCCATAGCTTTGTGCCCTTGATCGATCCAACGAGTTTGCAGCCCATCGGCTCTTTCGGCTTTAACTGGACCAGCGGTTTGTTACCGACCTTGGGCGGCGTACTCTGAGCGAATGCGGTTGCCGAAAAGCAGATAGCAACGAGAATGAGCAGTGACCTCATCGTATACCGTTTGCCTCACGTCTAATTACAGAAAACTTCCCGCAGAGCATTCGCGCTCTGCGGGCCGCGCCGGGTTCCTCAAAATTGATTGCTTACTGAATTAGCCCGCCCGGCCTTTTGCAAGCTTGCACCGAGCGGGTTCGGAGTGCGAGTCCCAATTGTGGCACCCTCGACTGAAACAAAAGAGATGTTGCACTGAGAACACGGCGGCATGTCCGCACGAGCCACGCCGTGGTTCTCGTATACGGCAGATCTGATGGCTGCGGCGCGCTATTCACCACCCAAGTCTGCTACTGCTGTTTATCGGCGGCATTTTTTTTCCAAGGCCTTTATGAGAGCAGCAGCACTTCAGGAAACAGCACGCGCTCGCAGCGGCAAGCGCCCGCGCATGACGCCAAGTAAGGCCCTGCATATCTCAAGGTTTCGGCTGCATGCCCTGCAAAAAGCGAAGCGGGTTGAGCGGGCCAATGGGGATCAGTTCGAAGCTCATCAT
>WNFK01060027.1_pt1 | contig 10559 bp, 14 predicted proteins | sample 5400281 | NCBI WGS metagenome assembly WNFK01 (sample SAMN13153350, study PRJNA577476) | soil metagenome | isolation source: 20 cm soil on Douglas fir-dominated hillslope | place: USA:California | collected 2013-09-17
CTCACCGCGCTGAAGTCCTCGTTCGTCGTCTGCGCATTGCCGCCGAGCTAGCGGGACGGCGAAGCCCACGGTCTCCCGGTGGCATAAGGTGCCGGACCCGGACGCTGCCCGACGGCACAGCGCACATTAGCGGCCTGCTCGCACGTCGAGCGAGCCGACCTGGGTGGGCCGCATGCCATGCCAGACCCACCGCCGCCGTCAACCGGCCACGGACCGGCCGGAGCAGCGTTGATGGCGCGAGGAAGGCAAACACACTCTTCCAATTGGTCACGACCTTCGCGCCGGCTTCGGCGCTCTTCCCGCTCGCCCACGAGCGACAGTGACACGAGCTCGCGCGGTCGAAGCGAACGACACGCGACGTCATAGAGCTTCTGTTCGGGCGCGTCGGCTTGACCGTGACCCCGCCGCGGCCCATCATGGCTCGGGCCAGCATGAGAGTGAGTGGGCGCGTCGTCGGGAGATTCATCGTATCCTCGGCCATGTTCGCGGCCGGCTGCAGCACCCCCTTTTACTTGTCGCATGACCATGTCACGTCCACGCCGCGGTCACCGTCAGTCGACATGGCGGTCCTGGCGTGCGAGCCGGTCGCCGCCCTCGGTGTCGTCACTCCATCCGGCATCCAGGGCTGGCACTCGCGCAAGGATCGCCGCCCATCCGGGTGGTTTCGATGCCGGAGGTGCTGAACCGGCTCACCGACCGAGGACTGGCCGGGGAGTACGCCGATCTCCTCGCAGGGTACGGTCGCAGTGGAATCCCGGAACGGGAGCGGCTCCAGCGCATCGGCGCCGCGCTCGGTTCCCGCTACCTGCTGCAACCTGGGCTCGCCGAGTTCAGCCAGTCCCTCGTCGACAAGTTCGAGTTCACCGGCCTGAAGATCGTCAAGACCCGCATCTCGGGGCTGCGGCTGTGGCTCCAGGTCTGGGACACACAGACGGGTCACATCCTCTCGGAGTCCACTGGAGAACTGACGGTCGCCGCCTCCGTCGTCAGGCAGGACAGAACTGTCTCACTCGACGACATCGCGCAGAAGCTCTGGTCGCGCATCATCCGTGATGGCTTGCTCGCGGCGAGCACCGGGTCCCGGCCCTGCGTGTAATCCCGCCCTCACCTCGATGAGAGAACGTGATGGGATGTTTCGAGAGCGTAGGCAATATTAGCCCCGTCCCCGCGGCGGGCGGCCCGACCGCGGGCCCATCACCGAAGCATAAGGTGCGGGGCCGATGATACAGCACGTCCCATGACGCGTGCGCCGGGCGCGGAAGAGTCCTCTTATCGTCGGTCGTGCTTCGCTCAGCCGTCCCGCCGGGACTGCAGTTCCAGCGACACGAGGCGAGCCAGCATGATCGCGAGATAGAGCTGTCCGGTCAGCGCCTCCAGCACCGCGACCGCCCGCGCGAGGGGATGCACGGGCGTGATGTCCCCGTAGCCCACCGTCGTCAGCGTCACGAAGCTGTAGTACGTCCACGGCAGCGGGCCGTCGACTGCTCCCGCGAACGCTCCCGGATGCCAGAGCGCCACCAGCTCGTACGCGTGCGCCCAGATGAAGCCGAGCAGCAGGTAGACGGCGATCGCCCCCTGGATGCGGCGAGCCGTGATGGGCCCGCGCCGGAGAGCCAGCGCCAGGACCACGCAGCAGAGGACCATGAGGGTCGCGAGCGTCAAGATCTCCCGCCAGACCGCGAGATCGGCTGCCGGGAAGAGCCAGCTCGTCCAGCGCACCAACAATGCGGCGGCCGTGATCACGGACACGATCACCAGGGCCGGCGGCCTGTCGGCCACCGCAGCCGCGCCCGAGACCAGCATCACGGAGACAAGGGCATCTCCGACGAGCCTGCCCGGTAGCCCAACCGGCACGAGCGCCGGCACGACGATAATCGCGACCAGCGCCGCGAGGAAGATCGACAGACCTCGATCGTCCCTCCAGAAGCGCGATAACGCCGGCCGCATCTCTCGCGTCACCATCGCCGCTCCTCACTGCACCCTGGGTGGCAACAGGTAGAGCGTCATGGCGAAGATCGAATACACCAACAGCACCAGGACGCCGATGAACCACGCCGAGCGCCCGCCAATGGTGACCAGCGAGGCGGTCATGGTGGCGAGCAAGATCATGACCACGGCCCCCGGCCAGAATTGCAGATCCATCGGCTTCGGCCCGATGAAATAGCTCACGAGCACCAGCACCGGTGCGACGAAGAGCGCGATTTGCGCCGCGCTGCCGAGCGCGATGCCCACGCTCAAGTCCAGCCGGTTCTTGCGCGCGCCCGAAAAGGCCGAGGCCATCTCGGCCGCACCGCCGACCAGCGCCACGACGATGAACCCGACGAACGCCTGCGACATCCCGAGATCCAACGCCGCCGTCTGCACCGACTCGACGAACACTTCGCTCACCAGCGCCACCAGCACCGTGACTCCGGCCAGCGCGGCAAGGGCCAAGCCCATCGGCCACGGGATTTCTTCGGACCCTCCAGAGTCCGCGCTGGCAAACAGCTCGCGGTGCGTCTTGAGCGAGAACAGCAAGCCCAGGCCGTACCCCACCATCAGCAAGACCGACAACCCCACGCTCAATTGCTGGGTGAAGGCGGCCGCCGGCGCCGAGTCGGCCTGGCTCAAGGCCGACGGAATCAGCAGCGCAATGGTCGCCAGAAACAGCTGGCCCGCCTGAGCCCGCGCGTTGAGCCGGTTGTATTCTTGCGTGTGATGGTTCAGCCCACCGAGCAAGAACGAAGCGCCGAGCATGAAGAGCGTGTTGGTCACGATGGCGCCGGCGATGGATGCCTTCACCAGCATGTATTGCCCGGCGCGCAACGCGGTGAGCGCGATGACCAGTTCCGTCAGGTTCCCCAGTGTGGCATTGAGCAGGCCGCCCACCGCATCGCCCGTCTTGGCCGCCACGGATTCGGTGGCATGGCTCAACAGCGCCGCCAGCGGCACGATGGCCAAGACGGAAAGCGCGAACAGCAACGTGTGCGATTCTGGTGTGAGCTTGTGGCACGCGAAAACCGCCGGCACGAATACCAGCAACCACAGCAGCGGGTTGTGACGGATCTCTTTGAGCAATGGGTTCATGCCCGCGAGTTACTCGCTTGGCTGGGATGCGCAGACCACGAACGATGACTTCAGCGCCGTGAGCCGCACGCGGCCGTCATCCACGACGGTCATCTCGATGACGGCCGGGGGTTCTGTTTTCCTCCACGGCAGCTCCGAAAGGATGTTAATCGAATAGACGACACCCGCGCCGACTCTCCTCGCCTGGGCGTCATAAGCCCAAAACGAGCGTTGCTCGCGCTCGTACGACTGGTAGTTGCACCGCGTCTCGATCACTCGCCAGGCGAACTCCTGCACCGACCGCGGCACGGGGGCATTGCGATGGAACAGGATTCTGGAGTCGATGGGGGTAGCGGCGAGGCCGGCCAAGGCACACAGCATCGTCACGAGACTCACCATCCGGCGCATGACGTCGCCGCCGCGCGGTCGCGCTGCCGAGCACGGAAAGAGCGTGGCCATCCGTCCAGGCTCATCGTAACTCGCCGGATATCTGGAGGGATCAGTATCCTCTGCCGTATCCCGGCTGCGCTAACGCGCTATGGCTTTCGCAGCGTGCGCTCGGCTTCGAGCTGGCCCTGGCGCGCATGGTCGATGACCTCCCCGAGGATCCGCGCGAGCTCCTGCGGGGCGTGAAAGCCCATGGAGTTCTCGGCGGCCACGAAGTCGAGCCGCCACTGCGCCTTCCGGTGCTGGCCGGCGGCCGCCTGGAGGTCGCGTTCGGCCGTCCCGCGCTTCTTCGCGGCGACGATGGCGTCGAGCATGTCGGTGGTGGCGCGGGCCGCCCGTTGCAGGAGCGCGTGGTGACGGTCCTGGATCGTGAGCACGCGCGCCTCCAGCTCCTTCTCGGGCACCGCGTGGCAGCTCTGGCAGGCGCGGTTCAGGTTGAGGAGCGGGCTCCGAACCCAGTGGTCGCTCACCTTCGTCGCGCCGACGCGCTCGTAGGGCATGTGGCAGTCGGCACAGGCCACCCCCGCCCGGGCGTGCACGCCCTGGGACCACTGAAGCCCTCCCGCTCGTAGTAGGCCTCGATCTCCTCGACCTTGAGTCCGTTCGCCCAGGGATACGTGACGACCTTGCCGGGTCCCTTGAAGTAGTACTCGACGTGACACTGCCCGCAGGCGAACGAGCGCATCTCCTGGCGGGTGGCGTCCCGATTGGGGTCGAAGTCGGCGATGCCCTCCTTGGCCTTGAGCGCCTTGATGCCGGCGATGAAGCCCGGCCGGGTGACGCGGAGGGCCATGGTCTTCGGATCGTGGCAGTCGACGCAGGAGACGGGATGCTGCACGAGGAGCTGCCCCTTGTCGTCCTTCAGCTCCCGGGCCTCGCGGTACGGCATGCCCGAGACTTGCTCGAAGCCCTTCTGGACGTCGCCCTTCCCGACGGAGCGATAGAGCGCGAGGTTCGCGGCGTGGCACTGCAGGCAGGCGCCGGGCTGCTGCCGCTCGGTCACGCGGCGGGTCTCTTCCTGGTCGAAGAGGGCGTAGGCGTGCCCACGCCGGTCACGATAGTCGAGGGCGAAGGCGTAGCCCGCGAAGATCCGCTTGAGCCAGGGGTCCCGGTCGAGCTTCTGCTCCGCCGGCCCGGTGTCGCTCGCCCCGAGTCCGCGGCCGCCGTACTTGGTCGTCGTAGAGCGCGAGGTCCGCAGATACGAGTCGTACTGCAACGGCCAGTTCTGGCCCCACACCTTGGGGTCCATGGTGTCCTCGGTCACCTCGACCAGCCGGACGGTGGTCTGCCGGCCCTCCTGCTTCCGCTCGAAGATGTTCGTGAGGAGCGCCAGCAGGAGCACGGTGAGCCCTGCCACCCCGGCCAGCCCCACCAGCCCCAGCAGCCAGCCCCGCGCTCGGATCGTCGCCATGTCAGCGCCTGTGGCTCATCCGGGGGCGCCATGTCCGGCGCCGGCGTGGCAGTGGAGACAATCGAGCGGTCCCCGCGCCGGCCCGGCGGCGTACACCACCTCGTGGACGAGCCCCTCGTGGCAGCGGACGCAGTTCACGCGGGCCATGTCTCGATCGCGCGGCGTGATCTCGATCGGCTCTTTGAAGTTCTGGAGGGTGAAGGCGGCCGAGTGCCGGAATCCGTGCTTGGCCTTGGCCACCCACTTCGCGATCCCCCCGTGAGGCAGGTGGCACTCGACGCAGGTCGCAGTGTGCCGGTGGCCGCTCTTGAGCCAGGCGTCGTACTGCGGATTCATGACGTGGCAGTTCACGCAGGCGCGCGGGTCGGTCGAGAGGTAGGAGAAGCCCTTCGCGTAGACGAAGGTGAACGCCCCGATCCCGGCGGGAATGCCGAGCAGGCAGGTCAGCAGGAGGGCGAGGCCCGCCCGAGTCCAAGGCATCAGATCAGGTCTCGCTCCCAGTTGATGATCAACCGGAACTGGTACCCGAGCGCCCTTGAATGGGCCTGATCGAGGATGGCGCTGCGCGCACGGAACCAGACCCCCTGGAGAAAGGCCGGCGCGCTCCTGGGAAAGCGATAATCGGCTGTGAAGTCGTACTCCGTCTGGTCGGGAGCCTTCTGCCGCGTGGACGGGTTGATGGCATCCCTGCCCCAGGCGATGTTGAAGTTGGCGCTCAAGCCCGGGGTGAGCACCTTCGAGAAGTCGTAGGCGGCACCGATCAGCCAACCTTTCTCGTTGGCGCGGTCGAAGTCCTGATCGATCATCGTGAGATAGCCAGGGTAGGTGCCCCAAGGGTTCTGCATGGTGTTGCCGTTGCCGTTGACCGTGAAAGCCCCCGTCAGCGTGAGCTCCCGGTACATCACCTGGACGCGCGCCCCGCCCGCCTGGGTGGCCCAGAACTTGTCGACCGTCCCGCCGACGTTCGCGTCGCCGACGGCGCGCTGATCCGAGATCTGGACCCCGAGGCGCAGTTTCCAGTCCTCGTTCAGCGGATGCAGGTAGTCGGCCTCCGCATAGATGGTATTGAACATGTTGACGCCGTACTGGTTGCTGACGTCGAGCCGAAGATTCTCCATCGGGGTGAGCCGGACGCCGGCCAGGCCGACGCCGTCGTGCTGCCCCTTCACCCCCGCCGCCGCAGACATGGCGACGAACTCGTCCGAGTTCCGCGTCTTGATGTTCCAGAGGTAGCCCGCGAGGTACTGGAGCCAGCCCACCTTGCCCCCGAGCGTCAGGGCCTCGAAGGTGTTCGGGGTCATCCGGTTGTCCTGCGGGTTGATGTACGTCTGGTCGACCTGCTGACGATAGCCCTTCAGGAGCGCGTAGTCCTTGTAGCGCAGCGCGCCCCACGCTTCGCCCGGGACGTAGTACCCTTCCTGCCCCGGCTTGAGGAGCAAGGTGCCGTCTCGGTCGTCCGGCGCATAGAGCGGCGCCGAGCCGTACAGGGTCGCGCCCATCGCGAACGTGTCGATTCCGGTTGAAGTAGTAGGTGCGGAAATGCACCCTTAGGTCCATGTCCCGAAGGAAGGGCGGCAGCGGCGCCATCTGCTCCTTTACCGGAGCGAAGAGCCTCTCCAGGGGCGGCCCCTGCACCGGCGGCGGCGGCGGCGCGTCCTCGGCCGGTGATTGGGCTGGCCAGGCACCCAGGCCAATCAGCAGAGCGAAGCCAAAGGTCACTGCAAATCGTCTCATCGGATGCCTCCTCCTGTGTCTACGGCTCCTACTGCCACACCTTCTCGAACGCCTGAGCGATGGCGGATACCTGGTCCGGCCGCACGCCCGAGCCGGGGAGCGCGGCCATGCGACGGATCGTCGCGATGCGCTCGGGCTGGGTCTTCAGCACCATCAGGTTCAGCGCTCGAACTCGCCGGCCGGGATATTGGCGCCCGGGTGGCTCTGCATGCGCTCGACGGTGCGCTGGATTTCCGACGGCTCCATCGAGACGGTCGCGCCCAGCCGGCGGGCGCTGTGGCACTCCACACAGTTCTTCGTCAGGATCTGGCGAACCTGCAGCGGGCGTAGCGAGGCCACGTCGCGCTTGCTGGCCAGGTCCGACGGCAGGCTCGCGACACGCTGCTGCAGGTCGCGCACCTGGGTGATGAGGGCGATGGTCAGGATGAGGTTGACGAGCACCACCAGCATGCCGACGATGCGGATCGCGGAGACCCGACGCGGTTGCTCCGGCGTCATGTCACGACAGTCCTTTCCGCGCCGCGCAGCGCGCGGCCGGGCTCAGCCGCGGGGCGCGCAGCGGTCCGCGGCGGCGCCTCCTCGTGGATGGGCAGGATCCGCACCAGCGCCCCGAACACGAACACGGCCCCTGCGGTGATGCCGAGGGTAATGCCGATCTCTCCCCACGACGGGACGTAGGTTTCCCAGTGCCGCACCCGGAGGCCGAACACGGCCACGTTCAGCCGGTGGAGCAGGACGCCGGCCACCACCAGGCCGCAGGCCAGGGCGAGCCCGCGCCGGCTCTCGCGCACTTCCGGCATGAGCAGCATGACCAGGGGAAGCAGCAGGCCGAACCCGATTCCGACCCAGAACGAGACCGCGAACCACGTTGCGCTGAGCATGGCGCCGGCGGCGCCACGGTAGAACAGATCGCCCACCTGGAGCGCGAGGCAGAGCGCCACGAGCCAGGCTTCGATGCGAGCGAGTCTGGCGAGCAGATCGATGCGCGGCTCGAAGCCGAGCCAGCGAGCCGCGGCGAGGTGCTCGAGGATCGCCACCGCCGGGCCGGCCATCATGGCGGAAAAGAGGTAGATCAACGGCAAGAGCTCCGACCACCAGAGGACGTTCACCTTGTGCGGGATGAGCGTCATCAACGTGCCCAGCGAGGACTGGTGCAGGTGCGACAGCGTCACGCCCAGCAGCATGATGGGAATGTAGATGGCCCGGATGACGTTCAACGCGCGACGCCAGCCGAGCTGCTCGACCGGCACCTGGGCGAACTCGAAGGCGAGCACGCTGAGATACAGGAACGCGCACCAGCCGACCTCGTACAGCGCGGAGGTGGGCGCCCAGGACACCAGGACCAGCCACACCTTCCACGGCCGGCCGAGCTCCACCATGAGCATGGTGATCGCGCTGACGTAACAGAGGAACGCCATGAGGACGGCGGGGCGAAGGAACGAATGGTAACGATGCCCGCCCAGGACCTCCACCAGTCCGGTGATCGTGAAGCCGACCCCTCCGATCGCGATCATGGTCATGATCCCGTAGCCGACCCACCAGCCCCAGGGATAAGCGTTGTTGATGTTGGCGATGCTGCCGATCCCGGCCGCGAATCGCACCAGGGTGATGACGACGGCGACCGCCATGACGGCGAGCAGCGCCTTGTCCCACCAGGTGAGCCGGATGCGCCAGTTCATGCCTTCTCGCCATCGTGCTCCCGGCCGCGGTTGCGCCAGTGCACCATCCAGGTCAGCGCCGCGAACACGCCGTACAACAGGCCGAACACATGCGGGGTGACGCGCAGCCATCGGTGGGTGAGATCCGGCATCGGCGACTTCGGCAGCCCGGTGATATAGCCGATCTGCTCGAAGGGGACGGAGGACAGGTGCAGCACGCTGGTTCCCCCGACCTCGTCGAGGCCGTAGATCTCGGGGATATACGTGCCCGGGGCCGTCGCGATCCGCCGCTTCGCCTCGGCCACCATGTCGTCGCGGTCGCCGAAGCTGATGGCGCCGGTGGGGCACACGGTCGCGCACGCCGGCTTCAGGCCGACCTCGAGCCGGTCGGAGCAGAACGTGCACTTGTGGATCAGCGGCGCGAGGTTCTCGTAGTCGTACTTGGGAATCAGGAATGGGCACGCCTGCATGCAGGCCCGGCACCCGATGCACCGCGACGCGTCGAACGCCACGGGGCCGAGGGCGGTCTTCTTCAGCGCGGTGGTCGGACACGCCGATGCGCAGGCCGGGTGGTCGCAGTGCATGCAGAGCTGGCGTCCGAACACCCAATCGGGTCGGGCGCCGGTCGTGATCTCGTTGAACGTGATCAGGGTGTAGTTGTTGGCGTCGAGATCGCGCGGGTTCTGATAGCCCGGGCCGGTGAAGAACGTCGTCAGGTCCGCGGGCCGGTCGTTCCAGGATTGGCACGCCACCATGCAGGCCCGGCAGCCGATACAGCGCGTATTGTCCTGGATCATCGCTTTCGGCTTCAAGGCGGGCGTGGTCATGTGCGGTCCTTTTTCTTGATATTGCAGAGAAACGCCTTGGTCTCGGGAATCTGCGAGTTCGGGTCGCCGACGCTCGCGGTGAGATCATTGGCGATGTCGCCCTGGACGATTCCCGCATAGCCCCAGTGCCACGGGAGGCCGATCTCGTCGATCATTTGACCGTCGATGAGGAAGGGCTGGAAGCGTTCGGTAACCAGGGCGTAGACCTCGATGGAGCCCCGTGCGCTGCTCACGATCACCCGGTCCCCGTTCTTGATCCCTTCGCGCTGGGCCAGCGCGGTGCCGAGCTCGACGAACGCGTTCGGCACGAGGCCGACGAGCCAGGGCATGTTGCGGCTCATGGCGCCGGTCTGCCAGTGTTCGGACACTCGATAGGTCGTGGCGACGACCGGAAAGACATCGGGCGTGCCGTACCGGTCAAACTCGGAGGATCGCCAGATCGTCGCGCAGGGACTGGACTGGATCTTGGAGAGGGGGTTCTGAACCGGGCTCTCCACCGGCTCGTAGTGCTCGGGAAACGGCCCGTCCACGAGGTCCGGGGAGTAAAGCTGTCCAACCCCCGATGCCAGCATGATGAAGGGATTCGTCTCGCCCGGCGCCATGGCGCCATCGGGAACATCGCCTTCCCAGGTCTGCTTCGCGGCGTTCCAGCGGATGACCCATTTGCGGGGGTTGAACGGCTCGCCCTTGCGGTTGACGGAGGCGCGGTTGTAGAGGATGCGGCGGTTCATCGGCCACACCCACGCCCAGCCTGGATGGAGTCCGATACCGTTTGGCGCATCGGTCGTATCGCGTCGCGCGGCAAGGTTGCCCTCTTCGGTATAGCCGCCGCAGTAGATCCAGTTACCCGCGAGCGTGCTTCCGTCGTCCTTCAGCTGCGCGAAGCCGGGCACCTGCTTGCCCGCGGCGAAGGCCTTGCCGTCCTTGTCCACCCCGTCGACCAGGAAGCGACCGTTCAGCTCGCGGGCGACGCGATGAGGATCGGCCTCGTGTCCATTTCTCGTACGCGCGCTTCACGGCCTGGGCGATGCCATCGACGATATCCAGATCGGGGCGGCAGTCGGCGATGGGCTTCACCGCGCGGACGCGCCATTGCGCCCAGCGCCCGCTGTTGACGATGCTGCCCTCCTTCTCGACCCCGGACGCGGCGGGGAGAACGAACACTTCGGTCGGGATGCGCGTCGGGTCGACGCCGGGGCGCTTCCAGAAGCTCGCCGTCTCGTGCTCGAACAGGTCGGCGACCACCATCCACTCGAGCTTGTCCAGCCCCGCCCGGACCAGACGTGCGTTGGCGCCGCCCACCGCCGGGTTCTGGCCGAAGCAGAACAACCCCTTCAGCTCGCCGGCGAGCATGGCCTGGGTGAGCGCGAGGAATGCGTAGCCCTGCCCCTGAAATCCAGGGCCGAGCTTGGGCAGGTACGAGAAGGCGAACTCATT
>WNFK01053741.1_pt1 | contig 10558 bp, 8 predicted proteins | sample 5400281 | NCBI WGS metagenome assembly WNFK01 (sample SAMN13153350, study PRJNA577476) | soil metagenome | isolation source: 20 cm soil on Douglas fir-dominated hillslope | place: USA:California | collected 2013-09-17
AGTGTCGTCGATCACAGGGCTCTACGCGCGCGAGATCCTGGACTCGCGCGGCAATCCGACGGTCGAGGTGGAGGTGCAGCTCGAGTCCGGCGCCTGGGGCCGCGCGGCGGTGCCGTCGGGCGCGTCGACCGGTAAGCGCGAAGCGGTCGAGCTGCGCGACGGCGACGGTCAGCGCTACCGCGGCAAGGGCGTGCGCCAGGCGGTGCGCAACGTCGAGGAGACGATCGCGCCCGAAGTCGAGGGGATGGAAGCCTCCGAGCAGGCGGCCCTCGATCAGGCGCTGCTCGAGCTCGACGGTACGCCGAACAAGTCGGCGCTCGGCGCCAACGCGATCCTCGCGGTGTCGCTCGCGGTCGCCCGCGCGGCCGCCGACGACGCCGGGCTTCCGCTCTACGCCTACCTGGGCGGCGTCGGCGCGCGGCTCATGCCGGTGCCGATGCTGAACGTCCTCAACGGGGGCGCGCACGCCGACAACGGGATCGACTTTCAGGAGTTCATGCTGGTGCCGGCCGGCGCCGAGAACTTCTCGAGCGCGATCCGCATGGGCGCCGAGATCTTCCACACGCTGAAAGAAATCCTGCACGAGAAGGGCCTCGCGACCGGAGTCGGCGACGAGGGCGGCTTCGCGCCGAACCTGACCAGCAACACGGCCGCGCTCGACCTGTTCCTGCAAGCGGTCGAGAAGGCCGGCTACCGGCCGGGCGGCGACGTCTTCTTCGCGCTGGACGTGGCGGCCAGTGAGTTCGCCGAGTCGGGCGGCCGCTACCGGCTGCGGCGCGAGAACCTCGTGCTCTCGAGCGAGGAGATGATCCATCGCTACGAGCAGCTGATCGACCGCTACCCGATCGTCTCGATCGAGGACGGCCTGGGCGAGGACGACGTGGCCGGGTGGGGCGCGATGACGCGCAAGCTCGGCGGCCGTGTGCAGCTCGTGGGCGACGATTTGCTGGTGACGAATCCCGCGATCATCCAGCAGGCGATCAAGAACGGCCTGGCCAACGCGGTACTCATCAAGGTGAACCAGGTCGGCACCCTGACCGAGACGCTCGAGGCGATCGAGCTCTCCAAGCGCGCCGGATACGGCACCGTCATCTCGCATCGCTCGGGCGAAACCGAGGACACCTTCGTCGCCGACCTGGCCGTCGCGGTCAACGCGGGTCAGATCAAGACGGGCTCGGTCGCCCGGAGCGAGCGGACGGCGAAGTACAACCAGCTCCTGCGCATCGAGGAAGAGCTCGGCCACTCCGCGTCGTGGCCCGGACGTTCCCTCTACACCCGCATCGGCCGGTGAGAGCGCCCCGGGTCGACGCCCAGAAGCTGAGCCCGCAGCGGGTCGGCATCATCGCCATGGTCGCGCTCGCCGTGGTGTTGGCGGTGTTCGGCGTGAAGGAATCAGTGCGCGCCTGGCACATGCGCCACGACATGCACGCGGTCGAGCGCGAGGTCCAGTCGCTGCGCGCCAAGCAGGCCGAGCTCACGCACACTGTCGACCGGCTGCGGAACGATCCTCTCTACATCGAGAAGCTCGCCCGCGAGGAGATGGGCATGGTCCGCGAGGGCGAGACCGTGCTGAAGTTCCCGTCGTCGCAGCCCTCCACGAACACGCCTCGTTCTGGCTGGCCCTGCTCGTCAACGGCCGTGCGGCCTTCAAGCTTCTGCTCGACTGGAAGGGCATGCTCACTACGTGCCGCTTCGTCGAGCACGCGTACGAAGCGCTCGACACGCTCCCGGACGAGGCCGCGCTCGAGGGCGATCAGGCCGCGCCGAGCTTCGTGCACCTGGTGCCCGCGTGGCAGGAGCCCGAGATCGCGACCACGTTGCGCGCGCTGCTCGACTCGCGCTACCCGCACGCCAAGCTTCACGTCGTCGTCGCGACCCGGGAGGACGAGGAACGCCAGCCCCACCCAGCGATGGGAGTCTCGACCGCCGAGCTCGTGCGCCGCTTCCGCGAGAGCCTGCCGCCCTGGCAGCAGAAGATGCTCACGCTCGTCGCGCTGCCGGGCGAGGGAAGAAAGGCACACCAGCTCAACTGGGCGCTGCGGCCCGAGGTGCTCAAGCCGCTGCTCGATCTGGGGTACGACCCGGCGCGCGTCTGGATCGGGCTCAGCGACGCCGACTCGATTCCAGACTCGAACGCGTATCGCTGGATCGCCGCCGATCTGGCGGCGAACCGCGGCCGGCTCGCCTATCAGGGCGTCACGCTCTCCCTGGCCAACTTCGACCGGCTCGACGTGCGGGGCCGCGTGTGCGCCGTGCAGCAGTCGTCGATCTTCATCCGCGTCTCGATCGCCCGCCTGATCAACGAACGCCGGCGCATCGAAGCGTTCGCGCGCCTTCAGGCTCGCGCGCCGCGCGTGGGCCGCTTGCTCCGGCCGATCTTCGAGCTGTGCTTCCGCCGCTCGCAGATCTGCCTCGGCCATAACCAGTTCGTGCGGCTCGACGTGCTGCAGGGTCTCGGCGGCTTTCCGACCTCGGGCGCGACGGAAGATTCGACCCTGGGCTACGCGCTGGGCGCGCGCGGCGTGCTCATGGCGGCGATGCCGCTGCTGGAGCTGGTCGACATGCCCGAGACGAACGCCGGCATGATTCGCCAGAACGCGCGCTGGTACAAGGGCGTGCTCGACGACGTCGCCTTTCTCCGCGGCGTCTGGCGCGCCCGGCCGACGCCGTACAACTTCGCCCAGCTGGCCCGCCACGTCGGCAACAAGGTGATCGAGTGGCCGATCGCCGCCGTCGTCTATCCGGTGCTCGGATTCCTCGGCTGGCATCTGGCCTACCGGTTCTCGTATCACCCGGTCTGGTTCCTGATCGGCGTCGCGTTTCCGTCGATCTCGCTCGGCCTGACCATCTGGGTCGGCGGAATCGTCACGCAGGATTTGATCGAGAGCCTCACCCCGCACTTCCCGCGGCACGTGAACGTCGCCCGCACCACCTTGAAGGCGAAGTTCTGGGGCATCTTCCGGTGCCAGACCTACTGGCTGCTCGCCACGCGCGGTGCCTGGCGCGTGCTGTGGTCGATCGTCCGCACCGGTCGATTCGAGCCGGTGAAGACCAACCGAGTCGTGCGCCAGAGCTGATCGGCGTTCGGGTCTTTCGGAAATCTACAGCAAGCCGAGCTTCAGCTTCGCGGCGTCGGACATCTTGCAGCGGTCCCAGGGCGGCTCGAACGTGATCTCGACCCGGGCCGCGGTCACCCCGGGGACCGAGCGCACGGTGCGCTCGACTTCGGCCGGCAGCTCCTGAGCCGCGGGACAGTTGGGCGCCGTCAGGGTCATGCGAATGTCGACCGCTCCGTCCGGCGTGACGCGGACCCCGTAGATGAGCCCGAGCTCGTAGACGTCGACAGGGATCTCGGGGTCGTAGCATCGGTGCAGCGCCTGGATCACTTCGCGCTCGATTGCCGCCTGATCAGCCATGTCCTTCTCCTGCGTCGACCTCTGCTGCGTCGACCGCTACTCCGTCGACACCGGCTCGGCGGATCCGCTCAGCGCGGCGTGCAACGTGTGCCAGGCCAGGGTCGCGCACTTGATGCGGCTGGGGAACTCGCGGACGCCGGAGAACACGGCCAGCTTACCGAGGCTCTCGCCGACGGCGTCGGTTTCGCCGGTGAGCATGGCATGGACGCGGTGAAACAGCGCTTCCGCCTCGTCCAGCGGCTTGCCGATGACGCTGGCCGTCATCATCGACGCCGAGGCTTTTGAGATGGCGCAGCCCTTGCCCTGGAATGCGGCGTCCTTGATCACGCCGTTCTCCACGTTCAGGTAGAGCTTCATCTGGTCGCCACAGAGAGGGTTGTAGCCCTCGGCCGTGCGGTTGGCGCCCTCGAGCACACGGAAGTTCCGCGGCGTGCGGTTGTGGTCGAGGATCACCTGCTGGTAGAGGTCGCGGAGGTCGGTGCTCACGCGAAGATCTCCCGCGCCGCCCGCACCGCGCTCGCCAAGGTCTCGAGCTCGCCGGGCGTGTTGTAGAGACCGAGCGAAGCCCGCACGGTCGCCGGCACGCCGAAGCGGTCCATGACCGGCATCGCGCAGTGGTGCCCTGCTCGCACGGCCACGCCCTGCTGATCGAGAATCGTGCCGAGATCGTGCGCGTGGACACCGTCGAGCACGAAGGATAGGACGGCCGCCTTCTCGCGCGCGGTCCCGATGAGCCGGACGCCCGGCACGGCCTCGAGGAGCTCGGTGCCATAAACGAGGAGCTCGTGCTCCCAGGCGCCGATGGCCTCCAGTCCCAGGCCGGCGAGGTAGTCGAGCGCCGTGGCCAGACCGATCGCGCCCGCGATGTGGGGCGTGCCGGCCTCGAACTTGTACGGAAGGTCGTTGTAGATCGTCTTCTCGAACGTCACCATCTTGATCATGTCGCCGCCGCCCTGATAGGGCGGCATCCGCTCGAGCAACGCCTCCTTGCCGTAAAGCACGCCGATGCCCGTCGGGCCGTACACCTTGTGGCCGGAGAACGCGAAGAAATCGCAGTCCAGATCCTGGACGTTCACCGCCTGGTGGGGCACCGCCTGCGCGCCGTCGACCAGCACCGGGATGTTCTGGCGATGCGCGAGGCGAATGATCTCCTTGATCGGCGTGATCGTCCCCAGCGCATTCGACACCTGCGTGATCGCCACCAGCCGTGTCCGCGGGCCGAGCAGTCTGGCGTACTCGTCCATGATCAGGTCGCCCCGATCGTCGACGGGCACCACCTTGAGCCGCGCGCCCTTTTCGTCGCAGAGCATTTGCCAGGGCACGATGTTGGCGTGGTGTTCGATCGCGGAGATGACGATCTCGTCGCCGGCGCCGACGACCGTGCGCCCGAAGCTCGCCATCACGAGGTTGATGGCCTCCGTGGCCTGGCGCACGAAGATGATCTCGCGGCGGGAGGCGGCGTTGAGATGGCGCTGGATGCGATCGCGCGCGCTCTCGTATGCCTCCGTGGCACGCTCGCTGAGAAGGTGCACGCCTCGGTGGACGTTCGCGTTGTCCCGCGCGTAGTAGGCCGTCAGCGCGTCGATCACCGCCTGGGGCTTCTGGCTGGTGGCGGCGTTGTCCAGGTAGACGAGGGGCTTGCCGTGGACCTCCTGATGCAGCGCCGGGAAGTCCTTGCGGATGCGCTCGACGTCCCAACCAGTCGTGATGCTCATCGCGGCTCCTTGGTGGTGAGTCCCGGGCCCAGGCGAGTCTCGAGCGTGCGATCGAGGTAGCTCCGGATCGGCTCCACCGCGATCCGGTCGACGACCTCGCGCACGAACCCGAGGGTCAGGAGGCGGCGGGCCACGGTCTCTTCGAGGCCTCGGCTTCTCAGGTAGAAGATCGCCTCGGGCGCCAGCTGCCCCTCGGCCGCGCCGTGCGTGCATTTGACGTCGTCGGCGAAGATCTCGAGCTGGGGCTTGCTGTCGACCTCGACGCCATCGGAGAGGAGCAGATGCTTGTTGGTCTGGGTGGCGTCGGTCTTCTGGGCGTCCGGCCGCACGATGACCCGCCCGTTGAAGACGGCGCGGGCCGAGCCGTCCAGCACGCCTTTGTAAAGCTGCTGGCTGGAGCAGCGCGGGACCGCGTGGTCGACCGTCACGTGGTGATCGACGTGCTGGCGGCCGCTGGAGACGTAGAGGCCCGCGATGGAAGCGCGACCGCCTTCGCCGCCGAACCGTACGGTCAGCGTGGTGCGGGCGAGCCGCGCGCCGAACGTCGCCTCGCGGGTCGAGAACGCGCTGTCGCGCTCGAGGGCGGCGTGGATGGTCGCCATGTGGAACGTCGACGCGCCCTGCTCCTGGAGTACGTAGTGGTCCACCGAGGCTCCAGGACCCACGGCGATCTCCGTCACGGTGTTGACGAAGCACGTGTCGTCGGTGAGCCCAAGATGGCGCTCGACGACGGTGAAACGGCTGTGCGGCTCGGCGACGACGAGGATGCGCGGCTGGGCCAGCACGCCTGGGACCGTGGTCAGCAACAGGAGCTCGATCGGCGCCGCAATCTTCGCCTCCGCGGGCACGTGCAGCACAGCACCTTCCTGAACGAACGCGGTGCTGAGCGCGGCGAAGACATCGGCGTCCCAGCGGGCATGCCTGGCCAGATGCCGCTCGACGAGCTCTCTGTCGGTCGTCATCGCGTCGGCGAGGCTCGAGAGCCGGGTACCGTCGGGTAGGCCCTGTCGGGACGAATGCTCCGGCGCAAATCGCCCGTCCACGAACACCAGGCGAGGCCACGTGCTCGGGCCGATGGCCGACCGATCGACCACCTCGGCAGACAAATCGTGAGGAGTGACAGCGCCGGCGGCCCGGAACGGCGTCGCCGCCAGAGCTCCAAGGTTCGTGTAGCGCCAGTCTTCGTCACGGGTCGTGGGGAAGCCCCGTTCGGCGAATCGGGCCATCGCCTCGCGACGCAAGGCGGCCAGCCATGCGGGCGCGCGGTGCCCACCTTCTCGCTCGAGGCTCGCGAACTCCGCTCGGTAGCGGTCGGTGCTGGTCACAGTGGAGCTCATGCGATTGATGCCACCTCCTCCTTGATCCAGTCGTAGCCTTTGCGCTCCAGCTCGAGCGCCAGCTCCTTGCCCGCCGACTTCACGATGCGGCCGTCGAGGAGAACGTGGACGCGGTCGGGCTCGACGTACTGGAGGATGCGCTGGTAGTGGGTCACCAGGATCATGGCGTTGTCCGGTCGCCGCAGGCGATTCACACCCTGGGCGACGATCTTGAGCGCGTCGATGTCGAGCCCCGAGTCGGTCTCATCGAGGATGGCGAGCTTTGGCTCCAGCAGGGCCATCTGGAGGATCTCGTTGCGCTTCTTCTCGCCGCCCGAGAAACCCTCGTTGACCGGCCGGCTGAGGAAGCTCTTGTCCATCTCGACCAGCTCGAGCTTCTGCTCGAGCAGCTGGAGTACGTCCATGGCGTCGAGCTCCTCCAGCCCGCGCGCGGCCCGCAGCTCGTTGATCGCCGCCTTGAGGAAGGCCGCGTTGCTGACGCCGGGGATCTCGATCGGATACTGAAACGCGAGGAAGACCCCGGCGCGGGCTCGATCCTCGGGCCGCATGGCCAGGAGATCCTGGCCGAGATACGTCACCTCGCCGCCGGTCACCGTGTAGGCCGGATGCCCGGCGAGCACCTGGGCCAAGGTGCTCTTGCCCGAGCCGTTCGGCCCCATGACGGCGTGAACCTCGCCGGCGCGCACGTCCAGATTCAGGTTTCGAAGGATGCTTTTGTCGTCGACACCGACGGACAGGTCGCGGATGCTCAGCATCAACCGATGCTCCCTTCCAGGCTCACGCCGAGGAGCTTGGTGGCCTCGACGGCGAATTCCATCGGGAGGTTCTTGAAGACCTCCTTGCAGAACCCGTTGATGATCATCGACACGGCGTTGTCGCCCGACAGGCCGCGCTGCTTGCAGTAGAAGAGCTGCTCGTCGCTGATCTTCGACGTCGAGGCCTCGTGCTCGGCGACCGACGAGGCGTTGCCGACCTCGATGTAGGGGAACGTGTGGGCGCCGCACCGGTCGCCCAGCAGCAGCGAGTCGCACTGCGTGTAGTTGCGCGCGTTGGTGGCCCGCGGCAGGACGCGCACGAGTCCCCGGTAGGTGTTGTTGCCACGGCCGGCGGAGATCCCCTTGGAGATGATCGTGCTCCGCGTGTTCTTGCCGATGTGCAGCATCTTCGTGCCGGTGTCGGCCTGCTGGCGGTTGGCTGTCAGCGCGACCGAGTAGAACTCGCCGATCGAGTCGTCGCCCTGGAGGATGACGCTCGGATACTTCCACGTGATCGCCGAGCCGGTCTCTACCTGGGTCCACGAGATGCGGGCGGCGCGTCCGGCGCACTTGCCACGCTTGGTCACGAAATTGAAGATCCCGCCGCGCCCCTCGCTGTCGCCGGCGTACCAGTTCTGCACGGTCGAATACTTGATGTGCGCGCCTTCGTGCGCGACGAGCTCGACGACCGCCGCGTGCAGCTGATTCTCGTCGCGCCTGGGCGCCGTGCAGCCTTCGAGATAGCTCACGTAGCTGCCCGGCTCGGCGACGATCAAGGTGCGCTCGAACTGACCCGAACCCGCCGCGTTGATGCGGAAGTAGGTCGAGAGCTCCATGGGACAGCGGACACCCTTCGGGATGTAGCAGAACGAGCCGTCCGTGAAGACGGCCGCGTTCAGCGCCGCGTAAAAGTTGTCCGTGTACGGGACCACCGAGCCCAGGTACTTCTGCACTAGGTCCGGATGGTTCTGCACGGCCTCGGAGAAGGAGCAGAAGACGATGCCGAGCTCGGCGAGCTTTTCTTTGAAGGTTGTCGCCACCGAGACGCTGTCGAAGACCGCGTCGACTGCGACGCCGGCCAGGCGCTTCCGCTCGGCGAGCGGAATGCCGAGCTTCTCGAAGGTCTCCAGGAGCTTGGGGTCGACCTGGTCGAGGCTCGCGGGCCCCTCGCCCTGCCGCTTCGGGGCCGAGTAGTAGATGATCTTCTGGTAGTCGATGGGCGGGTAGGTGATGTTGGCCCACTTCGGCTCCCCGGCCCCGCGCTCCAGCTTGCTCCAGTGGCGATACGCGCGCAGGCGCCACTCGAGCAGGAACTCGGGCTCGTTCTTCTTGACCGAGATCAGCCGGATGACGTCTTCGTTCAAGCCCGGCGGCAGCGCGTCGGCTTCGATGTCGCTCACGAACCCCCACTTGTAGTCCCGGGTTGCGAGCGCCTCGAGTGTCTTCGTCGATGTGCTCATCAAAACCTCCACCTCAAAGGCTATACCCGGCTTTATATCCGATCAAACTGGTCGCCTATCCGATCGAGCCTGGCGCGCAAGGCTGCTGCATCAGCTGGAAATCGGGAACGAAATCATAGGGTAGCTCGCGCCGGCCGACGCTTCGCTCCCATCGTGAGCGGGCCCAGGGCGCTTCGAAGCTGGGATTCGAAGCTGGGAGAGGGCTGGCTTGAGTGGGTACGCTGTAGGTGTTGGAAGGAGGCGAAGCGATGAAGACCACGACCTTGGAAACGACGGCACGCGCCTACACGGCGGAGTTCGAGCGGGGTGCGCGATGAGCGCCGGGGCGCTCGCGATCCTTGTCGGGGGCGGGCCGGCGCCCGGCATCAATGCCGTCATCGCGGCGGCCACGATCGAGGCGCGTAACCGCGGACTCGTGGTCCTCGGATGCCACGACGGCTACGAGTGGCTGATGAAGAAGGACACGAGCCATGTCGAGGAGCTCGAGATCTCCTCGCTCTCCCGGATCCACTTCGAGGGCGGCTCGGTGCTCCGGACCTCTCGCGCGAACCCGGCGCGCTCGGCCGAGACGCTCCAGAACGTCGCGGAGTCTTTGCAACGCCTCGGCGCCTCGTATCTCCTGACGATCGGCGGCGACGACACCGCGTCCGGCGCCGCGGCCGTGGCGCGGGTCCTGGGTGGCAAGCTCACGGTTGCCCACGTTCCGAAGACGATCGATAACGATCTGCCGCTGCCGCCCGGCGTCCCGACGTTTGGCTTCACCACGGCGGTCGACGTGGGCAAGGACCTCGTGCGCAATCTCATGAAGGACGCCGCGACGACCGACAAGTGGTTCTTCGTCACGATCATGGGGCGTCACGCCGGCCATCTGGCCCTCGGCATCGGCAGCGCCTCCGGCGCCACGCTGACCGTCATCGGTGAGGAGTTCCCCTCGGGTCCGGTCAGTCTCGACCAGATCGCCGATATTCTCGAAGGCGCGATCATCAAGCGGCGTGTCCTCGGGCGAGAGCACGGTGTGGCCCTGCTCGCCGAGGGGCTCATCGAGCGGCTGGATCCCGACACGCTGAGCCAGGTCGAGCGCGATCCTTACGGCAATGTCCGGCTGGCCGAGCTGGAGCTGTCGCGTCTGCTCAAGGAACGGGTGGCAGCGAGTCTGCGGGCGCGCGGGGTCGCGATCAGCATCGTCGCGAAGGACATCGGCTACGAGCTTCGGTGCGCCCCGCCCGGCGGGTTCGACATCCACTACTGTCGAGGTCTCGGTTACTGGGCGACGCGGTTTCTCATCGGGGGCGGCACCGACGCGATGGTGACGATGCAGGGCGATACCTTCGTGCCGGTCCCGTTTCGCGATCTGATCGACGCGAAGACCGGGCGATTCCGCGTGCGTCATGTCGACGTGGAGTCGGAGGCCTATCAGATGCTCGCCGCCTACATGATTCGACTGACGCGCGCGGATTTCGATGATCCCGAGCAGGTGAGCGCCCTGGCGCAGGCCGGCTTGCTGGACGAGGCGACCTTGACCAAGCGGTTCGGCGACCTCGTGGCGCCGGGCCGCCGGAGCGTGTGACGGCCGCGCCTTGACAGTCGCGCCGCGCCTTGACTTCGCCCCGCGACAGCGCTAATCGTCGCGCGGGTCCCTTGTGCGGGCTCCCGGGCCCGCGCTCACTGACGAGTAGGGACATGGCAAGTCGCCGGGACTCACCCGAAGAGGGAGGCGCGTGATGCCGCACTATCTCAGCGACGCGGAGCTCAAGCGCACGGCACCAGCCGAAATCGCGGCGTTTCGAGGGCCGATTCCGACCCAGATCGTCTCGAACGGCGAATACAACCCGCTGCCCCAGACCCCGGAGCAACGCAAGGTCGAGGCCCGCGTTA
>WNFK01059539.1_pt1 | contig 10558 bp, 13 predicted proteins | sample 5400281 | NCBI WGS metagenome assembly WNFK01 (sample SAMN13153350, study PRJNA577476) | soil metagenome | isolation source: 20 cm soil on Douglas fir-dominated hillslope | place: USA:California | collected 2013-09-17
TTCCGAATTGTGAGTCACATTCCGGGCGATCCTGAGCAACTTACTATCGTATCGCTTGACGAGTTGCTCGAAGGCGGCAACATCTCCACCCCGGATCGCGTGCACGAGAGCCAGATCATCGTCTGGCGCGCATGCCTTCGCAAATTGTGTCCGGTCTTCAATCGTCGCCGCTTCCATAAACACCTCGTAGTCTTTCTCAAGTATCATCCTGTCGGTTAGGGACCGAACCTGGAGCCGACCTCGTGCATCAATTTCCGTCAGGCCGCGCCGCCCAAGATCACTTCGAAGGCTGCGGTCTCCTCTGCAGTACGGACGGCATACACTGCGCCGAAGTCGTCCACTGCAACCGGTTCGACCCGCCATTCCGTTTTCTCGGGTGGAATAGGATTACGCCAGACAATCTCCAACGCCATAACATCCTCCTAACTAGTACACGAGTTTGCGCGGCAAGAGACTTTTTGGGTTTCAAGATTCTTCCTCACAGGAGCCGCAACGCTGAGCCCCTTCGTTGTCACTTGATTGGAACGCCGCGCGGAAACGTTCACCCAGAAACTGAATCAAGTCGCCGGCTGAATGGAATCTCAGCTCCTTGCCGGAATCAACTTCTTCCACCCAGCCTTCGAACAACCCTTGTTTCGGTTTTGTTTCTGCTCCCAGTCGAAGTACGAAAGCTCCTCGCATAACGTTGCCAGCTTACGAAGATGTCGAGAGAAGAGTGTGACGTCTGGGTGGCATTTTGATCCTATTTCGGTGACTCGGCAAGGTGACGCAGTTAAGGGACATTGAGAACAAGAGCATTTGCACAAATGGATGAAAACTCTGAATTGCTGCCGTAGAATACTTTAGCATTTCCTTCCGCCGTCCCTGCGCGCAGCACAGCGAGCGATTGTTGAATCATGAAGGCATTCCGATCATTTCGGCTTGATCCGGTAAACCAGTGCCTCTGGCGCGGGGAACACCGCATGCCGCTCACGCCGAAGGCTTTCGATATGCTGCGCTATTTGGTGGAACATCCCGGGCGACTCGTGACCCAAGATGAGATTCTGGAAGCCTTGTGGCCGGAGACGTATGTAAATCCGGAACTCATTAAGAAATACATATTGGAAATCCGCAAGGTGCTGGGTGACCGGCACGACAAACCGGAATTCATTGAAACCTTTCCCAAGCGCGGATACCAGTTCGTGGCGGCGGTAAGTGACGATTCGGTCGTTGGCTCACCAGACCTGGTCTCAGGGACGACAAAGGAGATGGTGGGCAGGGACACCGCTTTGGCCGAACTGCATAACTCTCTGCACAGAGCGCTGCGCGGTCGGCGGCAGATCATTTTCGTCACCGGTGAAGCCGGAATCGGTAAGACGACACTGGTGGACGCGTTTCATCAACAGGCTGCCCGAAATCACACTTTGCGGGTTGCTCGCGGGCAATGCGTGGAAGGCTTCGGGGGGAAAGAAGCTTACTACCCGATGCTGGAATCGCTGGGCCAGCTAACCAGGAATCCGGACGGCAATCCCGTCGTTCAGACCATGGCGAAGCGTGCTCCAACCTGGCTGATTCAGTTTTCATCACTCGTCAAAGCGGAGCAACGGGAGGCGCTGCAACGAGAGATCCTGGGAGCGACACGGGAGCGAATGGTGCGGGAGATTTGCGAAGCATTGGAGGCGATCACCTCCGATATACCCCTTGTATTGATCTTTGAAGATCTACATTGGGGCGATCCCTCCACTCTCGATCTTATTTCCGCACTGGCCCGCCGTCGCGAGGCTGCTAAGCTGATGCTCCTATGCACATATCGGCCGGTGGACGTCGTCCTCTCCAACAGCAGCCTCAGAGGTCTAAAACAGGACTTGCAGGTTCATCAGTTGTGCTCCGAGATCGCATTAGAGCGGCTGGAAGAACCCTCGATTGCTGAGTATCTGGCGACGGAATTCTCACGAGGGAATCTGCCTGCCGGTCTGGCGACGCTGATCTATCGTCATTCCGGCGGGAACGCTCTGTTTATGGTGGCCATCGTGCAAGATATGCTGAAGCGAGGACTGATCGCCCAGGACGAGGACGGATGGAGCCTGACCACACCTTTGGAAACCATTGCTCTGAGCGTGCCGGAGACGCTACAACAAATGCTGGAGGCGCAGTTTGATCGGCTGAGCGCGCCCGAGCAACGCGTCTTGAAGAGCGCAAGCGTGGCCGGAGAGCGCTTCTCAGTCTGGACGATTACCACGATGCTGGACATGGGTCCCGACCAAATTGAGGATCTGTGCGACCAACTGTCCGCGCGGCAGCAGGTGATTAAGTCCGCTGGCGTTCAGGAACTCTCCAACGGGCTCGCTTCGGCCCACTACGAGTTTAGGCACTCTCTCTATCGGCAGGCGATCTACAGATTTCTCTCCGACGGGACCCGGTCCAGGTTGCACCTCGGCTTGGCCGCGAGACTCCAGACTCTTTGCACGCCGGGACGCCGGGAGTTGGCGTCAGAGGTTGCCTTCCACTTCGAAGAAGGGCGCGATTATGAGCCCGCCATCCGTTATCTGGTGCTGGCGGCAGAAAATGCGGCGTCGCGATTTGCTTACCGGGACTCGATTCAGGTTCTGCAGCACGCCCTTAAGCTCGTTCCCAAGATTCCTTCGGATGTGGGCGCCGAATGGGAACTTCAGATGTTGGAGCTCATCGGCGATGCCCACTACGCACTCGGCGCCATGTCTGACTCCGCCACAGCGTACGAAGCGGAAGCGTCCCGAGCTGCTCAGACAGGGCTCCGGGCCGCTCAGGTACGAGCATTGAGTTGCCTGGTGCGGCCTTACGGCCTTATCGATCCCGATCGGGGCCTGGCAGCGATGCCTGAAGCCGAGCAAGTCAGCTGCGCGCTCGGAGACGCTCTCCTCCTGGCCCGCACGCAAATGCTCGCGGCCGGGATTCGCCTTCTCTATGACGCTTGGCGCAAGGAAGATGCGGAGCGGTGTGTCTCCGCCCACCGGGCGCTCGTCGATCTTAACGATTCTGCCACGCCGCTATACCACAACATGATTTACGCGCACGTTCTGGTGTTGCAGGGTAAATATCAGGAGGCCTTCGAAATCTTCGAGACTGGAATTCCGAAGCTGGGGAGCACCACTGGTCTCATGGCTTATTTTTTCGCGCTTAGCGGCAAGACGGTCGCGTTCCTCCGCCTTGGCAGGTTCGGGGACGTCTGGCACATTGTGCAGGCGGGAAAACAAATGGCAGAAAAGAATGGCAATGAACCCTGGCTGTTCAATTTTCGCGAGGCATGGCTGCGTACTCTTGCTTTCGATTTCGACGGTGCTCGTCGACTCTGCGACTTCATCATGCGCCCCGATGCGGAATATCCCACTGGGCAGCCCAAGACGATCGCCCGGGTTGCCGCAGGATATGCCGAGCTTCATCGCGGGGAATATGACAAGGCCATCGAATACTTCAGCCAAGTTCGTGATCCGGAGACGACCCCCAAATTCTTCCTGCATTGGTTCTGGCGAATGACCGCGCAATTGGGTCTGAGCAATGTCTGGTTGGCATCGGGCGATCTTGCGAAAGCCCGCGCATCTTCAGGCCCTCGCCTGGGAGATGAAGACACGAATCGCGATAGCAGAACAGGCGTGGGAAGCGGCCGCCGATCATCTACTTGAGGCCTTGTCGATTGTCGAAAGCTTTGCGGTTCCAGTAGCCGCGTGGCAAGTTCACGCTACTGCGTGGGACCTCTACCGGCATGCAAAGAATGACGTTGCCGCCGAGAGGAATCGTGCTTCCGCCGAAGCGCATATCCTCGTCATTGCGAATTCCTTCACAAGCGATGATCCCCTTCGCCGATCATTCTTGTCCGCGCCTCCTGTGCGACGGGTTCTCGACAAAGCACCGACCCCAGCGCTCGCCCACGGACGTATTTGACTGACGGTCCGCTCGACGGGTCGGACAGTTGCTGTCTCCTGCCACCGGTCGGGCGACTCCTGGCTTTGATATATCTGCGCTCTGCCCGGTCAATACGATCTCGAAGATCTCGATCATCTGCTTACGCCGGTGCTAGGGATGGAACCGGCTAGAGCTTTCAGACGCGTTGGTCGCCTTCGTGTACCCCTCTGTTCTCCAAGCCTCCGCCCCTTGGACAGGTGCGTTGCTCGAACGCTTACAGATATTCGCCAAATCATCGGAGAAGCGCGTCGAAGTGTCGCCACGACCGTCAACGCCGGCCTTACCTTGCTTTACTGGCGCATTGGCAAACGGATCGTCGATGAAGTTCTCGGCAAAGAACGGGCCGCTTATGGTCAACAGATTGTCGTATCGGTGGCGCGACAATTGGCTCAGGAGTATGGCCCGAGCTTCGGCGAGAAGAATTTGCGCCGGATGATGCAGTTTGCCGAAGTCTTCCCCGAGGAAGAGATTGTCGTATCGCTGATACGACAATTGAGCTGGACTCACTTCATAGCTCTGCTACCCATCAAGAACCCGCTTCAACGGGACTTCTACGCGGAGCTTTGCCGCGTGGAGGGCTGGAGCGTCAGCAGACTGCGGCAAAAAATTGACTCCATGCTCTTCGAACGAACGGCTCTGTCCCGTAAGCCTGAAGAGTTGGCACGCAAGGAGCTTAACGCCTTGCGCGCCGATGGCCAATGGATGCCGGATATGGTCTTCCGCGACCCCTACATTCTGGATTTCCTTAATCTCTCCGATAGCCACAGCGAACGGGACTTAGAGACCGCTATTCTTCGCGACATTGAAGCCTTTCTGCTGGAGATGGGAGGCGGATTCAGTTTCGTTTCCCGTCAGAAGCGAATGGTGATCGACGGCGAAAACCACACCCTTGATTTGCTCTTCTATCATCGTCGCCTGCGGCGGCTGGTCGCGGTCGAAACTCGGCAAGTTTAAAGCTGCCTACAAGGGACAGATGGAGCTCTACCTGCGCTGGCTGGAGGAAAACGAACAGGAATAACGTCGGCCAGATCTTCGCGTACGCGAGACGCTTGCACAGAGGCTTTCACAATGATTCTGAACGCCTCACGATCGAATGCAGACACGCCCATCCATGAACGCACTAATGCCATATGCCGCACTCGGAGCGTGCCTCGGTCATAATCATCTAACTCCTGGGGGAAAAGTCTTCAATAGCACCAGCAGACCAACCCGGGGAGCGGCCTGGCGGGTCCGCTCTTCGGCGAACTTCAGCTCAAACAAGCCCGGCGTGTAGGCGTCCATCAGCTCGCGCGCCGACGGGCTGGTCGGCAGGAGGCGATAGGCGGTGTCAGTGGGGCTGATCATGGCAACACGCTCAACGAATGTGGAATCTGAAGAGTCTACAATGTTGCAGAATGCCGTCGTTTCTTGCAATCGCCGACTTCTTGCGCCCGCAATCGCTCGAACTCGGCTCAACATTCATCTACGGAGTGAGGATTTCGTTCGAATCGTTCTCAGGGGTGAAGATGGCCCAGGGGCATGAAAATCCATTTTCGCTGCCAGTCTTCGACAAGGTCCCACGGTCCAAGCTCGCCATTCCCGGCCTCGCTCTCAAGTTCCTGGGGAAAACGTCTGTCTTCCTCTACACCGAAGCACTTGGCAAACGCTCCCATCATGGCCGTACGGCGATCCTCGTCAACGAGCACACCACTGGCGCGGCTGAAATGCTTGCGCAGTTCGCTCAGGAGAATAAGCTCGCCACCATCGTAGGGACAAAGACGCCGGGCAGACTCGTTTCAAGAAGCGCCAGCAAACTTGGCTTTGGCTATCGGCTCATTGTCCCCGTCGCTGCTTATGTCAGCGCGAAGGGAACCCAGATTGAAGGGAAGGGAATCACCCCGGATATAGACATTGCGTGGTCTTTCCCAGACGCTATGGAAGACAGGGATAATCAGCTCACCGCTGCTATCGAAGTGCTCTGAACAGCGAGTGCTGGTTGCAATGGAATGCTGCCACTGGCGATTGCGAAGTCCAGCGCTCCGCGGCCGGATGGCGACTCCGGTCGGAGCAACAGGCAGTAAGGTGCGGTTTGCCGGTTATACAGGTAAATCGAGCGTAGATCAGAACAGTGATGTCATTTGCCATGGTTCTCTTGAGGTGCCATGGGGGCGCGGGTGCTGTGCATGAAGACGATCTTCCAGGCGCCTGCCTGTTTCTGGAGGAAAGCCGACTCCAGCCATTGCTGGTTTATCGTGCCGGAGGCATCTGTGATCCTGCCCTTGTTGATGTAGGCAATCCAAGCGGTTTCGCCGCTGATGTGGACGTCGGGTTCGGTCACGTTCCATTCGTAACGATTGCCCGCGAGATGTTGGGCCTTGATGAAGGCCATAATGGAGTCTCCGTTGAATCGGGCACCTCCATCGAAGATATAAAAGTTCGGCCCAATGACGGAATCGAACTGCCCAAGATCGTCTGCGCGGGCTGCAGTGAATATCGTGCTCACTGTGTCTACGATCTGCGTTTGCTCGGCCGTGAGTTTCTGCTGGGCCCTCGCAGTAGAGACGCTTGCAGAAAACATTAGCAGGAAGGCAATCGTGGCCGGTGTGGCTCTAAGTAGTGATGACATGGAGTGTCTCCAAATTACGTACTGATCCATAGACACGCTAGCGCTTTATTTATTCCAGGGGTTCATTGACAAGTTAATACGGTCCATGGCGATGAATGAGCTCCCCGCTTCTCATCATGAAGCGGGGAGCTTCGGAAAGCCATATAAGCCATATACGAATTGTGGGCGTGTGGTCGGCAACCCTTCCGTTACGCGCCCGAACGACCAACGACGGGTAAGGTGCGGATTGTTTGAATGTAAGTCAGTGAGGAGCACGAGGTGTTGCAAAGGCTGAACTCAGCGGTGAGGCTGATTCAGAGAACTACCCCGGAGGCTCCTCAGAAACGATATGTATTACATCGGACTGGATGTTCACAAGAGGACGATCAGCTATTGCGTGAAGGACGCGGCTGGTCACGTGCATCAGGAAGGGAAGATCGGTTCCACACGCCGCGAGTTGGACGCCTGGATCAAGACACTTCCCCAACCCCGGACGATCGCCATGGAAGCGACGATCAGTTCCTCGTATCACGACAACCTCATTTTCCACTAGCTTTTAAAAGACGCAGTCACAGGGATACACGGCCGTTGGGCGCGTTGTGCGTGACTGGATAAGAATCGGAATAGATTTCCGGTTCATGTGTTTTATCTCCAGACAGGCAAGATGGGCGTTTTAGCAACGAAATAATTCTCCCTCACGTTGTTTGGTAGGGCTGCCATGCAAGTGCGGAGGTGAAGTCGCGGGCCTGCATGAAGCTATGTTTCTGAGGCTTCGTTCACTAACCTGAATGGGGGGATCAAACCAGGATGAACGATACGGTGCTGGTGACGGGTGGCGCAGGATTTATCGGCTCCAACTTCGTCTTGAATTGGATTGCAAAGACGAAGGCCAACGTCGTGAATCTGGACCTGCTGACTTACGCCGGTAACCGCAAGAATCTCCTAGCAATTGAAAACGATCCGCGGCATGTTTTCATCAAGGGCGATATCTGCGACGGAGTTCTTGTGGCTTCGCTTCTCGAGGGGCATCGGCCGCGCGCAATTCTCCACTTCGCGGCCGAGAGCCACGTGGACCGCTCGATCGCGGGACCGGATGCTTTCGTTGAGACCAATATCGTCGGGACTTTTTCGCTGCTCGAACAGGTGAAGAGTTATTGGGATGCCTTGCCGCCTGGGGATAAAGCAGCGTTCCGCTTCCTTCACGTCTCAACCGATGAAGTGTACGGAACGCTGGGGCCGGATGACCCGGCGTTTACAGAGGACACCGCTTACACGCCTAACAGTCCTTACGCCGCTTCGAAAGCTTCTTCCGATCATCTGGTTCGCGCCTACTTTCATACTTACGGCCTTCCCGTTCTCACTACCAATTGCTCGAATAACTATGGTCCCTTCCAGTTTCCGGAAAAGCTGATCCCGCTTGTGATCCTGAATGCTCTCGAGGGTAAGCCGCTGCCCGTCTATGGCGATGGGTTGAATGTCCGGGACTGGCTCTTTGTTGAGGATCACTGTGCGGCAATCCGGCTGGTTCTTGAACGCGGCCGGATCGGTGAGACATATAACATCGGAGGCTCCAGTGAGCGAAAGAATATCGACGTTGTTACTGCCATCTGCGACATTCTGGATGAATTACGCACCGACCCGGTGTTGGGAAGCCACAGGGAGTTGATCCGTTACGTGAAAGACAGGCCGGGCCATGATCGCCGCTATGCAATCAACGCAGAGAAGATCGCACGCGAACTCGGCTGGCGTCCGGAGAAGCAATTTGAGAGCGGCATTCGGCAGACGGTGAAATGGTTCCTGGAGAATCTGGCCTGGGTGGATGATGTGAGGTCCGGCGCCTACCAGCAATGGATCGATTTGAACTATTCGGAACGACTGGGGTCAGAACGGCTGGGGGCGGATTGGCTGGTGCGATGAAAGGGATCATTCTTGCGGGCGGATCGGGAACGCGGCTCTATCCCGTAACTCATGTAGTTTCGAAGCAGTTATTGCCGGTGTATGACAAGCCGATGATCTACTACCCGCTGAGCACGCTGATGCTGGCGGGAATCCGGGACATCCTGATCATCTCAACACCGCAGGATACGCAGCGATTTACCGAGCTGCTTGGAGATGGCCGCCGCTGGGGTATCGAATTGACCTATGCTGTGCAGCCAAGCCCTGATGGTCTGGCGCAGGCCTTCATTATAGGGAAGGACTTTATCGGCAATGAACCAAGCGCGCTTGTTCTGGGCGACAACATCTTTTATGGTCAGTCGCTTTCCGGCCAGTTGAAACGGGCGGCGGCGAAGATCACGGGAGCGACGGTCTTCGCCTACCAGGTGGNNGAGCCGGACGCGCGATCAGCCTGGAAGAGAAGCCCGCAGTGCCGAAATCACGTTACGCGATCACCGGACTCTACTTCTACGACAACGATGTGGTCGCGATCGCCTCCTCGCTGAAGCCCTCTCCGCGGGGCGAGTTGGAAATTACGGACGTGAACAAGGTCTATCTGAGCCAAGGCAAGCTCGAGGTTGAGCTCATAGGGCGGGGAATGGCGTGGCTGGATACGGGCACACATGAGTCCCTGTTCGATGCCAGCATGTTTATCCATACCATTGAGCGGCGGCAGGGGCTGAAGATCGCCTGCCCCGAAGAGATTGCGTATCGCTATGGATATATCTCGGATGAGGACCTAGAAGCGCTGGCAGAGCCCATACGAAAGAGCGGCTATGGCCAATATTTGATTTCATTGCTGAATAAACAGCGATTCAGCAGCGATGCGATCGAGGTCTATGAAAATCACAGAAACCACCCTCCCGGGCGTGCTGGTATTTACCCCGAAGATATACAGCGATTCGCGCGGGGTATTTCTTGAAACGTACAACGAGCGAACAATGCAGCAAGCAGGGCTTCCCACAACATGGCGGCAGGATAATCTCTCCGTCTCGGTGAAGAATGTGATTCGAGGGATTCACTATCAGGTTCTTCAACCGCAGGGCAAGTTCGTGCGGGTTGCCTATGGAGCGGTTCTCGATGTGGCCGTCGATCTAAGGCGAAGTTCTCCGACATTTGGTGTTCATACGGCAGTCGAGCTTTCCGAAGAGAATGGAGCGATGCTCTGGATTCCTCCCGGTTTTGGGCATGGATTCGCCGTTCTCTCCGAAAGGGCGGGATTTTCGTACAAAGTTACGGACTATTACTCGCCTGCCGGAGAAAGAACGGTTCTTTGGAATGATCCCGAGCTCGGGATATCGTGGCCGATTTCGGCTGAGGATGCCATCGTTTCCGAGAAGGACCGGCAGGGAAAGCGGCTGAAGGATGCGGAGTTTTTTCCATGACGCCGAGGCGGCGCATCCTGATCCTAAGCGCCGGGTGTTCTTGCGGAAGAGGCGCGGAAATGAATGCGCTCCTGGTGTATTACTCCATCCATTACGTCTTTGACGGCGCGAAGAAGGACCCATCGCTGGAAGAGGATTCGCCGAACCCGTTGAATGTCTATGGAGCGAGCAAGCCTTCACCTATGCGCTGTTCGGCGGATTGACCCCCCTTTTGGTTTCATGGCTGGTACATCTTAACCGAATCGGGCCGGCACACTACGTCGCGGCTGTGACGGTTGTCGGACTCTGTGCAACATTCATGGCGCCGAAACATGCGCTTAGCGATGTTGATACTACGGCACACTTCGACAAACGTCGTGTCTAAAGCGATCACCAAAAACCGCGCCCTGCGCGCCCTGAACAGAACAAAAAGAAAGGTGTGTCAGAATGTCGATTTGCATCCGAGATGAAGTAATGATGAACCGGCGGAATTTCCTGGCAGCGGCAGCAGCAGCGGCCTTCGCTCCTGCAATGTTTGTTCGCGCGGCCGAAACGAAGCGAAAAGTGGTCGTTGTGGGCGGAGGACTGGCGGGTCTTTCCTGCGCCTACGAGCTTCGCAAACTGGGCTTCGAGGCGATCGTTCTTGAAGGGCAGGGACGCGCAGGAGGCAGGGTCCAGACGCTGCGCGAGGATCTTGATTGGGGACTTTCGGCCGAGACCGGAGCGACACGCATTCCGGATACGCACCATATGACGC
>WNFK01215680.1_pt1 | contig 10558 bp, 9 predicted proteins | sample 5400281 | NCBI WGS metagenome assembly WNFK01 (sample SAMN13153350, study PRJNA577476) | soil metagenome | isolation source: 20 cm soil on Douglas fir-dominated hillslope | place: USA:California | collected 2013-09-17
AGCGCGCGCATGCTGAGCCAGCTCGAGTTCTTCTGCGGGCTCGGCATGAAGGTGGCCGACGCCATCGGCATCACCGGCTTCCTGCACGTGCAGGAGAAGCTCGGCGAGATGCTGAGCCAGATGGAGATCGCCCGCGCCGTCTTCTACGGCGCCGAGGCCATGGCCCAGCGGCTGCCGAGCGGGGTGTGGGTGCCGGGCGGCCACGGGCTCCGCGCGTTCCACCTGCAGACCGGCAAGGTCTACAGCCGCTTCGTCGAGATCGTCCAGACCCTGGCCGCGGGCGGCTTCTTCTATGCCCCGAGCGAGGCGGATCTGGCGAGCCCCGAGCTGCGACCCCACATCGACCGCTACGTGCGCGGCCGCGCCGGGGTCTCCGCCGAGGAGCGCATCGCGCTCTTCAAGCTCGCGTGGGACGCGACGGGCGAGGCCTTCGCCCAGCGCATGGCGCAGTACGTGCGCTTCTACTCCGGCGACCCGATCCGGCTCACCGCCGGCTTCTACACCCAGTACGAGAAGGCGCCGCTCTTCGAGCTGGTCGAGCGCGCGCTCGGCCGCCGTGACGGCGTGCCGCTGCCGATCACGCCCGACGACCCGGGTGCGCCCATCCCCTACCAGCCGGGCACCCGCGGCATGGCCGGGACGTACGCGGCGACGTCCTTGCCGTCGTCGGCGCCGTCCCGCGCTCCTTCGACGCAGTAAGGACACACGGGTGTTGACCGGTCGTACGCAAACCCCTAGCCTCGGGACGTGCCCCCTCGCCTCGATCAGGTGACGCTGACCTTAGCCGGTCTAGCCTATCGCGGCTTCCACGATCTCCTCCACGGCGCGGCCCATACCGAGGTGGTGCGCCAGGCGCTGCTGGACGGCCTGCACACCATGGCGCCGCTCGAGAACGAGGGGTGCCTCGTCTGGTTCCTGGATGTGCGGCTCGGGGACGTAGTCGTCCCCGAAGAGCTTGCGGTAGAGCTCGGGATAGCGATAGCCCACCGACTCGTCGGGGAAGAACCGGAGGGCCTGGTGATAGCGAATGCCCCAGGCCACCTCCTCGTCCACGTAGGGCTCCAGCAGCTGGGCGCTCCAGTAGCCGTGGTCGCTGCGGATGAACCCGGCGATCGCGATGTCGTGCAGCAGGCACGCCAGGACGATCTTCTCGTTCACCCCGTTCTTCATGGCGAGCCGCGCGCTCTGCAGCAGATGCGCGGAGGGCCCGAAGCGCAGGCGGAAGAAGTCGAACAGGGTCGGCTGGTCGGGCATCTTCGGGAGGCGCGCGTCGTGACCCATCATGTAGAGCCGGCCATCGTCCGGCGGCCGCGACACCGGCTGGCGGGGATCCCGCTCGCCGGAGGTGAAGATCACCGACTTCACCACGACCCGGTCGAGCTCCTGGCTCAGCGCGTGCTCGGCCGCTTCGGCTCGCTGTAGCGTCGTCATCCTGGCGTCCCTCCGTGGGGGCTGATTGCCTTCGATGATCGGCCCCGCCAGCACCTACTGTCAAGTTCGACGGGAACGTGCCATTGCCGAGCCCGAGTCGCTGGCCTTAGACTCGTCGGTCAGGAGAGTGCCCATGCGCCTGCGAATCATTCCGGTGGTCGTCGTGACGGTCGGCCTGCTCGCCACCCCCCCACCCCACGCGTCGGCCCAGACCACGTCCCCCAAGACCACGACGGGGGACGTCGGGCAGAAAGCGTCGGAGACGGGCCAGGCGATCCGGGACTACACGGTGGAGAAGAAGGACGAGGCGGTCGCGCACGCCAAGCAGGCCACCGCCGAGCTCGAGGCCAAGATCAAGGACCTCGAGGCGCAGGCCGCCAAGCAGACCGGCGAGCTCAAGGCCAAGTCGCAGGCCCAGATCAAGGATCTCAAGGCCAAGCGGGCGAAGGCGTCCCAGAAGGCCGCCGACCTCGGCCGGGCCACCAAGGCCTCGTGGGAGAAGGCCAAGGAGGGCTTCGCCGACGCCTACCGGGACCTGGCGTCGGCCTATGACAAGGCGGCGGCCGAGTTCAAGAAGTAGGGCGGCCCCGTGAAGATCCGCGCCCTCCGCGCCCGCCCCGTGCTGCCTCCGTTCCGCCGTCCCCCGGTGAGCGCCAGCGGGGCCATCGCGAAGGCGGCCCTGGTGCTCTTCGACCTCGAGACCGATGGCGGCGTCACCGGGCGCTCCTACGTCTTCGGCTTCGCCCCGTGGACGCTCGCCTCCATCGTCGGCTGCGCGCAGGGCCTGTTCGAGGTGATCAAGGGCGACGAGCTGGCGCCCTTCGATCTCGAGGCCAAGCTGCGCCGGCAGCTCACCCTGCTCGACCCGAACGGCCTGGTCGGGCTGGCCCTGGCCGGGCTCGACATGGCGGCCTGGGACGCGCTGGCCCAGGCGCGCGGGGTGCCGCTGGTCACGCTGCTGGGCGGCGCGCCCCGGGCGATTCCCGCCTACAACAGCACCGGCCTCTGGATCCAGCCGGTGGAGACGCTCGCCGACGAGGCGGAGGCGCTCCTCGCCGAGGGCTTCCGCGCGATCAAGCTCCGGGTGGGGCGCGACGACTTCGCCCAGGACCTGGCCGCGGTGCGCGCGGTGAAGAAGCGGATCGGCGACGGGGCGACCCTGATGTGCGACTTCAACCAGCGCCTGACCGTGAACGAGGGGCTGCGGCGCGCCCGCGCGCTCGACGGGGAAGGGCTCTACTGGATCGAGGAGCCGCTCCGTCACGACGACTACGAGGGCTACGCCCGCATCGCGGCCGAGGTGGCCACCCCGATCCAGACCGGCGAGAACCTGGTGGACACCTTCGAGATGGCGCGCGCCATCGCGCTGCGCTCGCTCGACTTCGTGATGCCCGACGTGCAGCGCATCGGCGGGGTCAGCGGCTGGCTACGCGCGGCCGCCCTCGCCCACGCCCACGGCGTCGACATGTCGAGCCACCTCTTCCCCGAGTTCAGCGTGCACCTGCTCGGGGTGACGCCGACGTGCCACTGGCTCGAGTACATGGACTGGGCCGCGCCCCTGTTGCAGGAGCCGCTGAAGGTGAAGGATGGCGTCGCCCAGATCCCGGACCGGCCCGGCGCGGGCATCGTCTGGGACGAGGACGCGGTCAAGCGCTACTCGGCCTGATCGTTACCGGCGCGCGGGGTCGGCGGCGTCGAGGACGAGCACGCGGGTCCGGCGCACGCTCAGACCCTCGGCGGCGCCGCGGCCCGGTACCGCCACCGTGAGCCGAAGACCGCGGCGGGCGGTGACGATCACCAGCTCGGGGCCATCGGCCCGCACGTGCCAGGCGCGATCGCCGGGCGACAGCATCCGGCTCACCCAGAGACCCACCGGCCCGCTGACCGGACGCCAGCGCGCGCGGATCGGCGCGACGGCGGAGAGCCCGGCAACCACCAGCGCCGCCAGGGCGGCCGTGACCGCCACGCCCCGGCCCGGCCCGGCCAGCCTCGCCACGCCCCAGACGAGCCCCCAGGCGGCCAGCGCGTCGAGCGCCCGGAGCCGGCCCACCCACGCGCTCCAGCGCGCGATGGCGTCGGGAAGCGGGCGAATGGGAGTTCCCACCGCCCCATTGTCTCTCGCGCGGGAAGGGGCGAGCCCATTTGAGGTATTCTTGAAGCCATGTCGAAGACGCCCGTCGAGATCCTCCCGTCGGTGTGCCCGCACGACTGCACGAGCACCTGCGCGCTGGAGGTCGAGCGCCTCGATCTCCACACCATCGGCCGGGTGCGCGGCTCGCACCGCAACACCTACACGCGGGGTGTGATCTGCGAGAAGGTCGGCCGCTACGCGGAGCGCGTCCACCATCCGGACCGGCTTCTCCACCCGCTACGCCGCGTCGGCCCGAAAGGGTCGGGCCGCTTCGAGCGGATCGGGTGGGACGACGCCCTCGATCTGGTCGCGGAAGCTTTCACCCGGCAGGCGACCCGTCTCGGGCTCGAGACGGTGTGGCCGTACTACTACGCGGGCACGATGGGCCTGGTCCAGCGCGACGGCATCAACCGGCTACGCCACGCGATGGGTTACTCCCGCTACTTCTCGACGATCTGCGTGACCCTGTCCGACACCGGCTGGGCCGCGGGCGTCGGGGCCAAGCGCGGCGTGGATCTGCGCGAGATCGACGAGCACTCGGACCTGGTGGTGATCTGGGGTGGCAACCCGGTCAACACCCAGGTCAACGTGATGAGCCACGCCATGGCGGCCAAGCGGCGGGGCGCCACCTTCGTGGTGGTCGACCCGTACCGCACCGACACCGCGGCCAAGGCCGACCTGCACCTGGCGCCCCGACCGGGCACCGACGGCGCGCTCGCCTGCGCGATCATGCACGTGCTCTTCGCGGAGGGCCTCGCCGACTGGGACTACCTGCGCGCCTATACCGACTGCCCCGACGAGCTGGCCGCCCACGTGGCGACCCGCACGCCGGCCTGGGCGTCGGCGATCACCGGCCTGCCCGCCGAGGACATCGTGAGCTTCGCCCGTCTCTACGGACGGACCCGAAAGAGCTTCATCCGCTGCCATCACGGCTTCAGCCGCTCGCGCAACGGGGCGGTGAACATGCATGCGGTGAGCTGCCTGCCCTCGGTCACCGGGGCGTGGCGGTATCCGGGAGGCGGCGCGGTCTACGGCCAGACCGCGCTCTATCCGATCGACCGGACGCTGATCGAGGGGCTCGACCTGGTCGACAAGTCCATCCGCGCGCTCGACCAGTCGCGCCTCGGGCCGATCTTGACCGGCGACCGCGAGGCCCTCAAGGGCGGCCCGCCGGTCACCGCGATGCTCGTGCAGAACACCAACCCCGCGATGGTCTGCCCGGAGCTCAACCTGGTTCACGCGGGGCTCGCCCGCGAGGATCTCTTCCTCTGCGTGCACGAGCAGTTCCTCACCGAGACCGCCGCGTTCGCGGACGTGGTCCTGCCCGCCACCATGTTCGTCGAGCACGACGACTTCTACACCGCGAGCGGCCACACCTACTTCCAGGTGACCAAGAAGGTGATCGAGCCGCCCGGCGAGTGCCGCGAGAACCACTGGGTGATCTGCGAGCTCGCCAAGCGGCTCGGCGCCACCCACGAAGGCTTCCGGATGACCGCGTGGGAGATCATGGACGCGACGCTCCGGAAGTCCGGGATGTGGGACGCGGAGACCAACTGGCGGCGGGGCGGCCAGGACTTCGCGCCCCCGTTCGAGACCGCCCACTTCCTCGACGGCTTCCCCACCCCGGATCGGCGCTTCCACTTCAAGCCCGACTGGGCGCGGTACGGCGAGCGCGGCGCCACGATGCCCACGCTGCCCGACCACTTCGCGGTGACCGACGAGGCCACCGCGGACAAGCCCTTCCGCCTCGTGGCCGCCCCCGCGCGCACGTTCCTCAACTCGAGCTTCACCGAGACGCCCTCCTCGCTGGCCCGCGAAAGGCGCCCGACCGCGCTGCTCCACCCCGACGATTGCGCGGCCCTCGGCGCGGTGTCGGGCACCGCGCTCGAGCTCGGCAACGAGCGCGGCCGCGTCATCGTTCACGCGGAGGCCCGCGAGGGACAGCAGCGCGGCGTGGTGATCGTCGAGGGGGTCTGGCCCAACAAGCACTTCGTCAACCGGCTCGGCATCAATGCCCTGACCAGCGCCGAGCCCGGCTATCCCAACGGCGGTGCCGTTTTCCACGACACCGCGGTGTGGATCCGGAGGGTTGACTTGGAGACCACCGCCCGGCTATAACCGACCACCGTCACGCCGCGACAGGGTCGCCGCAGCGGACGGGCAGCCGGCAACGGCGTCGGGGAGGCTCGGTCTGGACACGATCCTGCAGCTGGCCCTGAACGGGCTGGCGGTCGGCTGCATCTACGGGCTGGTCGCGCTCGGCTTCGTCCTCATCTATACATGTTCGTGGTCTGGTACGGCGTCGGCTACTGGGTCGCCTTCGCCCTCGCGGTGGGCATCGTCGCGCTGTTCGGCGCCGTGCTCGACGCGACCCTGCTGCGGCGGGTCATCGGCCAGCCCCAGTTCGCGGTGGTCATGCTGACCATCGGGCTCGGGGCGATCTTCCGGAGCTTCGCCTCCATCACCTGGGGCTCCGAGATCTACACGCTGCCGACCCCGTTCAGCGCCAAGACCACGCGGGTGGGCGCGGTCACGGTGAGCCACGAGTACGTGGCGATCATCGTGGGCACCGTCCTGCTGTGCGCGGTGCTCTACGCCTTCTTCACCTACTCGCGCGTGGGCGTGGCCATGCAGGCCGCCTCCCAGAACCAGCTCGCCGCCTACTACATGGGCATCCCGGTGAAGCGGATGTTCTCGCTGATCTGGGCGATCTCGGCCGGGGTCGCGGCGATCGCGGGGGTCCTGTTGGCCCCGGTGTCGCTGATCGACATCAACCTGGGCTTCATCGGGCTCAAGGCCTTCGCGGCCGCGGTGCTGGGAGGCTTCGGCTCCATCCCGGGCGCGCTGGTGGGCGGCGTCACCATCGGCCTCATCGAGCTGTTCTCCGGCGCCTACCTGCCGCTGGGCGTGAAGGACGTGGCCGCCTACGTGGTGCTGCTGCTCGTGCTGGCGGTCCGGCCCCAGGGCATGTTCGGCTCCATCGGGCGCAAGAAGGTCTGACGCGCGGCCATGCGCTTCGCGTTCAAGACCACCTACGAGCACGACCTGGGGCTCTTCCGCGATCCGGTGCAGCGGCGCTACTACGCGGCGCTGCTCGCGGGCGTGATCCTGCTGCCGCTGGCGATTCCCGCCTACCTGTCGGACATGAGCATGGTCTTCATCTACGGGCTCTGCGGCCTCTCGCTGATGGTGCTGGCCGGCTACACCGGCCTGGTCAGCCTGGGTCACGCGGCCTTCCTCGGCATCGGCGCCTACGCCCACGTGTACTTCACACAGGACGTGGGGCTGCCGTGGATCGTCGGGGTGGCGCTGGCCACGGTGGCGGCGGCCGCCTCAGGCGTGCTGGTCGGCCTGCCCGCGCTCCGCATGACCGGCGTCTATCTCACCATCGCGACGCTGGCCTTCGCGCTGATCATCCAGGAGGTGTTCACCCGCTGGGAGTCGGTCACCCACGGGCTGAAGGGGCGGCCGGTGGACAAGCCGGTGATCTTCGGCGTCTCGTTCGCCACCGACCTGGCCTTCTACTTCCTGTGCCTGGCCGTGCTCATCGCGGGCCTCTGGCTCACCGCCAACCTGCTGCGCTCGCCGACCATGGGCGTGCACCTGGCGCGCTACAAGACGCTGGCCTTCGCCTATTCGGCCGGGCTCATGGGGGCGGCGGGCGCTCTCTTCGCCCACAAGATCGGCTTCCTCGCGCCCGACATCTTCACGGTGCTGCTGTCCATCCAGTTCTTGCTGATGGTCGTGGTGGGCGGTCTCGGCAGCCTGCACGGCGCGCTCTACGGGGCGGTCTTCGTGGCGCTGCTGCCTGTGCTCATCTCGGAGGCGCGCGATCACGTGCCGGTCGCGGCGGGCCACCTCGCGGCCGCGCTCGGCAAGGGCGTGGGCGACGCGGTCTACCTCTCGCTCGATCGGTTCGTGAAGCAGCCCGGCCTCGAGCCCGGCATCTTCGGGCTCATCCTGGTGCTCTTCATCCTGTTCGAGCCGCTCGGCATCTACGGACGCTGGCGGAAGATCTGGCTCTACTTCTCCACGTTCCCGCTCTACAAGGCGGCCACCTTCCGGCGCCAGAAGACCTACATGCGGTCGGAGCGCCTGAGGTGAGCCTCTTCGCCGCCGACGAGCTCGTGGTGAACTTCGGGGGCATCCGGGCGGTGGACGGGGTGAGCTTCGAGGTGGAGGCCGGCCAGGTCTTCACCATCATCGGGCCCAACGGGGCGGGCAAGACCACCATCTTCAACCTGATCTCGCGGATCTACGATCCGACCCAGGGCCGGCTGCTGTTCCGCGGGGAGGACATCACGCGGGTGCCGCCGCATGAGATCGCCCGCCGCGGCATCGCGCGCACCTTCCAGAACATCGAGCTGTTCGAGCACGCCACCGTGCTGCAGAACCTGCTCCTGGGCCGCCACGCCCACGCCACGCGGCGGTTCGCCCAGGAGCTCCTGTTCTTACCCGGAGTGCGCGCTCGTGAGCGCGCTCATCGCGAGGCGGCCGAAAAGGTGATCGACTTCCTCGATCTGCAGGCCTACCGCGACAGCCTCGTGGTCAATCTCCCCTACGGGGTCCGCAAGGTCGTGGAGATGGGCCGGGCCCTCTGCACCGAGCCCGCGCTGCTCCTGCTCGACGAGCCCTCGTCCGGGCTGAGCGTGGAGGAGACCGCGGACATGGCGTTCTGGATCCAGGACATCCGCGCCCTGCTCCGCGTCCTCGCCCTCAACTACGGCCGGGTGCTCGCGTGCGGCACGGCCCGAGAAGTCCAGGAGCACCCCGACGTGATCAAGGCGTATCTGGGAGGCTGAGCGGTGGCCGAGGCGCTCCTCGCGGTCAGCAACATGGAGACCTACTACGGCCCGATCATGGCCCTGCGCGGGGTGAGCTTCACCGTTCCCGCGGGCGCCATCGTGACCATCCTGGGGGCCAACGGGGCGGGCAAGACCACCATCCTCAAGACCGTCTCCGGAGTCATGGACCCGCAGAAGGGCAGCGTGACCCTGGAGGGCCGCCCGATCCACGGGCTCGACCCGGACCGGGTCGCGCGTCTCGGCCTCTCCCACGTGCCGGAGGGCCGCGAGGTCTTCCCGTTCCTCTCGGTCCGCGAGAACCTGCGCATGGGCGCCTACGCCCGCCGCGACGCCGACGGGGTCGCGAAGGACCTGGAGATGGTCACCGAGTACTTCCCGGTGCTGGCCGCGCGGGCCGAGCAGCGGGCCGGCTCGCTCTCCGGCGGTGAGCAGCAGATGCTGGCGATCGGGCGGGCGCTCATGGCGCGGCCCAAGGTCATGCTGCTGGACGAGCCGTCGCTCGGCCTCTCCCCCAAGCTGGTCAAGGACATCTTCGACATCATCCGGCGCATCAACCGCGAGCGCGGGGTGACCGTGCTCCTGGTCGAGCAGAACGCCAACCTCGCGCTCCAGACCGCGGACCACGGCTATGTCTTGGAGCTGGGCCGGATCGTGATGGAAGATACCTGCGAGCGGCTGCTCCAGAAGGACGACATCCGGGAGTTCTACCTGGGCCTCAAGGAGCAGAGCGTCCGCGGCACGCGGCGCTGGAAGAGGAAGAAGACATGGCGCTGACGACCCGCCACGCCCCCGCCACCGTAGAAGGCCGCCCGGTCACGGTGCACGGCCAGGACACCCTGCCCCGGCTCTTCCGCCACGTGGTCCGCGAGCGCGGCGACCGGGTGGCCATGCGCGAGAAAGATCTCGGGATCTGGCGCGCCATCTCGTGGCGCGAGTACGGCCGGCAGGCGCGGGGCGTGGGCCTCGGCCTGGTGTCGCTCGGGCTCCAGCCGGGCGACGTGGTCTCGATCATGGCGGACAACTGCCCGGAGTGGCTCTACACCGATCTCGGCGTGATGTCGGCCGCGGCCATCCCCAACGGCATCTACACCACCGACTCGGCCCGCCAGGTCGAGTACATCGTCAACGACAGCGGCACCCGCTTCCTGTTCGTGGAGAACGAGGAGCAGCTCGACAAGGCGCTCGAGGTGCGCACGCGCTGCCCGGAGCTTGTGAAGATCTTCGTGTTCGACATGGAGGGGCTCCACGGCTTCCTGGACGACCAGGTCATGACCTTCGAGGCCCTCCTCGAGCTGGGCGCGGCCTACGACCGCGAGCATCCCGAGGCCTACGATCGGCTCGTCGAGATCCCCCGCCCCGAGGACCTGGCCATCCTGGTCTACACCTCCGGCACCACCGGGCCCCCCAAGGGCGCGATGCTGAGCCACCGCAACATCCTGTTCCAGCTCGAGTACGCCGACTTCATCACTCCGCTGCGCGAGGGCGACCAGCAGCTCTCCTTCCTGCCCTTGTGCCACGTGGCCGAGCGCACGTTCTCGGTCTTCAACCCGCTCTACACCGGCGCCACCGTGAACTTCGCCGAGAGCATCGACACGGTGCCGGAGAACATCCGCGAAGTCGCCCCCGCGCTCTTCTTCGCGGTGCCGCGGATCTGGGAGAAGTTCTACTCCGGGGTGGCCCTGCGCATGCGCGACGCCACCTGGCTCGGCCGGTTCGCCTACGACCGGGCGATCCGCATCGGCCTGCGCCTGGCCGCGTGCCGGATCGAGGGGCGCCGGCCGTCGTGGGCCCAGCGGGCCGCCTTCCGGGTGGCCGACTTCCTCGTGCTCGACAACATCAAGCGCTCGATCGGGCTGCACCGGGCCCGCGGCGTGGCCACCGGCGCCGCCCCGATCGCCCCCGACCTGATCCGCTGGTACCTGGCGCTCGGGCTCGACATGTACGAGGTCTACGGCCAGACCGAGAACACCGGCCTCGCCACCGCGATGCCGCCCAACCGCATCAAGCTCGGGACGGTGGGGGTGGCGCGTCCGGAGACGGAAGTGCGCCTCTCCCCCGAGGGCGAGATCCTCCTCAAGGGCCCGCACGTGTTCATGGGCTACTACGGCAAGCCGGAGAAGACCGCGGAGACCATCGTGGACGGATGGCTGCACACCGGCGACGTGGGCACCATGGACGCCGACGGCTTCCT
>WNFK01256565.1_pt3 | contig 10557 bp, 9 predicted proteins | sample 5400281 | NCBI WGS metagenome assembly WNFK01 (sample SAMN13153350, study PRJNA577476) | soil metagenome | isolation source: 20 cm soil on Douglas fir-dominated hillslope | place: USA:California | collected 2013-09-17
GTGGAGCAGGAGTTTCGGTAGAGCCCGTCCGTTTCGGTGTAGACTCCCAGCGAAGTGGCCACGGAAGCGATCTCGGTCCAGCACCTGTCCAAGCTCTATGCCACGCGGGACGGCGGGGTCGCCGCCCTCGAGCGAATCAGCTTCGCCATCGACGAGGGCGCGTTCGTGGCGGTGGTGGGGCCATCGGGCTGCGGCAAGTCTACCTTGCTCAAGATCCTGGCCGGCCTGCTGCCGCCTTCGGGCGGAAGCGCCTCGCTTCGCGGCACCGCGATCCAGGGCCCGCGTCGCGACATCGGCGTGGTCTTCCAGGCGCCGGTCCTCTTCCCGTGGCGCACCGTCCTCGACAACGTGCTCCTGCCCATCGACGTGCAGGGGCTGGGGCGGGACCGATTCCTGCCGGTGGCGATGGCCCTGCTGGCCCTGGTCGGCCTGCGCGAGTTCGAGCGCCGCTATCCGTGGGAGCTCTCCGGCGGAATGCAACAGCGGGTGGCGATCACGCGTGCCCTCGTCCACGACCCGGCCATCCTCATGGACGAACCCTTCGGCGCCCTCGACGCCATGACCCGCGAGCACATGAACCTGGAGCTGCAGCGCATCTGGATGGAGAAGAAGAAGACCGTCTTCTTCATCACCCACTCGATCCCGGAGGCGGTCTTCCTCGCCGACCGGGTCCTGGTCATGACGCCGCGGCCGGGCCGGATCGTGGATGATCTGGTGATCAAGCTCCCGCGGCCGCGTCCCCTCGACGTCATGACCACCCCGGAGTTCGGGACCTACACCCGTCACATCCGGGCCCTGTTCAACGTGAAGGGGGGCCTCGACGCGTGAGGAGCCCGAAGAACGTCGCGCTGTCCGTCTTGCTGTTCTGCGCCTCGGTCGGCGCGTGGGAAGGGCTCGTGCGCCTGTTCGAGGTGCCCGCCTTCATCCTGCCCCCGCCGTCCCAGGTCGCGCTGGCTCTGTGGCGCGGGTTCAGCAGCGGACTCTACCTGCAGCACCTCTCGCACACCCTGCTCGAGACGATGCTCGGCTTCATCGCGGGCTCCGCGCTGGGCCTGATCCTCGGCACCGCGGTGGCGCTGAGCCGCCCGGTCGAGTTCTTCCTCTACCCGTACATCGTGATGTTCCAGTCGCTCCCCAAGGTGGCCCTGGCCCCGCTCATCGTGGTCTGGTTCGGGCTCGGTCTCACCTCGAAGGTGATCAACGCGGCCCTCATCGCGTTCTTCCCGCTCCTGGTGAACCCTATGGTCGGGCTGCGCTCGGCCGACGAGGAGCGGGTGAGCCTGATGCGCTCGCTGGCCGCGAGCGAGCGGCAGATCTTCTGGATGCTCCGCCTGCCGAACTCCCTGCCCTTCGTGATGGCCGGGCTCGACGTGGCCATGATCTTCGCCCTGATCGGGGCCATCGTGGCCGAGTTCGTCGGGGCCCAGAAAGGCCTCGGCATGCTGATCCAGTCCATGAACTTCAACATGGACGTCTCCGGGCAGTTCTCCATCCTGCTGATCCTGTCGGTGGTGGGGCTGCTGCTCAACCGCGGGGTCATGATGATCCGCAAGCGCGTGCTCTTCTGGGATCCGTCCGAGAAGGAGCGCATCGACCAGGAAAGGGTCAGCGCCTGAGCGCTCGCCCACGAGGTGAAACCATGGCTCCGAGTGGCAATCCGTCGCGTATCGGCGTCGACATCGGCGGCACCTTCACCGATCTGGTCTGGGTCGACGAGGCCACCGGCGCCGTTCGAGTCGGCAAGCTCCTGACCACCCCCAAGGACCCGTCCCAGGCCGTCGAGGAGGGCGTGGTCACGCTCCTGCAAGAGGCGGGCGCGGGAGCGGCCGCGGTGCGGGCCCTGATCCACGGCACCACCCTCGCCACCAACGCGCTGATCGAGCGCAAGGGCGCGCGGGTCGGGCTGCTCGCGACCGCCGGCTTCCGGGACGCGGTCGAGATCGGGCGGGAAGGCCGCTACGACATGTACGATCTCTTCATCGACCCGCCGGTGCCCCTGGTCCCGCGCCAGCGTCGGGTCGAGGTCACCGAGCGGGTCCTGGCCGACGGGTCCGTCCTCCGCCCGCTCGACCCGGTCCAGGCGCGCGCGGCCATCTCGGAGCTCGGGGCCCTGGGCGTGGAGGCTATCGCGATCTGCCTGCTCCACGCCTACCGCAACCCGGTCCACGAGCGGGCCCTCGCCGCGCTGTGCGCGGAGATCCTCCCGGGCGTTCCGGTCTCCTGCTCCTCCGACGTGGTGCCGGAGATCCGCGAGTACGAGCGCACCTCCACCACCACCGCGAACGTGTACGTGATGCCGCTGATGGCGCGCTACCTCGACGACCTCGAGCGCAAGCTGCAGGAGCTCGGGGTCCCGGGCCGGCTCTACGTCATGATGTCCGCGGGTGGCATCGCCACCCCGGAGACCGCCAAGCGCGTCCCGATCCGGCTCGTGGAGTCGGGCCCGGCCGCCGGCGCGCTCGCGGCGGCGCGCAGCGCCCGGCAGGTGGGCCTGGACCGGCTGCTCTCCTTCGACATGGGCGGCACCACCGCCAAGGCCTGCGTGATCGATCGCGGCGAGCCGCTCCTCGCGCGCGAGTTCGAGGTCGCGCGCGCCGACCGCTTCAAGAAGGGCTCCGGGCTCCCGATCCGGGTGCCGGTGGTGGAGCTGATCGAGATCGGGGCGGGCGGCGGCTCGGTGGCGCGGGTGGATCGCATGGGTCTCCTGAAGGTCGGGCCGGACAGCGCGGGCGCCGATCCGGGCCCGGCCTGCTACGGAGCGGGCGGGCAGGAGCCCACCGTCACCGACGCCGACCTCCTCCTGGGCTACCTCGACGCCGACTTCTTCCTGGGCGGCCGGATGCGACTCGACGTGGAGGCGGCCCGCCGGGCGATCGAGACGCGCGTGGCGCAACCGATGGGCCTGAGCGTCACCGAGGCCGCCTGGGGCATCCACCGGGTGGTCAACGAGAACATGGCGGCCGCCGCGCGCGTGCACGGGATCGAGCGCGGCAAGGACCTGCGCGGTTACCCGCTCTTCGCCTTCGGCGGGGCGGGGCCGGTGCACGCCTGGCAGGTCGGCCGCATCCTGCGGGTGCCGCGCGTGCTCGTACCCCACGGCGCGGGCGCGCTCTCCGCCTACGGGCTGCTGGCCGCCCCGCTCGCGTTCGATTTCGTGCGGACCGCGCCCCAGCGCTTGACCGCGGCCGACTGGGAGCTCATCAACCGGCTCTTCCAGGACATGGAGGCCGAGGGCCGCCGCATCCTGCGCGGCGCCGGCGTGCCCGACGCGGAGGTCACGGTCCGGCGGAGCGCCGAGATGCGCTACTTCGGGCAGGGGCACGAGGTGGACGTGGAGATCCCGACGGGTATCCTGACTGAGGCCAGCCTGGCGCCCATCACGTCCTCGTTCGAGACGGCCTATCGCCTCCTCTACAGCCGGACGCCCATGGGGGTGCCGCTCGAGGCCTTGAACTGGCGCGCGGTCATCTCCGGCCCCTCGCCGGACCTGACCATCACGAGTGGGCTCGAGACCGGCGCGGCCACCGTACCGACACCCAAGAAACACCGCGCCGCGTACTTCCCGGAGGCCGGCGGCTACGTGGAGACGCCGGTCTACGACCGCTACCGGCTGGACCCGAGCGCCCGCTTCGCGGGCCCCGCCATCGTGGAGGAGCGAGAGTCCACCACCGTCATCGGGCCCGGCGCGCGCATCTCGGTGGATGCTCACCGGAATCTGGTGGCCGAGCCGGCATCCGGGGAGGCGCGCTGATGGACCCGATCACGCTCGACATCTGCTGGAGCCGTCTCATCGGGGTGGTCAACGAGCAGGCCGCCGCCCTCATGCGCACGTCGTTCACGTCCATCGTGCGGGAGGCGGGCGACCTCTCGGCCGGCGTCTTCGACCGGCGCGGCTACATGATCGCCCAGGCGGTCACCGGCACCCCCGGGCACATCAACTCGATGGCGCTCGCCATGAAGCACATCCTCGCGGCCTATCCGCTCGAGCGGCTCGCGCCCGGGGACGTGCTCATCACGAACGACCCGTGGAAGACCTCCGGCCACCTCAACGACGTCACCGTGTGCAACCCGATCTTCCGGGGCCGCGACTGCGTCGCCTTCTTCGCCTCGACCTGCCACAGCGCCGACATCGGCGGTCACGTGCTCTCCGCCGAGGCGCGCGAGGTCTACGAGGAAGGGCTCTTCATCCCGATCATGAAGCTCTACGACGGCGGGCGCCTGAACGAGTCGCTGGCCGCGCTGATCCGCAGCAACACGCGGGTCCCCGACCTCGTGATGGGCGACTTCCACGCCCAGGTCGCGGGGGGCGCGGTGGGCGGGGAGCGGCTGCTCGAGTTCATGGACGAGTTCGGCATCGAGCGCCTCGAGCCGCTGGCCGACGAGATCATCACCCGCACCGAGCGGGCGATGCGCCAGGCGATCGGCGAGCTGCGCCCGGGCCAGTACCGCTACACCCTCACCTCGGACGGATTCGACGAGCCGATCACCATCGCGGCCCGCTGCGAGGTCAGCGGCGAGGATCTCTGGGTCGACTTCACCGGCTCCTCGCCAGCCAGCCGCCGCGGCATCAACGTGGTCATGAACTACACGGAGGCCTACACGACCTACGGGGTCAAGGTCATCGTGAGCCCCGACGTCCCCAACAACGAGGGCGCCTTCCGCGTGCTCCGCATCACCGCTCCCGAGGGCTCCATCCTGAACGTGCAGCACCCCGCCCCGGTGGCGGCCCGTCACATCATCGGGCACTTCCTACCGCACGTGGTGGCGGGCGCCCTGAAGGAGGCGGTACCGGAGCGGGTCATGGCCGAGGGCTCGGCCAACATCTGGGGCATCCAGCTCACCGGCAAGAACCGCGACCGCTCGCCCTGGGTCTACACGTTCTTCAGCTCCGGCGGCACCGGGGCGCGTCCGGCTCAGGACGGCCTGTCGGCCACCGCCTTTCCCTCGGGAGTGCTCGGCACCCCGGTGGAGGTGGTCGAATCGCTCGCCCCGCTGCTGATCGAGCGCAAGGCGCTGCGGGACGGATCCGGCGGCGACGGGCGCTACCGGGGCGGGCTCGGGCAGGTGATCGCCTTCCGGGTGCGCTCGGACGAGCCGGCCACGTGCTCGGTCCTGTGCGACCGCACTCGCATTCCGGCCCTGGGATTCTTCGGTGGCCTGCCGGGCCTTCCGGGCCAGGTCCTGATCAATGGGCGTGCTCCCGACAACCCGAAGGGGGAGCAGACGCTCCGACCTGGTGATCTGGTCGAGGTGCTCCTTCCGGGAGGCGGCGGATACGGTCCTCCCGCGGAGCGCGACCCGGCGCTCCGGGAGCGCGACCTGCAGCAGGGCTACGTCGTCGCAACCAGCCGACGCGCCACCGGCGGCTGACCCGGCATGACGGCCCGGGCCCGGCGGATCGGCGTCCTCGCCGTCGCGGGCGCCTGGTGGCTCATGCTCGCGGCGCCCTTCCTGCTGAACCGCGGGGAGGACGTGGGGCGGCTCCCCACCCTGCTGGCGACCAGCCTCGCCCGTCTCGTTCACGAGCCGGTGTGGGGCCGCGCGGGAATCCAGTCTCTGATCGGTCTCCTGATCGCCGGCCTCGTCGGCCTCGCCTGGTATGGCCTTGGCGAGACGATCGTCCGCCGCGTCGACTCCGCAGAGGGTGAGTCTGACGACATCCCGGTGATGCAGGTTGCCGCGCGATCGCTGGTCGGTGCCGGTGCCTGGTCGCTGGCCTGGTTCTTCCTGGGGGTCCTACCCCTCTATCGGGTCTCGGTCGCGGCGCTGGCGCTCCTGGTGGGCTTGGCCCTAGCCGGCCGGGCGCTCGCACGCGGCCGGGTCACCGCGGCCGCCATCGCGCGCTCCGCCGGGTGGGCGGCGTTGGGTCTCCTCGTCACCGGGCAGATCCTGGCGCTGGTCGCCGCCCTGGCGCCGCCGACCGCGAAGGATACCCTCCTCTACCACTACGCGCTCCCCAAGGCGTGGATCGCGGTGGGTCAGGCGATTGTGATCCCGTACAACATCGCCGGCTACTACCCGCTGGGAGTCGAGATGCATGCGGTCTGGGCGATGCTCCTGGGCGCGCCTCTCGGCGCGCGCGTCGCCGAGGCCGCGGCCGGCGCCACCCTCTTTCTCTTCGCGCCGCTCCTCGCGATGACGGTGTACGGGTGGGCGCGAGAGCGAGGTGCGGACCGGACGTGGGCGGCGGCCGCCGCGCTCGTGATCGCCTGGATCCCCACCGGCTACGAGGTGGCCGCGAGCGCCTACGTGGACCTGGCCCTGGCTGGTTACACCGCGCTGGCGGTGCGCGCGTTCGGGCGCTGGTGGACGAGCGGGCAGCCGCGTCAGCTCGCCTGGGTCGCGGCCGGGGTCGGAGGCGCCCTCTCCATCAAGCTCAGCGCCGCGTTCCTGCTGCTCCCCCTCGCACTGCTGGGGCTGCTCCACGCCCTCGGCACCGGGAGCCAGGACCGCGAGCCCGCGCGGCCCAGCACCGCCCTCACGGCCGCCGGGGTCCTGGGAGCCCTGGCCCTCGGCGTGACCCTCGCCGCGCCCTGGTACGTGCGGAACTGGATCCGTACCGGGAGCCCGCTCTTCCCGTTCTATCTCGAAATCTGGCCCGCCAAGGCCCCAGGCTGGGACCTCGAGCGGTCCCGCCTCTACGAGACCCTGTTCTCGCTGTACGGGGACATCAGCGGCCCCCTCGACTACCTGTGGTCGCCGATCCGCCTCGCGGTGGCCGCCCAGCCGGATCAGCCCGCCTTCTACGACGGCGTGCTCGGTATCGCCTTCATCTTCGCGCTGCCCGTGCTCGCGTGGGCCCTGTGGCGCCGCCGCCTCGACGTCGAGCTGCGCCTGGCCGTTCTCGTCTCGGCCGGCCTCTTCGTCTTCTGGCTCTTCTCCAGCCAGCAGCTCCGGTATCTGTTGCCCGCGGCGGCCGGCCTGGCGGTGGCCATCGCGGTAGCCGGCAGCGGGCTCGAGCGGGGGTTGAGCCGGCCGCTGTGCGGCCTCGTGGTCGCCGGCGCCGCCCTCGGTCTGCCGGTCGTGCTGGCCTGGTTCCTGGCGCTGGATCCCGCGCGGGTCGTGCTCGGCGGTGAGTCCCGTGAGGCCTTTCTCGCCCGGCGGCTCGACTACTATCCCTACTACCAGGTCGTGAACCGAGACCTTCCCCCGACCGCCAGGGTCTGGCTCATCGATATGCGCCGGGACACCTATCACCTGGATCGGCCGGCCTTCTCCGATTTCATCTTCGAGGACTACACCCTCACCCGGTACGTGCGCGCGGCCACCAGCGTCGACGAGATCCGGGACCGGGTCCGGGCAGACGGCATCACCCATCTCCTGGTACGTCACGACATCCTGCTCGACTACGATCGCTCCCCCATCGTGGACGAGCGGCGCCCGCGCCAGGAGAACGTGGCGAAGCTCGAGCTGATGACCGCGTTCTTCACGCAGGGCACGCGAGTGATCAAGGGCGACCAGAAATTCTGGCTCCTCGAGCTGCCCTTCGCCCGCCCCCGCTGAGCGGCGGCGCGGTGACCGGGCCGTCGATCAGCCGCCCGGACGCGGGCGATACACCTCGGTCGGCCCGACCCGCTCCTCGACGACGTAGCGCCGCTCGATTGCGCCCAGCATCTCGTCGGTCCAGCGCTCCCGGTGGAGCGGCAGCTCGGGAACCCGGTAGATCAGGATCGCCGCGAAGGCCTGTCGCTCGATGTCAGCGAGAGGCGGCCGCTGGTCCCAGCGCCCCGCCCGAGCGAGCTGGGTCATCTCGAAGGGCTGGAAGAAGATCGGGCGGCCGTCCAGAGGGAGCAGCCCCATGTCCTCGTCGGCCAGCACGATCCCGGGCGCGCGATGGACCACCTCAAGCAGATGCCGGGCCTCCTCGCCCTGCTTGAGACGGATGTGGGTGACCGTACGGTACGGCGAGGCGAGGACCACCAGGGCCATGTCCAGCGCGAGCAGCAGCGCGATCGCGGCGTGGACTGCCCGGCGGGGCCGCTGCCAGGCGAGCAGAGCCCCGATGGCTAGGCTCACCCCCGCTCCGAGCTCGATCAGATAGTTCACGTTCGAGCCCACCTTGCCGATGGTCAACCCGGATGCGACCGCGCCCAGGGCATAGGGCGCGACCAGCCGCCAGGACGGCACGCCGAACCAGGGCGCGGTCAGCAAGAACAGACCGACCGCGGTGAGGGCGAGTGGCATCAGCGTCCACACGTCGGTCAGGTACTGGAGGAGGGATCCTGCCTGGTAGTCGTTCAGGTTGGCGGAGACCAGTCGCCAGATCGAGCCCCACGAAGAGGGCGGCGCCCGGTCCGCCGGTGAGGCCGGCCAGCGCGAAGCCCCGGCGCCACGAGACAGCCTGCCCCAGCCAGAGACAGGCCGCGAGCGGCGCGGCGAGCCCGTACGACTGGCGGGTGTAGATCGCGGCGGGCCGCCCCGCCGGACGCCGCACGGTGACGTAGACCCCGCCGAGGCTCAGCGCGAGCGCCAATGCGTCCACGCGATAGAGAGACGACCAGTACGACACCGGCGGAAAGGCGAGCAGCAAAAGGCCTCCGATCAGGGCGGCCGCCTGATCGCGCGTGAAGGCGTGCAGGATGAGACCGACGAGAACCCCTGCAGCGACGGTGCTGAGCCACGAGAGTAGGCGCCCGTACCAGAATGCGGGCCCCAGACACGGCCGAGAGGGCTCAGCGCCAGCGGGTACACCGGGGGGTAGTTGCTCACGGTGTATGGAGGGGAGGTCGGGTTCACGCGGTAGATGCTTTCGAGACGCCCCAGCCGCATCGTCTGATCGAGCAGCGGCCCCTCGCCGTAGTCCATCGGATACCGGAAGCGGATGACGCGGGCGCCGTCTGTCGCGAAGAGGCCGGCGGCGGCGATCAGCACCAGCAGGAGGACACCCGCGGGCAGCATGGCCGCCAGCGATCTCGGGTCAAGGCGTGGGCGCATAGTGTCGGGCCGCGCGAGCCACTTGTAGCATCGCCCCGACGGGACCCCGCTCATGTTCCAGGCCGCCGAGTGGGCGGCCGGCCAAGACCCCGATTCTCCGGAGTTTGGAAGCGCCTCGGGGGCTGAAGGCTTGTACACCGTGCCGGTGAGTGGTCTGGTGCGCGCTGCGTGACCCGCGCGCGGGTAAATGGCGAGCGAACACCCCAGAATGTTCTTGCGCGCGCATTTTCTAGGCGTTATCGTTTTTGCGGAATGGACTTCAAGGATCATGGACTCCAGCGTCAAGGCATGGCGTCGAGCTCGATTGAGGTGATCGCTCGTACGGAGCGGCGGCTCCCTCCCAAGGCGTTGCTTCCGGGAGCGCAGCTCAATCTGGACATTGCGATCTCGGCCAGGGCGTCAGAGTTTCAGATTGGATTGCTTCGGACCATCGTGAACCAACTGGAGGCGCAAGCGAAGCTCGACGAGTCGTCGAAGTAGATAACCACTAGACCGGGACCGTCGAGGGCGGCCAGTCGGGGCAGTAACGCCCGATTCCCCAACCTCACCTTAAGGCCCTCCCGAAGCATGGGAGGGCCTTCGCGTGTCACAGCAGACCGCAGTTCCCACCGCACCTGCGAAGCCGCCGCTCACGAAAGAAGACCTCGCCCTGCTTCGCCGCGTCCAGGGTCTGTCGCTTAAGACCCTGGCTGATCGTGCCGGGATCGCGGCGAGCACACTCTGGGCACTGGAGCGGGGTAACCGGCCACTGACCCCCGAGGTCACCCTGCGCCTGCTGCGGGCGCTCTGGGGAGAGGTCTAGATGCTCGCGGCGTGTCCCGTGTGCCATCTCCTGACCGAGTTCGAGGAACCGCCGTCGTGCCCGGAGTGCGCGGCGTGTTGGCAGTGCGAAGGCGACGCCGGCGGGGCCTGCCTCTGCGGGGACGCGCTCCATCCCGGAGCACCCGGTCGGCGCTGCCAGGTCGACGGCGCCGAGCTCCGGAAGGTCTGGCGCCCTCACCGGGTAGCGCGGCTCTACAAGCGCGAGTCGGTCTACCTGACCAGCAAGGACGGCTGGCTGTTCCTCGCCAGCCCCCGCACTACCACGTCGCTGCCCTGCCTCAGCGATGGGCCGATGACCGCGAGCGTGCCCGGGCAGCGGTTCGGCCAGCTCGTCGATCGGCTCCCGGCCGACACCATCACGTTCACCGACGACGGAGGCGATCTCCTCGTGCAGGCCGCTGGGGGCACGTTCCGGTTTTACTCACCCGCCCACCGGGGCGAATCCGCGAAGGCTTGGCGCCAGGTCCGCGGTGTGTCGGATGGCGCCAGATTCTAGACAGACCTCGTCCCGGTCTCGATCCGGGGGAGGTCACAGCGGAGGGTTCGATGAGCGACGACAAGAGCAAGGTACCACACGACACGGTTCCACCCGCGAGCCCCGAGGTTCCGGAGCCGCTCGAGTTCAAGGTCATCTCCCGCACCTCGAAGTTTCTGAGGTGGAAGGACCAGCAGCCCGGCTTCACGATCAAGGGGCTCTGGTTGGGCGTGCGGCCCGCGAATGATCCGAAGTACGAAGACCCCGGCGCCCTCAAGCTGGCCGACGGGACGGAGCTGGTCTTCGGGTTGCCCAAGGCCCTCAAG
>WNFK01014659.1_pt1 | contig 10550 bp, 13 predicted proteins | sample 5400281 | NCBI WGS metagenome assembly WNFK01 (sample SAMN13153350, study PRJNA577476) | soil metagenome | isolation source: 20 cm soil on Douglas fir-dominated hillslope | place: USA:California | collected 2013-09-17
AGCTGCAATACAAGGGCAGCTTCGACGCGCTGGCATCGTTGCGCCGCGGGGAATGCGATGTCGCCGGCTTCCACGTACCCGAGGGGCGCCTCGGCCGCCTGATGGCGCAGCGCTACTCCGAATGCCTGCCGCTGGCCGACTATCGCCTCATCTCGTTCGTGACGCGCACGCAGGGACTCATCGTGCGCAGTGGAAACCCGAAGAACATCGGCAGCGTCGCGGACCTGTGCCGGCCGGACGTTCGCATGGTGAATCGCCAGCGCGGCTCGGGCACGCGCGCGCTGCTGGAATTCCTCATCTCTTCCGAAGGCCTCGACCGCTCGCGCATGCGCGGCTACGACACCGAGGAGAACACCCACGGCGCGGTCGCCGCGCTCATCGCCGGCAACCAGGCCGACGCCGGGTTCGGCGTGGAGGCCGCCGCGGCCCAGTACCGCCTCGACTTCCTGCCCCTCTGCAAGGAGCGCTACTACCTCGCGTGCCGCGCCGCCGACATCGCATCGCCCGCGATGGCCGAGCTCGTCGCGTCGCTGCGCAGCCCGCCGTTCCTCGCCGTCATCGCCGCCCTGCCCGGGTACTCGGCCGAGGGCTCCGGCGGGAGCGTCGAGTCCTTCGACGCGGCGCCGGCGGCCGAGGTCGAGCGCCTCGTCGCCGGGCCGGGCGTGGCTCCTCGATGATCCTGCCGCGGGCGCGCTTTCCGCTCGCACTCGCCATCTCCGCCCTCGTGCTTCTCGCGCTCGTCGCGTGGAGCTTCACCGTGGGGCGCTTCGCCGTTTCGACGGGCGACGTGTTGCGCTCGCTGTGGTCGTCCCTCATGGGCGCCGAGAGCGGCCTCGCGCGGAACGTGGACGCGATCGTGCTGCAGGTGCGCGCGCCGCGCGTCGCGGCGGCGCTCGCGGTCGGCGCGGCGCTCTCCGCCGCCGGCGCCGCATACCAGAACCTCTTCAAGAACCCGCTCGTGTCGCCGGACATCCTCGGGGTCTCCGCGGGCTGCGCCCTCGGCGCGGGCCTCGCGGTGCTGGGCTCGCTCTCCATGGTGATGATCCAGGCGTTCGCGTTCATCGGCGGCCTCCTTGCCGTGGGCCTGGTCGTGGCGATCGCCGCGTGGATCCGCGGGCGCGACCCGATCCTCACGCTGATCCTCACCGGCGTGGTGGTGGGCTCGCTCTTCGGCGCCGGCATCGCGCTGGTGAAGTATGTCGCCGACCCCTACAACCAGCTTCCGGCGATCACCTTCTGGCTCCTCGGAAGCTTCACCGGGGCGCTGCCGCGCGACCTTCCCGCGACGCTGGTCCCGATCGCCGCGGGTGTCGCCCTCATCTGGCTCCTGCGCTGGCGCATCGACGTGCTCGCGCTCTCCGACGACGAAGCACGCACGCTCGGCGTGGACGTGGGCCGCGTGCGCCTGGTCGTGATCGTCGCGGCGACACTCGTCACCGCATCGGCGGTGGCGCTCGCGGGAACCATCGGCTGGGTGGGCCTCCTCATTCCGCACGCGGCGCGGCTCGTGACGGGCGCCGCCTTCGCGCGCGTGCTGCCGCTCTCGCTCCTCCTGGGCGCGGGCTTCATGCTCGCGGTCGACACCTTCTGCCGCACCGCTTTCGCGACCGAGATCCCGCCGGGCGTCGCCACCGCGTTCGTCGGCACGCCCGCCTTCATCGTGCTGCTTGCGCTCACCTTCCGGCGTTCCGCATGACTCTCGCCACCCGCGCGCTCGACTACGGCTTCCGCTCGCGCACCCTCGGGCGCGGCGTGGAGCTCGCGTTTCCGCGCGGCGAGATCGTGTGCCTGCTGGGGCCCAACGGCGGCGGCAAGACCACGTTGCTGCGCACGCTCCTGGGCCTCATCCCGCCGCTCGCGGGCGAGGTCCTCCTCGACGATCGCCCGCTTCGCCAATGGCCCGGGCGCGAGCGCGCCGCGCGCCTCGCCTACGTGCCGCAGGCCGCCGAGAGCTACTTCGACTTCAGCCTCGCCGAGATGGTCGAGATGGGGCGCACAGCGCACCGCGGCGCTTTCGGCGTCCCCGGCGCGCACGACCACGCGCCGGCGATGAGGGCCCTCGAGCGGCTCGGCATCGCGAGCCTCGCCGATCGCCCGATCCACGGCGTGAGCGGCGGCGAGAGCCAGCTCGCGCTCATCGCGCGCGCGCTCGCCACGGAGGCCACCCACCTGCTGATGGACGAGCCCACCGCCAACCTCGATTTCGCGAACCAGGCCCTCATCCTCGACGAGGTGGCGCGCCTGCGGGCCTCCGGGGCCGCGGTGCTCTTCTCGACGCACCACCCGGACCACGCGCTGCGCATCGCCGATCGCGTCGTGATGCTGCGCGGCGGCGCGGTGCTCGCGGCGGGCGCGACCGGCGCCACCCTCAATTCCGAAAATCTTTCCGCGCTGTACGGGCGGCCCATCGACGTCCTCGAGGTAGTCTCCCCGGACGGAACGCGCCGGCGCACCTGCGTCGCGCGTGAATCGCCGCCTTTGAATTAATCTATCGCCACCGGAAGGAGGGCGCAGGGATGAGCGCAGGATCTCGCAACGCCAAGAAGTCGAACGGGGCCGCCTATGTGCGCTCCCTCAAGCCCTCCCCGCAATCGCGCCGCTTCGCGCGGGCCCGGGACCTGGGCCTCGGCCCGCGCGAGTTCGCGATCCTCAAGCGGCTCGACTCCCCGGCGAGGATCCAGGCGTTCGTGAACGCCATCCCCATCAACCACGAGTTCGGCGGCGAGACGGTCCTCTCGGTGCGCGAGGTGCTGCGCCAGCGGCGCGCGCACTGCATCGAGGGCGCGATGCTCGCCGCGGCCGCGCTCTGGGTCCAGGGCGAGCCGCCGCTGCTCATGCACCTGGATTGCGACATCACCGACTATCCGCACGTCGTGACGCTCTTCCGGCGCCACGGCGCCTGGGGCGCCATCTCCAAGACCAACGGCGCGCCGCTGCGCTACCGCGACCCCATCTACCGGACGCTGCGCGAGCTGGCGCTTTCCTACTTCCACGAGTACTCCAACCGCCGCGGGCACAAGACGCTGCGCAGCTACTCGACGTCGTTCGACCTGCGCCGCCTGGATACCGCCAAATGGGTGACCGCCACCAAGTCGTGCTGGGAGACCCACGATCGCCTGGTGGAGCTGCGCCACTTCCCGCTCATCTCGAAGCGCCAGGAGAAGCTCCTCGCGAAGCGCGACCGCTTCGAGCGCAAGGCCTCGAAGATGGTGCAGTACCCGAAGCCCGAGCGCCCCGCCCAGGACTAAGGAGCGGCGAGCGCCCGCTCGAGGACGTCGCCCTCGAGCTCCGGGATCGCGCGCGGCACGGGAGGATGCGCGGCGAGCTCCCCGATCGGGCGCTGGAACCAGCCGGTGTCGCGCCACGCGCCGTTCTTGAATCCCACGTTGCGGTAATGGCCGAGGAGCGTGAAGCCGACCGACTCGTGCAGCGCGACGCTCGCCGCGTTGGGAAGCGCGATGCCGGCGAAAGCGTTGCGGAAGCCCTGCACCTCGAGGACGCGCAGGAGCGCCTGGTAGAGCGATTTGCCGACGCCGCGCCGGCGCGCGCGCGGATGCACGTAGCACGACACATCCACGGACCACTGGTACGCGAGGCGCTCGCGATGCTCGCACGCATACGCGTAGCCCGCGATGCCGTCGCCGTCCTCTTCCACGAGCCAGGGGAAACGGCGCAGCGTCGCGGCGACGCGCTGCGCGAGCTGCGCCTCGGTGGGCGGCTCGAGCTCGAACGAGACGAAGGTATCGCGCACCACCGGCGCGTAGATCGCGTGGATCCCCGCGGCGTCGCGCGGCGTGGCCATGCGGATCACCGCGTGAACTCCATGATCTCCATGGGCTCGCGGTTGGGGCGCGTGCCCACGGTGACCCAGCCGAGCTTGCGGTAGAAGGCGATCGCCGCGGCGTTTTGCGTGCTCACGCTGAGCCTCAGCGTGCGCCGGCCCAGGCGCGAGAAGACCGTCACCGCATGCTCGTGCAGCATGCGTCCCAGGCCGCGGCCGCGAAATTCCGGCAGCAGGTAGAAGAGGTTCACGTAGCCCACGCCCGGCTCGTCCTTCACCAGGCGCATCTCGGTCTGGCCGACGATGCGCTCGCCGTGCCAGAGATGGGCGTTGCCTTCCGGGACCTCGGCCATGCGCTCGGCGAGGCTCTCGAGATAGATCGAGTTGTCAGCGCCCATCTCCTCGTCGATTCCCTCGGGCGAGCCGAAGCTCGCGACGTACGCGTCGCGACGGAATGCGATGCAGTCGGCGGCATGGCGCGAGAGGTCCATGGGCCGCATGCGGAAATCGAAGAGGGTGCGGGCGCGGCGCATCACGCACTCGGGCTCCGCGGAGCCGGTGCGCACCGTCTTCCAGCGTTCGAAGCCCGCCTTCTCGAAGGCGCGGATCGAGGCGGCGTTGCCCTCGCTCGGCCCGGCGATGCAGGTGTCGATGCCGTCCTGCGCGAACACCACCTCGTCCACGAAGCGGCGCACGACCGCGCTGCCGAGGCCGTGGTTCATGCGCCATTGATCGGAGATGAAGAGGTCCACGCCCGCGGTGCCCGCCGCGCAACCCACCTGGGCCGCGTACTCGGGGAAAAGGTCGACGGCGTAGGTCTGGATGTATCCGACGTCCGCTCCGTCGAGCGTGACCACGAACGCGCGCACCGCGTTGCCCGCCTCGGTGCGCGGCCCGTACTTTGCGGCCACCTCGGCGAAGGACGACGGCGCCGGCGCGTACCACTTGCACACGTGGGGACGTCCGAGCCAGAGGAAAACCTGCTGCAGGTCGCCGGCGCCGAAAGGCCGGAACGCGATCGCGCCCATCAATCGATCATGGCGGGGACGGTCCTGAAGGTGGCGTCGAAGTAGGCGCGATCCTCGTCACCCAGGGCGGCGCCCAGCGTTTTCGCGCGCGCGTAATGCGCCGCGTGCGTCGCGCGGTCGCGTGAGGCCGCCGCCGCGTTGGCGAGCACCGCGTGCGCGAAGGCGATCTCCCACGCGGGGGTGTCGCGCGCCGCGAGGAAATCGAACGAGGAGCGCGCGTAGCCCATGGCGAGGCCGCCGTGGCCGAGGAGCGCATGGACGTGCGCGAGCAGCATCTCGGCGCGCGCCGCGTGGAGCTCCGTGCCCACCTTCGACCAGTGGAACGCCGCGGCGTGGGCGGCGTCGAGCATCTCGCGGTCCTCGCCCGCGCCGCGCTGTGGCGCCTCCGAGAGCCGCCACGCGCGGTTGTTGCACTCGATGGCGAAATACTTGTGGAGCTTGCGAAGCTCGTCTTCGGGGATGGCGTCGTGCATGGCGGGCGCTAGCGGGGAGCGAGGTCTTTCGCGATGCGCGCGATCCCGGCTTCCGCGCATTTCGCGTCGCCCTCGCCGCCGCCGCCGCTCGCGGGCGTGCCCGAGACTCCGACCGCGCCGATCACGGTGTTTCCGGACCGGATCGGCACGCCGCCCGCGGCGGTCGTGATGTTCGGAAGGAGGAGCGGCCCGATGGCGCCGGGACGCTCGGCCGCGCGCTTGCCGTATTCGGCCGATGGCATCTTGTAGGTGAGCGCCGTGTACGCCTTGCGCAGGCTGTGCTCGGCGGAGTGCGGCGCCACGCCGTCGTCGCGCACCATGGCCTTGGCGCGGCCCGATGCGTCGACCACCGTGACGCTCACCTTCTGCCCTTCCTTGCGGCATTGCGCGAGCGCGCCCGCGGCGGCCTCGAGCGCCGCGTCGGCGGAGATCGAGGGCTCGTTCACCACGGCCTGCGACAGGCCGGCAACGGGAGTGATCGCCGCGGAGGCGAGAAGCGTGATGACGATCGTGCGCATGGTTTTCTCCTTGCGTGGAATGACGGCGCAATCAGCCGGCATGGGCCGCCCGCTTGGGCGACTCGCGGTCGATGATGCCGAGCAACGTCTCGAAGTCCACGGGCTTGGTGAAGTGATGGTTGAAGCCCGCTTCGCGCGCGCGGTCGCGGTCGTCTTCCTGGCCCCAGCCGGTGATCGCGATGAGGAGCACGCCGCCGCCGCGCCCGGCGCGGATGCGCTTCGCCACGTCGTAGCCGGAGAGCCGCGGCATGCCGATGTCGAGCAGCACGACCTCGGGACGGAAAGCCACCTCGATGTCGAGCGCCTCGATCCCGTCGTAGGCGATGCGCACCTCGTCGCCGCGCGCCTCGAGGAGCATGCCGAGGCTCTCGGCGGCGTCGGCGTTGTCGTCGACGACCAGGATGCGGCGCGTCTCGTGCTCAGCGTGGCTCATGCGATTTCGGCGAGGAGCTTTTCGATCGAGCGTTCGGCCTGGCGGACGTAGTCGCCCGCGAACAGGTTCGCATGGTTGAGGACGTGGTAGAGATTGTAGAGGTCGCGGCGAACAGTGTAGCCGTCCTCGAGATTCCAGTGCGCCGAATAGGCGGCGATGAAGCCCGGCGGGAACCCGCCGAAGAGCTCGGTCATGGCGACGTCGGCCTCGCGGTCGCCCACGTAGACGGCGGGATCGAAGAGCGCCGGCGCGCCGCTTTCGAGCGCGGCCGCGTTGCCGCCCCAGAGGTCGCCGTGGAGGAGGGACTTCTCGACGCGATGGTTGGACATGAGCGCGGCGAAATCCGCGCCAAGGCGCTCGCCGCGATCGATCATGCGCGACGGCAGCCGGTTCTTCGCGGCGAGCCGCAGCTGCGCCGCGAGCCGCCGGTCGCGCCAGAACGCGAGCCAGTCGTCGCTCCAGCCGTTCGCCTGGGGCGAGGCGCCGATGAAGTTGTCGCGCGCCCAGCCGAAGCTTCCCTGGGGAATGCGGTGCTGCGCGGCGAGCGCGTGGCCGAGCGCCGCGGCGCTGCGATCGGCGAGCGGCGCCAGGTCGAGCCATTGCAGGACGAGCCAGGCGCGCTCGTCGTCCGCCCCGTGCGCGATCACCCCGGGCACGGTGACCGCGTGCGCCGCGTCGAGGGCGGCGAGGCCGTCGGCCTCGGCCGCGAACATCGCCGCGCTCGACGCCTCGTTCACCTTCGCGAAATAGCGATGCGTGCCGCCGGGAGTCTTTCCGGAGACGTCGAGCGCCGTGTGGATGCACCCGCCGCCGACCTGCGCCATCGCCGTGATGCGGAACTTCGTCCCGGTCGCTTCCGAGATCGCGGCGCCCAACGCGCGCGCGACCGGGTCCTCGCTCACGCGGACTTCATGCGGTCGAGGCCCTTCACCAGGTCGGCGAAGAGGTCCGCGGGATCCTCGAGGCCGATCTGCAGCCGAAGCAGTGGGCCGCCTTCCCAGCGGCGCACGCTGCGCGCCGCGCCGCGCAAGTTGGCGGGCACGATGAGGCTCTCGTAGCCGCCCCAGCTATAGCCGAGCGCGAAGAGCTCCATGCGATCCAGGAACGCGGCGAGCTGCTCGCTGGTGCAGGGCGCGAGCTCCACGCCCATCAGGCCCGCCGAGCCGAGGAAGTCGCGCTTCCACAGCGCATGTCCCGGATCCTCGGGGAGCGCCGGATGCAACACGCGCTTCACCGCCGGATGGGTCTTCAGCCACTGCGCGATCTGCAATGCGCTCGCCTCGTGGCGCGCGAGGCGCGTCTCGAACGTGCGGATGCCGCGAATGGCGAGGAACAGGTCGTCGGGGCTCGCGGTCTGGCCCAGGTCGCGCGACACGTCGCGCAGCTTCGGCCACCACGCCTCGTTCGCGACCACAGCGCCGAGGAGGATGTCGGAGTGCCCCCCGGGATACTTGGTCGCCGCCTGGATCACCAGGTCCGCGCCGTGATCGAAGGAGCGGAAGAACGCGCCCGTGGCCCAGGTGTTGTCGTGCAGCACCGCGGCGCCGCGCTCGCGCGCGACCTTCGCGATGGCGGGGAAGTCCTGCACCTCGAAAGTGAGCGAGCCCGGGCTCTCGAGGTAGACCGCGCGCGTGTTGGGTTTCATCAGCGCCTCGATGCCGGCGCCGATCAGCGGATCGTAGAACGTGGTCTCGACGCCGTAGCGCGCGAGCATGCGCTGGCAGACGCGGCGCGCCGGCCCGTACACGCTGTCGGTCACGAGCACGTGGTCCCCGGCCTTGAGGCACGCCATGAGCGCGACCGCGACCGCCGCGAGCCCCGAGGGAAGCGTCACCGCGCGATGCCCGCCCTCGATCTCGACCATCAGCTCCTCGAACGCGGCGCGCAGCGGCATGTTGACGATGGCGTACGTGGGGACGATCTCGTCGGCCTCGTAGCGCTGCTGCACCGACTCCAGCTCGGCGAGCGAGGCGAAGGTGACGGTGGAGGCGCGGGTGACGGGAAGGTTGACGGTGCCGGGGCGCGACTTCGGCTTGCGGCCGAGCTGCGCGAGCCGCGTCGCGAGCTTCATCGGCCGAGCGGGCGCACTTCGGCCTTGACCTCGAGCGTGGTGCGCTTGCCGCGGCGGTCTTCGAGCGTGAAGGTGAGCGGCACCATGTCGCCCACGGCCAGCGGGCGCGTGAGGTCCACCAGCATCACGTGGTAACCGCCGGACTTGAATTCCACGCGCTTGCCCGCGGGCAATGCGACGAAATCGACGGCCTTCATGCGCATGGTGCCGCCTTCCATGCCGGACTCGTGGATCTCGACGGTCTTCGCCACCGGGGAGCTCACGCCGACGACCTTCGCATCCTCGCTGCTCTCGAGCGTGAGGAAAGCTCCCGTGATCTTCTGCGCCGGCACCGTGCCCCTCACCCACGCATCCGTCGCCGTCACCGCCGCTGCTGCATCGAGTGAGGATGCGACAAGGACCAGGCCAGCGAAAAGCCTTGCAAGCGCCGATGAACGCCGATACAACGCCGATGGCCGCCGATAGATTCGAGCCGTTCTTCTCATGCGGCGGCAATCGGCGTTGTATCGGCGTTCATCGGCGCTTTCAAAGCCTTTTCATTCGCATCACTCGGAGAACCGAACATCTCCTCCATTTCACGGCGAATCTGGACCGCTTGAGACGACTCATCGCAGTCGACATCATCCCAGCTTAATGTCGCGCCGGCGGCGAGGTCGCGCTTCACCTTCACCTTGTGCGCGAGGCCGATCGGCAGCGCACGCCTCGCGGCGGAATCGACGGCGCTCATGAGCTTGCCCCACACGGTGTAGCCGCCCTCGCCGTCCAGCATCTCGCCCGCCTTCAACGCGCGCTTGGCGGTCGCGACGCAGTCGCCGCGCCAGCCGCTCGCCGAGCCGGTGGCCTCATGGCGCAGCGCCGCGCTTGCCACGCTCACGCCGAGCTCGAGGCCGATGAGATGGCTGGGCTTGTACATCGCCGCGTACTCGCCGCCGGGATCGGTGACGATGCCGTACTCCTGGAAGCAGCGCCGCACGTACTCGTGCTCCGCCGCGAAGGTCACGTACACGCCCCAACGCAGGTCGCGGAACACGGGACGCCCGTCGCGCTCGACGCTGGAGACGACTTCGACCTGGCCCGGATGATGAAGCGAGCCGCCCACCGAGCGCGGGCGCAGCACGCGCGGGAGGTCGTCCACGCCGCACGGCGGGAACTCGAGGCCGCCGGGCGCGGGCGTGAGCCCGGTCGCGTTCGCCACCGCCGCCATCTCGATGCCGCTCTTGGTGCCGTCGAGGAAGGAGTTGAACATCTGCGCGTTGAAGTCGCCTTTCGCGACGGTCTCGTCGCTGAACCCGTAGTGGCCCCACACGGTGCGCGGAGTCGACGCGTGATACTCGGGCAGGTACTTGGTGCCCTTGCCGGCCGCGATCACGGTGAAGCCCGCGGTGCGCGCCCAGTCCACCAGCTCGCAGATGAGCGCGGGCTGGTCGCCATATGCGAGCGAATACACGATGCCCGCCTCGCGCGCGCGTTGCGCGAGGAGGGGCCCGGCGAGCGCGTCGGCCTCGACGTTCACCATCACGATGTGCTTCGCGTACCGGCAACAGGCGAGCGCATGGGCGATTCCCGCGGCGGGGCTGCCGGTCGAATCGATCACGACCTCGGTCGCGGGATGCGCGATCGCCCGCATCGCGTCGTCGGTTACAAATGTAGTGCCGTCGCGCTGTGCCGCGTCGAGGGGTCGGCGACGGCGAGGATCTGCAGTCCGGGCGTGCGCTGCGCCTGCGAAAGGTACATGGATCCGAACTTGCCGGCGCCGATCAACACCACGCGAACCGGCTCTTTCCGGGCGGCGCGGGCCTGCAAAAGGCGGTGGAGGTTCATACGGTAGAAACTCGCCGACGGACGGCCTAGCAGTGTACCGTCTGTGCGGGAGAAAATGCACTGTGGATACCAGGGATAGCGTCGTCCGCGGAGGCTTGGACCCGCGCGTGCAGGCGCTGGCGCCCGGCCTGGACGTGCTCGGCCTGCCGGCATGCGTGCTCGACGCGGAGCTGCGCTATCGCTACGTGAACGACGCATACGCGGCCCTCACCGGGCGCAGCCGCGCCGATTTCGACAGGCACACTCCCGACGAGGTCTTCCACCGCATTCCCCAGGACGAGCGCCGGCATCATCTGATGCGCGCGCTCGCGGGCGAGACGTCGATCTTCAACCGGCGCTTCATGGAGGGCCCGAGCGCAGGGCGCTGGACGCGTGCGCACTACTTCCCGCTGCGCGGCGAAGGGCCCGAGATCGTCGGGGTCCTC
>WNFK01157940.1_pt4 | contig 10550 bp, 13 predicted proteins | sample 5400281 | NCBI WGS metagenome assembly WNFK01 (sample SAMN13153350, study PRJNA577476) | soil metagenome | isolation source: 20 cm soil on Douglas fir-dominated hillslope | place: USA:California | collected 2013-09-17
GCATTCGAGCCCGCGCCCGATCTGTCTACCCATCGGGGACGGATAGATACTGAGGTGGTGGAAGGGAACGCAGCGAGCGGCTTGTACTTGGGAGATGATGTCGAATTGGATACACCTGTTTGGTGGGAGCCGAGTAACTCGCGTGTTGTGCAGAACCCTCATTTGATGATCATGGGCGAGAGTGGATCTGGCAAAACGTATGCAGCGCAATGTTTAGTGGCTGAAATGGCACAGGCAGGGATTCCTTCGATCATCTTCGACTATGGGCAGAGCTTTGAATTGGAGGCGCTGGAACGACCGTTCATCAAATACTGCAACCCGACAGAGCACAGAATTGGTGAGGAAGGGTTGGCCCTGAATCCGCTCCAGGTTTTCCCTCGAGATGTGAAGGGGCCGAATCAAGTCGCAACTCGCCTTGCAGATGTGTTTGATGAAGCCTTCCAGTTGGGAGACATCCAGCGGAAGGTCCTGATTGATGCTGCAATTGAAGTTTATCTGCAACGTGGGATAAGAGCTGCGGATCCCTCCACGTGGCAGAAGACGGCCCCCAACATTCTGGCCTTGCAGTCTGCCATAGAGAATTTGGCCAGCAACAAAGACTATCCAAACAGTCGCAATGCCGCGGGGCTCGCAGCGCGCCTCACAACATTCTTCATGCTCGCCTCCTTCCGTGATGAGCCTTGGTCATGGGATCAACTGATCAATGACCGCACCAGCCGCGTACACGTTCTCCAGTTTCGCGGTTTGGAGGGAAAGACGCAGAGGGCGCTCGTGGAGATGCTGCTGTGGCACATGTTCTTCCATCTCAAGGCGCACGGTCAGCAGCAATTGCGAGTCTTCTGCATACTCGATGAAGCGCATCACCTCTCGTTTCGAGAGAACGGACCAATAGACTCGCTCGTTCGCGAGGCTCGGAAGTTTGGGCTGGGAATCATATTTGCTTCTCAGCAACCGGAGGACTTCAGCCCGGCCGCCTACTCCAACAGCGCATCCAAGCTAATCTTTCAAACATCGGATCCCAAGTTGAAGGTCTCGAGGTTTCTCGCGGGGAAGGCCGATGACTTCGAGAAGCCCGATGCGATACGAGACGCGATCGGCAACCTAAAGAGAGGGCAGGCTTTCTTCATTTCCCGCAACCGGGCACAAACTATCGAAGTCGCCGACTTCGCAAAGCGCTCGACACATTGGCGGAAGTCATGAAGGCCTCGGGCGACGAAGAGCTAGTATACGCCCCGGCGATAGCAATTCTTGCGAACGACCTCTATCCTCGCAAACTAGAGGTGGTGCGCGAATACATCCAGAACGCGAGTGACGCGCTCGACATATTTCGGAGCATCGCCGAACAGATAGAGGACACAATAGCGCCGCAGATAAAGATCTCCATCCAGGGCCGGAGCCTGCTGATTTGGGACAACGGGATTGGAATGGACGGCGAAGAGGTTCAGAAGCTTAAGAGAATTGCATACTCAGAAAAGAAGGAAGGCGAACAGGCAGGTCACAAAGGGATTGGGCGATTGGCCGGCATCGCTGTAGCAAAGAAGCTACTCATCTCTTCGACGTCCTATGGCGATCCCTACCTCCACAAGTTCGAATTCCGGGCGAAAGATCTTCTGGATGAGCTCCAACAGAACAAGACCCAGGGTAAGACCGAACCGGCAACTCTCGTCATCGAACGCCACACGTCCATTACGAGCTACGAGGTAGACGCTACCGAACACTATACGATGGTAGAGCTTCGGGACATCGACGAGAAGCATCCTGAAGTCCTCGACCCAGGTCGTCTACGCGAGTTCATCGGCGAAATGGCACCTGTGGGATTCTCGCCCGACTTCGTTTACGGTGAACGCATCTCCGAGAAGCTCTACGAATACGTTCCTGATTACTCTCCCAAGAGGATCTGGTTGACTTCAGGAAATGGAGATAAGGCGCAAGTCTTCAAGCCATACACCACCGAGATGTCAGTAGCTGAGCCGAAGTTCTTTGAGATCGAGGATCACGGCCGCACAATAGCGCTCTGCTGGTGTGCAACTAAGGGGAAGGAAATGCTCGGAAAGGTTCGCGCTTCAGGTGGGAAATTCTCCGTCGCGGCGGACACGCCAGATCAAAAGAAGCGATTCGCGGGGCTCGTGTACAAACTCTTTGGCTTCTCTATTGGAGACCGCAATCTCCCTCTTCACACACTGTGGTCAAAGGATTATACGCGGCCGCTATGGTTCACGGGCGAGATACACATCATCGACAAGCGGGTCAAACCAACCACGGATCGCTCCGACTTCGTAGATAATGACGCGCGTGCAATGCTTTACGAATCGGGCAAGAGGGTCGCCAAGAAGCTCAATGGCCTTGCCCAAGACATAAGCGACAATCGTCAGGCATTCGATGTGGCAAGGAAGTTTCAGGACCGCTTTAAGGACCTTCAGGAGCACCTAGACAATGGAGGGATTGATCGCGCTGAAGTCGCAGCACGCAGAGATGAGCTAAACCAGGCAATGGCGACTCTGAAGACCCGTAACTGCAAGGACAAGGAGATCGAGCAACTCGTAAAACAGACCACGCAACAGGCCAGATCCCTCGAAAAGCGACTCAACGAGGCGAGTGCAAAACGAGGAACGACAGACGACATCAATGACCTCGCGCAACAGCTTAACATGACTACGCGCGCGCGTGCGGTCTACAAGATCATAATGGCGACACTAGAGCACTACTTCAGAAGCAACAAGGACGCGTACTATGAAGTTGCCGACGCCATTCGGCAGGCACTAAAAAAGAAGTACTGAGCACCCCATGCCCCCTCAGAATGCTTCTTTCCGCACCAGCGCCAACAAGGATTATCTGCGTTCGGTCTATGACAAGAAGATCGTGGGAGAGTGGTCCAAGGCCTTAGGGAGCCCCCTTCACTATCTTGGGCTCCCCGGCCCAGAGATGCTCGACATCGTCGAATGGCAACAATACGTCGGCCGTTTTACGACAATCGAGCGGGAAGAGAACGAACAACATCTGATTTTCCTCCGGGCAAACGTTCACGACATTGAGCACCGCCTGCATTCGCTTTATGGCGATTTTGACGAAATCCTTCGCACCGGCCGAGACACATACAGCCATTCACCTCAGTGGCCTTATGAACTGGTCAACTTGGACTTTTACGGCGGGCTAATCTACAGCAATCTCTCCCGTCCCCGTGCTTTCGAGAAACTCATTGAGAATCAGGACAACTTCCAACGCAGCTTTCTCTTGATAGTGACATATCAGCTTCGCGATGCTGACCTAACTGGCGAGAAGACTGCGTTCCTGGACGACCTCGGACGTAAGGTCAAACGAGACTATGCAACAGACGGATCGCTGAAGGACTTGGTCGAATGGTATAAGTCACCGACGACGCCTGACGCGGCCCGACAGGCGTCAGGGTCAACTGCCGACAGCCAATCGTGTACTCAGGAACCGGCGGCGCAAGAATGATTCATTTTGTGACCAGCTTCGTCCATCAGTCAGGAACGCATCGAGCCGTGAGTGATCAATCCCTCCTCGACGTCATGAATCTCGGGTACCTAGAGCTAACCAACCAGGTGCTTAAGGAGTCAATCGCGTTTCCGAGAATCAGGAAGACGGAATGACCGATCCGCCTGACGTTTCTTCAGTGTCTTCTACGAGATGTCGTTTGCTCATAACTCCGTCTTACGTGTCACAGCCCGCCACGAACCACAAAGCACCTGCTACCTACTACGGTGCCATTGTCGCGCCTGGCGTAGCCTAACTTCACTAGCAGCGCAACCGTCTTTTCGTTGGGACTCTCCACGCCAAATGTTGAATGAACCCCAACATAGTGCTCCACCCAGAATGTAAGTGCGGCCGCGGCGAGTCCCTGTCGGCGCTCCTCCGGCTTGACGAATATCTGGCGGACGATTGAGTGATCCTCCTTTGTCCAAATGAGGTAACCGACATAGCGACGACCATTCGATCGTCTCAAGAGGAGGCCCGCTTCATGTTCGCTTTGTTCCCCGAAGAGGAAGCCGCTCTGCTCTTGTTTGGCCAGGACCTGAAGCAGCGTGACGACTAGGTGGTCTTTCCCCGACCGGCACCGCACGAACCGACAATCATCGGACACCTTCTGGCCGCGAGCCCAAACATCTCTGTTCCAGCTCACTCTAAGCGCGGTCTGCGGCGGTACCCTGCGGTTGCCGTAATGGACCGCAACGTAGTTGTAGCACTTGGGGCAGAGATAGCCGATTGCTCCGGCGTAACTGGGGGTGAGCGGCACGTCTGCACCGCAACCCGCACAAGTAGCGATGGTCCTTCGTAACTGCACCTTCCTGAACGCGTCGAGAGGTGCGGAGTGCTGGCAGCGGTAGCATGTAGCAACACCAGCGTCATCCACCGCCAGAATCTCGACGCTCTGTTCACACAGTGGGCAGCGTCTGAAGCTCACGAGTCCACGGGTAATCTGCAGCGACCCCAATAGGTGTAGTTCCTGAAGACTCATGGGACGGCATGCCTACTGTAGCAACGAAATCTAGGTCTGCCGCGCCGCCAGTTTGAGGCGCTCACTAGACAGCAACGCTCCGATCCTCAAGGTACGCAGGCAAGCGTTGCACACCCTTCTGGCCAATGGCAGCGGCTACGTCGTGAAACAGATCTTCGTTGGTGATCAGTGTAATGGTTCCGCTGCCCTTGATAGTTTGCCCCGCATTGAAGGCGATCTGCGCATCCCAGACGGAGTTTCTGCGGCCCGGAGCGCTTGTTGCCCACCCTTGCTCGACGACCCCCCGGATCATGGCGACCTCAAAGTGGAACGGATACGGGAAGTTCTTCGCAAGCACGTCGTGCATCCAGCGCGGAATGGGCTCTGGGATCGTGATGCCAAGGGTGGTGTGAGCTCTCCTGATCTCGCTTTCGATGAGTGCCGCGAAGGCCTCGCCGCGATCGATCGATGCAAGCACCAGTGCTTGCTTTTGCTTCTCTCTGAGGATGGCATTCCAACTCGTTGCGCCAGGCACAATTCCCTGCACAATTGCGCCAAACACAGTAGTTGCTCGCTCGTCTTCTACCCTCTGCAGGTGATCAGCGAGCTCCTTAACTGCAGGCATGATATCACCGAGCGTGTCGTCGTCTTTAGACCGGGCGACCCGATCGATTACAACTTCGATCGCGGCTCGAGTCTCTGCATAACCCTCGGGAGCCTGCTCCAGGAGAATACGGCAGACCTGGTCTTCGCAGTCAATAATCATACGGGGCGTTGCCCCGCCACCACAGTGGTAATAGAGCTTCTTAATGGCGGCACGAGCATGGGGCCGTGCCTTTTCGTCCACGAGCTTCCCGACTAGCTCAATTGCGACCCACGGATCAGCATAGGCCACAATGCCATCCCGATGCTCGGCGGCAATCAGAGGTGCTAGCTGTGCGGAAGGCAGACGCTGATACGCGTTCGTGTCAAAGACGGTTACGGCCATCGTGCGTTGCTATCCAGCGGATCGCGCCAAGTGCGGCGCGCTGACGAAAACCTCATGCCACAATCTACGCGCGTCGTCACCTTCAGATGTGCGTTCGGCCTCACGGGCGACCAGTCACAACCATTCAACGACGGGAGGCTCCAAGGGGACGCGCCTCACGGGGAACGTGATGAGGGCGGCGAACTGATATCCCAGTTCTCTCTTAAGGGCATTGACACGGAGGCGATCACAATTGCTACCGCGGCGGTCGCTGGATTTCTTCGCCTCCACAACCAGGAGATTGTAGTTGTCATTGCCGCGTCGATGGACAATGAGGTCGGGGATGATGATCGCTTTCCCTGCCTCATCGATCTTCGTAGCGCATTCACTGGGAATCTCCGCACGCTTTGTCTCCATCCCGTGACGATCATAGTCGGTATCGATGGCGTAGTCCGGGAATAGAGGCATGAGATACTGACTCAAGCGAGCGACGAGAGCGCGCTCAGCTACAGCTATCTCAAGCATGTAACCATCGTTCTGAACTAGAGCCTCGAGAGCTGTCTCGAGCCGCTTGCGCACGTCTTCCCGGTTCATTGCTGGTGATGTGCCGCCTAACGGATCGCCCTTAAGCTGCGGCGCGTTGAAGAAAAAGGTGTCACTCAGTACCCACGCACTCTACCAACTCGAAGCGCTTGTTAGGCAGGATGGCCAGTGCGTGGCGAATCACCGTGGCGACGGGGCCGCCTCTGGTCCATATCGTCGAGCATCAATCGGGCCGCCTGCAACCACCGTTGGATCGTGGTCGGACCTACACGCAGCGATTCGTCCGGGTATCGGGCAGAGGTCCACTCGTTCGTAAGTTCATTAAACAGTGAGACGAATGCTGCGTCAACGTTGCCGTGTTTGCCACCATGAAGGTTGAACTGAGTCGCCACGAAACCGTGGCGGGTTGAAGTTATGACACGCTCATCCGGCAGCATTAGGAGGTACGACTTAGCCGCAAGCTCCACGGCTGCAAAGACGTTATAGACCGCTGCATGATACTGTTTGGCTGCCTGAGCCGCTTCGGCAGACGAAAGAAACTCACGGGCCACCGACAGATGGCGGGCGATTCGTGCTGCGTTATATCGGAAGTCGAAGAGAAGGTACCAAGTATTGTGATGAAGAATGGCGGTCAAATGACCGGCATTGGACTCATCGTTGGTCAATTCTATCCCAAGGATGTCCCCCAGCTCGTGAAAGGGTAGCTCCGCACCCCGCTCAATTGGCGACGTGAGGTCTGGGGGTATTCGTGCCTTCAGAACGCCCTTTAGCTGATCATTGAAGAAGACTGCGGGCGCCCTCCCAACCTCCAGTAGAACCTGGACCGCCCACACGCGAAACGGCTTCGGAAGGGCTCCCGAGGCTTGGCGACGTTTGATTTCAGGCTCGAACCAGAGGTCGAACGCGTTCCGCAGAACGGAATTGGTGAACTCCGATTGGTCGAACGTTGCATCTAGTGTTGTCAAGGTCATGCTGCCTAACGGACCGCAGCTTAAATGCTGCGCCGAAGAAGGACTCATTCCACAATGCACGCGCCGACAGCTTGAGGCGCGTGCTAGACCGCGGGCGGACAAAGCTGAAGATCAACTGCCTGTGGTTCATGCGGCAAGAACCAGATGACGCGATCGAAGGGCGCTGCGTAGATCTGCTCTAGGGTCTCGGCGGACGCCCTGACGGGTGCGGCTCGCGAAAAAGCATCGTTCACGACCACGAGCCATAGTTTGTCACAGCGTGTTCTTGCCAGTGGGACGGTCTTTGCTTTCGCTCGCAAGACACCATTCAGATGATCTGAAGTAATCGTCGCTACCCAACCAGCCGCAGCTGCGGTCCAAATCCTATCGTCGCCATCAACGCTTGGATGGATGCGAATCCCCCAGGTTTCTTCGGGTCGCTCTCCCCAGGGAACATGGACGGGCTCGCTCATCGAGATCGGCATCCGCGATACTGCGACGCTGTCTGCGATCCCGCGAGCCAACCTCATTGTGTCCTTCTTGTCCAGCGCGACGTGGTGATTGAAATGCACGCCGACGTAGAGGGCGGGGCCACCTCGTTCGTCATGTAGCTGTTCCGCTAATTCCACAATGCGTTCCTTCAAAGCCTGCTGTTCTTGGTGAGGGCGCTCGCCTGCTGCTGGGGGCAAATGAAATGCGGTGAATTCGATCCCCAAGGTTTCTTGGCCCGTCGCGAAGAGAAAGTCGGGAGGCTCTGGTTCGGTAGGGTCAACGGAGGGGATTTCGGGCATGGCCCTCCGAAGCATCTGGAGATAGAACCGTTCGCGCCCCTTATCAGGCATCGCGTGAAGGCCTCTTGCTCACTAGCGGAGCGCGCCTAAGCTGCGGTGCGCTGAAGAAAAAAGAGTAATTCCACAGTCTTTGCGCGCTGTCAGGTTCAAGGGTTGTTAGGCAGCGGCCGTAGCACGTTCCACGTCCACGTTCCTGGGGCCTTACTTGTCGGCGCGCTGCGACAGCGTACTCGCCGCCGCTGCCTTCTCGGCCGCGGTGGAGGTCGGGTCACGAAGAACCTCGGATGCCTTGGAGGCGGCCTTTGCGCTCGTTTCCTCTTTCGTGGCCTTGTACTGCGTCAACGCGCTCGCCGCCGCCGACTTCTCTGCTGCGCTGGAGTTGGGGTCTGAAAGCACCTTCGACGCCTTGGAAGCAACCCCCTTACTCGTTTGCCTGGGCATAGCAACCCGCCTTTGTTGAGGTGACCGCACTTGGGAATATACTCACACCGACCGAAGCAATGAGCATTCGTAGAACGGTTGTTGCCGTGGCTCGGGGGGCCTAGCGGTGTCGCTTGTGTGTTAACCCACCGGATCGTGCCCAAGGCGCGCTAGAAAAGGACGTGGTTTGGTGAGACGACGCGGGCTCGCGTCACTGTACATGTACGGGATTTCCAAGAGTCGTTCACAGAGTAGGCCGACGGGCGTATGTGCGATCAGTCGCCAGACCTGCCCAGCTCCCAGTCTTCCTGTGGTGCCGGCCAACAGCGTCACCCACTATAGAGGGTTACCACAGCAGGAGCGCGCCGCCAGCAGGTGCCTGAACCTGGCGGCAGTGTTGTGCGCTTTCATGCGGTGTCGCCGCGAAGGAGGTAATGAATCGAGGAACGGGCGAGGTCGAGAGTCACCTGTGCTTGGGCGACGTCGAGATCTGCGGTTCCTCCGTGGCGAACGCCCGGAGCGTTTGACGTATATCCCCACATCCCCTCGAGGGCCTTCAAAAGCGCAGGGTCCAAGTCCTTCGCCTTGAGCTTCTTGATCAGGTCGCCGAGCGTAGAGCTCTGGTCGTTGCACACTAGCCGGGCGAGTGCCTCGACCGCACAAATAGCTTCCTTGGCCGAATTGGCCAGGTCAGGGGGGTCCTGTGACAAGAACGAGTGAGCCTTCGATAGGTGAGTTCTAACACCTGCGTAGCGAGGTGCGGCCAAGGCTGCATCCAAGCCGGTTTTGGCCCTGCCCGCCGGTCCATGAATTCGTTTCTCTCGCTGAGCTTTGAGGAGCGCGGGAGTAGGAACGTATAGGAGTGAACTACTGGACTTGTCAGACCGCTGCCACAACGTTCCTTCTTCAAGTAGTAGGATTCTTTCGATTGTCGTCAATGAGGTTCGTAGACGCAAGCAGTCGGCTGCTGTGAATCGAGCGCCATCGAGCTCAAAACGCCACGCCCAGTAGAGTTTGTTTGCCGCGAACGCCAACACCTCGTTGTCATCAGCACGGGGTCGTGTTTTCCATGACTCCATGGTGTGTGTAGTGCATTTGATGACGAGTGGACCGGGCAACGTGGCGAGTTCGGCACTTGTATCGAGTTCGTCTATCCAGTCCCCCAGCGTTGCTTCTCCCACCGAGTACCACTCGTGCGTTTTGTTGCCTGAAGTTGGAATCCCGAGCTGCTCCGGCTCGTAGATCTCGTACACTGTGCCACTCAACTGCACTACAGTTCTTGGGCCACGATCCTTCGTCGGCAGGATCGTCGTGAACGCGACACCCACGGAGTCGCCAACCGGCGCCGGACCCTCCGCGCGGGTTAGCAGTAGAGCCCGGAGTCCGTCACGAGATGTGAGAACTCGATCTGGATAGCTACCTGATGTAGCCAAAGGAGACGCTGCCCCTAACGCATCCCGCTTACGCTGCAGCGCTCTAAAGAAAGAGTGGTCATTCAATATCCTACGCGCGTCGCCAGCTCCAAGTGCATTTTAGACGGCACCCGAAACGGGGATCGCATAAGGGCGAGCGAAGGAACTAATGTCGCCCAACGTGATATCGAGGTATTCCGGCGAATCGACGGGTCCTCCCGACAGCACAACGGCACAACGGTACTCGCATTCAACTCCGTGCTCAGGCGCCTTCTGTCCATAGGCTATCCGAACGCTCCAGAGCAGATCATCAGGATGAGGTCCAACGAGCCCTTTGTCATAGCGCACTTGAAACCACTCGATGGAGGCGATCGACCGTTCGTTCAACTGCAAGCCGAGAAGTGACGTATTAACGCGTTCGCAAAAACGCTGTGGCGAAAACACGTGAACCACGTGTGGTCCGAAGCGCTGCTTTAAGAATTCTGTGTCCACTGTCGGCTGAGAGAGACACAGAATGTACGTTGGGTTGTGGAAGCCCATGCTCCAATTGAAGTGACCGGGTTGGGTGTGCTCACCAACAATCTTACCCGTCTCCTTGTCCATCATCACAACAGGTACGTCACCAGGGACCTTGAGGCGAGCCTCGCCCTCGTCGGCGTCTGCGCGGTCGGCATCTTCGATCTTTCGGTAGTACTGAACTCGTTGAAGCCTCAGCTTTCCACGTTCAAGGAAGTCTTGGAAATAGGGACGCTCCTTCCAAGCGCGCCACAACGACGAGGGCAGGTTCTCGATAATAATGTCCGGCGTGGAAATAGAAGGCTCCTTGGCACTTCTAACGGGGTGCGCCTAGGCTGCATCACGCGCGTGAAGCATTCACAAATGGAAGGCTACCACAGAAAGCGGGCGCCGCTAGGTTCCAGGCGCCTGTTTAGTCGGCGGCGAGTTTGAGTTCGTGCGTGGCACCGCGAATTACCTCGAACAAGAAGACGCGATCGAACTCGCTCTCATATG
>WNFK01038639.1_pt2 | contig 10549 bp, 8 predicted proteins | sample 5400281 | NCBI WGS metagenome assembly WNFK01 (sample SAMN13153350, study PRJNA577476) | soil metagenome | isolation source: 20 cm soil on Douglas fir-dominated hillslope | place: USA:California | collected 2013-09-17
CGCCAGTCCCTGCGGCCGGCCCACCAGGCCACGCAGAAGACCAACGCGAGGATGGAGGCCCACCAGATCGCTGGTGTGCCGATAGCGAGGACCTCTTGCTCCGTTGACCCCGCCGTTCCGCACATGTGCGGCCCTGGCGGCAGGCAGTTGGAGAACATCGAGACCGGCCTGCCGAGAATGAGCCAGGTCCACGGGTACGCCGTGTAGCTGCCGTGATCATGCAGGCCAAGGCCGAAACCGAGCATGGACTTCTGGTACTGGTACCAGGAGTCCAGTGTCGACCAGATCGGAGTGTGGTTGCCTACCGTCGCGGCCCAGTTCCTGTTATAGCCCCCGCTGGTCGCGAACCAGCCGCTCCACGATGCCACGTAGGTGAGCAAAGGCACCACGCCGAAGGAGACAGGCAGCCACTTCAGGTCGCTGCGCCACACGCCGGCCAGCCGGTCGCGATAGCCAAGCGCGCGGCGGGCGCCGATGTCCCAGGCGATGGCCAGGCCGCCGAACGCGAACAGGTACCACACGCCGTTCCATTTGGTCGCGCAGGCGCAGCCAAGAAAGAACCCGGCCAGCACGCGCCGCCAGCGGATCCCGAGCTTGGGGCCGCCTCCCGTCAGCTCGCCGGGCTCAGCATCGGTAGCAAGCTCTGCCAGGCGGGCCCGGGACGCGTCGCGGTCGAGTACCAGCATGCCAAATGCGGCAAGCACCCAGAACATGACAAAAATGTCTAGGATCGCGGTCCTGCTGAGCACGAACTCCAGGCCGTCGAGCGCCATCAGCAAGCCGGCCACGCAGCCGAGCAGCGTTGAGCGCGTCATCCGGCGGGTGAGCCGAGCGACCATGAGGATCGACAGCGTCCCGACGAGCGCCGCGGAAAACCGCCAGCCAAACGGGGTCAGGCCGAACAGCCACTCGCCTACCGCGATCATCACCTTGCCGAGCGGCGGGTGCGCTACGTACTCGCCCGGCGAGCCGAGGATGTGCGTGCTGCCGCTGACAAGCAGTGCGTTGACGTTCTTCGGGTGATTGAACTCCACGCCGTGCCGCAGGATCGACCACGCGTCCGGCGCGTAGTAGGTCTCGTCGAAGACAACCGCATGCGGAACGCCTAGCCGGTAAAAGCGAAGGAACCCGCCGAAAACCGTCACCAGCAGCGGTCCGCCCCAGGCCCACCACGACGCCGGTGGCATCGGCGGCACCAGCCGGTCGCGCAGGCTCCGGGACGGCTCGCCGCCCGGCGCGCTGGCCCTGTCGACCCACCGCGCGTAATCAGAAGCTCTCATCGCAAGCCATCGTAGGACTGCGGGGCATTAGCGTGGGCCGCGATGAGCGCCGCGATTCACCAAGACGACCAACCTGAGCCGCCGGTCGCGACAGGGTTGTCCCAGTCGCCCGCCGCGTCCCACGCCCCCGCCAGGCTGATCCTGGCGGCCACGCCGATCGGCACGCCGCAGGACGCGTCCTTCAGGCTGGCGGCCGCCCTGTCGGCCGCGCCGCTGATCGCCGCGGAGGACACCCGCCGGCTGCGCCGGCTGGCCGGCTCCCTCGGCATCACCCTGACCGGCCGGATCATCTCGTATTACGAAGATGTCGAGGCCGCCCGCGGCCCGGTGCTGCTCGGCGCGCTCGCGAGCGGGCAGGACGTCCTGCTTGTCACGGACGCTGGCATGCCGGGCATCAGTGATCCCGGCTACCGGCTGGTCAGGGACGCCTTCGACGCCGGGGTTACCGTGACGGTGCTGCCCGGCCCGTCCGCGGTCACGGCCGCGGTCGCCGTCTCCGGCCTGCCGACCGACCGGTTCTGCTTCGAGGGGTTCGTGCCGCGCAAAGCTGGCGAGCGGGGCCGCAGGCTGGCCGGCCTACGCGATGAACGCCGGACGATGGTGTTCTTCGAGTCACCGAGGCGGCTGGCCAAGACACTCGCCGATATGGCGGCCGCGTTCGGCCCAGGCCGGAGCGCGGCAGTCTGCCGCGAACTGACCAAGACGCACGAGGAGATCAGGCGCGGCAGCCTGGAGGAACTGGAGCGGTGGGCATCCCATGGCGTCCTTGGCGAGATCACCCTGGTGATTGCCGGCGCCCCGGCTCCGGGGGACCGGGGCGCCGGCGACGCGCGGGACGCCGCGGCGAAAGTCGCCGCGGCCGAGCAGGCGGGCAGTACCCGAAAAGAGGCGATAACACTCGTCGCGGCCGAACTCGGGCTGCCCAGGCGCGAGGTCTACGACGCCGTCGTACAGGCCAAGCCACGCTGACACTCGCCGCTCCGCCGGATCTCGGACGCCTCTCAGAATCTGGACGATTCTCGGCGTATTTGCTGACAGGCGTCCAGATTCTGAGAAACGAGCGCGCCGAGCCCGCGCGGCAGCGCGGCCGCGCCGGCCGAGGGGACGCCCAAAGGGCGTCCCGCGAGGGTCTTTGGCAGACGCGGATCGGTGCCCAGACGACGACCGGCGGCGTTGTCGTCGTCGCCGATAGCTCCACTATCGGCTCCTCCTCCGCCTTGCCGGACCGCCGCCTGGATCACCGCCCACATCCACCAAGACCCTCGCGGGACGCCCTACGCTAGAGACCATGTCCCCTACTAACGGTCGTCACATCCTGGCCGCGCCGGCCTGGCCGTACGCCAACGGGCCACGGCACATCGGGCACGTGTCCGGCTTCGGGCTGCCCTGCGACATGTTCAGCAGGTACCACAGGATGACCGGCGACAAGGTGCTGATGGTCAGCGGCACTGACGAGCACGGCACGCCGATCCAGGTCCAGGCCGACGCCGAGGGGGTCACGGCCCGCGAGCTGGCCGACCGCTACAACCGGGTGATCGCCGAGGACCTGACCGGGCTCGGCATGTCGTACGACCTGTTCACCAGGACGACGACGCTGAACCACTACGCCGTCGTCCAGGAGATCTTCCGGGGGCTGTACGACAACGGCTACATCTTCGCCAAGACCACGCTCGGCGCGGTCTCGCCGTCAACAGGCCGCACCCTGCCCGATCGCTACATCGAGGGAACCTGCCCGATCTGCGGTTACGACGCGGCACGCGGCGACCAGTGCGACAACTGCCAGAACCAGCTGGACCCTGTCGATCTGATCAACCCTCGCTCCAGGATCAACGGGGAGCGTCCAGTTTTCGCCGAAACTGAGCAGTTCTTCCTTGACCTGCCTGCCTTCGCCGACGTCCTGGGCACCTGGCTGCAGTCCAAGAGCGGCCAGTGGCGGCCCAACGTGCTGAAGTTCTCGCTCAACCTGCTCGGCGACCTGCAGCCGCGGGCGATCACCAGGGACCTGGACTGGGGCGTGCCGATCCCGCTCGACGGCTGGCGGGACCGGCCGGACAAGCGGATCTACGTATGGTTCGACGCGGTAATCGGGTACCTGTCGGCGTCGATCGAGTGGGCGCGGCGGAGCGGCGACCCGGACGCCTGGCGCGCCTGGTGGCAGGACCCCGACGGGCTCTCCTACTACTTCATGGGCAAGGACAACATCGTCTTTCACGCCGAGATCTGGCCGGCGATGCTGCTCGGATACAGCGGCAGGGGCAGCAGGGACGGCAAGCCCGGCTCGCTCGGTGAGCTGAACCTGCCGTCCGAGGTGGTCTCGAGCGAGTACCTCACCATGGAGGGGCGCAAGTTCTCCTCGTCCAGGGCCGTCGTGATCTACGTTCGCGATTTCCTCGCCAGGTACGACGTCGACGCGCTGCGCTACTACGTCGCGGTCGCCGGGCCGGAGAACCAGGACACGGACTTCACCTGGAGCGAGTTCATCCGCCGCAACAACGACGAGCTCCTCGCCAACTGGGGCAACCTGGTCAACCGCAGCATCTCGTTCGCCGCGCGCAACATCGGCTCGATCCCGCCGCCTGGCGAGCTGACCGATGCCGACCGCGCGCTGCTGAACCAGTCCAGGCAGGCGTTCGACGCCGTGGGCGAGTCCCTCGCCAGGTCGCGGTTCAAGGCCGCGATTACCGAGTCCATGCGCACGCTCGGCGAGGCCAACAAGTATCTGTCTGACCAGGCGCCGTGGAAGCTGCGCGAATCCGATCCCGAGCGGATGAACACGATCCTGCACGTGGCGCTGCAGCTCGTCGACGACGGCAAGACGCTGATGACCCCGTTCCTGCCGAGGTCGTCGCAACTGGTGTTCGAGATGCTCGGCGGCGAAGGGCGCTGGTCCGACATGCCGAGGATCGACGAGGTCGACGAGGATGGCGGCCACCGCTACCCGGTGATCACCGGAGACTACTCGGGAGCAGCGACCTGGGAGTCGAGGCCGATCAAGCCTGGTACGCCGCTCGCGACGCCGACGCCGCTGTTTGCGAAGATCGACCCAGGGGTGGTCGTCGACGAGCTGAACCGGCTGGGCGGCTACGACGCCGACGCCGAGGACTCATGACGCGTCCCGCCGGTGATCGCGGACACTTCTCGACGAATCCGGTCGATTAGTGTCCGCGATCATGAACGCCCCAGTGGCCCCGGCACCTGACCCGCTGCCTGGATTGGCGTTCGACGCGCACACGCACCTGGACATGCTGCCCGGGCCGGTCGAGTCGGTGCTGGCTGCCGCCCGCGCGGCGGGCGTCGCCCACGTGGTCACTGTCGGCTGCGATGTCGAGTCGTCCCAGTGGGCGGCGGCTTGCGCCGCCGAGCACGCTGACGTGTACGCCGCGGTGGCGATCCACCCGAACGAAACAGCGCGCGCGGAGCCCGGCCGCGAGGCCGCGCTCGCCGAGATCGCGCGGCTCGCGGCGCTGCCTGAGGTTCGTGCTGTCGGCGAGACCGGGCTGGACTACTACCGGGAGAGCGCGCCGCCAGGGCTGCAGCGGGACTTGTTCCGCGCACACATCGAGATCGCCAAGAGGGCGGGCAAGGCGCTGATGATCCACGATCGCGACGCGCACGAAGACGTGCTCGACATTCTGGCTCAACTGGGCGCACCGGATCGTGTCGTCTTCCATTGCTTCTCTGGCGACGTGGAGATGGCCAAGCGGTGCGTCGAGGCTGGCTACGTCATGAGCTTCGCCGGAAATGTGACGTTCCCGAATGCCGGTCAGCTGCGCGAGGCCGCGGCAGTCGCACCGGCTGAGCTGATCCTGATTGAGACCGACGCCCCGTTCCTCACCCCGGTTCCCAACCGGGGCAGGCAGAATGCCCCGGCGCAGGTCGCGCACACCGTCCGAGCCGTGGCCGAGCTGAAGGGGATGGACGTGGGCGACTTGTGCGCTACGGTCATGGCCACCGGGGAGCGGGTCTTCGGCCCGTGGCGAGACCTTGCGGCGCGATGAACGGCACCCCCTAGCGTCGCGCGCCGTGGACGAGGCTCATCCAGGTGCGCAGCTGCTCGGGCCGGCGGAAATCCGGCAGATCGCCGGGCGGCTCGGGATCTGGCCCGCGAAGCGACTCGGGCAGAATTTCGTCATCGACCCGGGCACGATCAGGCGCATCGTCGGGTTGGCCGACCTGCGGCCGCAGGACGTCGTGCTCGAGGTGGGACCTGGCCTCGGCTCGCTCACCCTCGGCCTGATCGAGGTCGCCGAGCGGGTCATTGCCGTCGAGGTCGACCAGGCGCTCGCCGGCGAGCTTCCCAGGACCATCGCGGCGCGGGCCCCAGGGCTGGCGGGCCGGCTTGAGGTCGTGACCGCGGACGCCCTGGGCCTGCAGGCACCGCCGGGACAGCCGCCGACCGCGCTGGTCGCGAACCTCCCCTATAACGTCGCCGTTCCCGTTGTGCTGCATCTGCTTGAGGTGATGCCGTCGATCCGCCGCGTGCTTGTCATGGTCCAGGCCGAGGTGGCCGACCGCATGTGCGCGCAGCCCGGCAGCAGAACCTACGGCGTCCCGTCGGTCAAGCTCGCCTGGTACGGGACCGCGCGGCGGGCCGGGACCGTGTCCAGGAGCGTGTTCTGGCCGGTGCCGAACGTGGACTCCGCGCTCGTCGCGTTCACGCGCTGGCCGGATGGCGGCGCTCCCGGAGCCGGCCACCACAGCGTCGGTCGCGCGGCTGTCTTCGCGGTCATCGACGCGGCGTTCGCACAGCGCCGCAAGACGCTCAGGTCGGCCCTGGCTTCCTGGGCGGGCTCGGCGCAGGCGGCGGAACGAGTGCTGCGGGACGCTGGCGTCGACCCGACCCTGCGCGGCGAGGCAATTGGCATTGACCAGTACATCCGGATTGCCCTGGCAGCCAGCCGGGCGCGTACCATCATCGAATCGTGACGCACGTGACACAAGTCGACGGGCCGACAGATTCGGTCACCGCCCGGGTGCCTGCCAAGGTCAACCTGCAGCTCTCGGTCGGTCCGCTGCGCGAGGACGGCTACCACGACCTGGTTACGGTCTTCCACGCGGTCTCGCTCTTCGACGAGGTGACCGTAACCAGGGCCGACCGGACCAGTGTGCTTGTCACCGGCGAGGGCGGACCCGCTGTTCCGCTCGGACCAGCCAACCTCGCCGTGCGCGCGGCTGTCGCGCTGGCGCGAGCGACCGGGCGGCGGGGCAGGGGGGCCGGCGGGGTCAAGATCGAGATCCGCAAGCGGATACCGGTCGCGGCCGGCCTGGCAGGCGGCAGCGCTGATGCCGCGGCCGCGCTGGTCGCGTGCAACGAGTTGTGGCAGACCGGGCTGAGCACGGCCGAGCTCGCTGAGATCGGGGCGCGGGTCGGCAGCGACGTGCCGTTCTCGCTGGCCGGTGGGACCGCGGTCGGCCTGGGCCGGGGCGAGCGGCTGACCACGGCGCTGGTCTCCGGCAGCTACCAGTGGGTTCTGGCGTTCGGTACCACCGGCCTGTCAACGCCGGATGTCTATGCGGCCTGTGACCGGCTCAGGGCATCCAGGCGCACCAAGGACGGGCAGCCCGTTGCAGTCCCCGAGCCCCAGCTGAGCACCCGCCTGATGGCCGCGCTGCGTTCCGGTGATCCCGCCGCCGTTGGCCCGCTTCTGACCAACGACCTCCAGCCAGCGGCGCTGTCGCTGCAGCCGCTGCTCCGGCGTGCGCTACAGGCGGGCAGGGAGCACGGAGCGCTCGGCGCGATCGTCTCTGGTTCCGGGCCGACCTGCGCCTTCCTGGCCAGCAGCGCCGAAGCGGCACGTGAACTGGCCGTCGCGGTCACCGGGGCCGGCGTCTGCCGCGCGGTAGTCCACGTCTCGGGACCCGTGCCTGGTGCCAGCGTGGTGGAATCGGGCGCCCTGGCGTGAACATCGTGAACCTCGAGGCCGCGGTGAAGGCCTTCGGGGGCCGGGTGCTGCTCGACCCCGTGTCGCTCGGCGTGGCGGCGGGCGACCGGATCGGCGTCGTCGGCCGCAACGGCTCGGGCAAGACAACCCTGCTCGCGGCCCTCGCGGGCGCGGCCGAGCTGAACTCGGGCCGGTCGACCAGGGCGCGCGACGCGTCGATCGGCTACCTGCCGCAGTCCGAACAGCTGGCCGGATCGGTCAGGCAGATCGTTTTCGGGGCGCAACCGGCGCATGAATGGGCCGCCGACGCGCGTAGCCGCAGGCTCCTCGCGGCGCTGCTCTCCGACATCGACGCCGATGCTCCCGCCGACCAGCTTTCCGGCGGCGAACGCCGCAGGGTCGCGCTTGCTGCCCTGCTGCGCGGCACCCATGACCTCCTGCTGCTCGACGAGCCGACCAACCATCTGGACATCGATGCGATCAGGTGGCTGGCCGGCTACCTGGGGACCTACGGCAAGGCGTTCGTGGTCGTCACGCACGACCGGTGGTTCCTCGACGCGGTCTGCGAGCGGACCTGGGAGGTCGCCGGCGGGCAGGTGCACTCCTACGAGGGCGGCTACTCGGCTTACGTGCTGGCGAGGGCGGAGCGGGCACGGCAGGCGGCCGCGCAGGACCAGCGCCGGCGCAACCTGCTCAGCAAGGAACTCGCCTGGCTGCGCCGCGGACCGCCGGCCAGGACGAGCAAGCCCAGGTTCCGGCTCGACGCGGCGGCTGCGCTGATCGCGGACGAGCCGGCCCCCAGGGACAGCGTCGAGCTATCCAGGCTGGCGACGGCCAGGCTCGGCAAGACGGTCATCGATTTGAGCGACGTGACGGTCAGGGTCGGCGGACTGACCCTGCTCGATCAGGTGAGCTGGCAGCTCGGCCCGGGCGACCGGGTCGGCGTGGTGGGTGTCAACGGCAGCGGGAAGAGCACGCTGCTGAACGTGCTCGCCGGCGTGCAGGCCGGGCAGCAGCAAGCCGGCGAGGTAGTCATGGGCAAGACCGTGCGCGTGGGCTACCTCACCCAGGAGCCTGGCCCGGTCGATCCTGGCCTGCGCGCGGTCGAGGCGGCGCAGCAGGTCCGCGGCTCAGTCCGGATCGGCAAACGCGAGTTGTCCGCTGGCCAGTTGCTTGACCGGCTTGGCCTGACCGGCGACCGGCAGCAGGCGCCTGTTGCCGAGCTGTCCGGGGGTGAGCGGCGCAGGCTGCAGCTGCAGATGGAGCTGATGGCCGAGCCGAACGTGCTGCTGCTTGACGAACCGACCAACGACCTGGACATCGATACGCTGACCGAGCTAGAGGACCTGCTCGACGGCTTCCCAGGCTCGATCGTGGTGGTCAGCCATGACCGGTATTTCCTTGAGCGGGTCACCGATCACGTGCTGGCGTTCGCCGACGCGAAGCTTGCCTTCCTGCCAGGCGGTGTCGACGAGTACCTCGAACTGCGGGAGTCCGGTAAGGCCGGCAAGCCGGTCCCGGCGTCGGTCGGCGTGCGCTCGAGACAGCCTCAAGAGGCGTCGCGACGGCCGGCCGCCATGCGCCAGGGGCCGCCGGCGGGCCTGTCCTCCGGCCTGTCCTCCGGCCAGCTGCGCGAGGCCAGGAAGGAGCTGGCCAGGCTCGACCGGCAGCTCGAACGACTGAACGGCAGGGAATCCGAGCTGCACAAGGCTCTCGCCGAGGCGGCGGCCGATTATGCTCGCCTCATCGAGCTCGGCGATGAGCTGCGCCTGGTAAAGGAACAGCAGGCCGCACTTGAGGATCGCTGGCTCGAGCTAGTCGAGCTGACCGGCCGCTGACGAAGCCCTTTCCCGCCGTCGTGGATGATTATCGGCAGATGTGCGGAAAGGCATCCACGATCAGTGGGTGTGCGCGATAGCGCGCCAGAAGGCGCGCGCGATGACCCGGTAGCCCGCGTCGTTGGCGTGCTCGTTGGGTCCGCGAGGTGCCTGGGCGCACATCCAGGTCAGGGCGCAGATCGCGGCCACGTTGGGCGGAACCGATCTAGCACCCGCCGACAGTGCTTTACCGCCCGCCCCGCGACCCTGACCTGATCTGCCTGCTCGGCCCGCGTTTCTTTTGGCCAGTGCGCCGAAGTCCGCGGTGCGAAACGCCCGGAAGACGTTACCGTAGCGGCGATAGCCGGAGGCCAGCATCTCGTTGGCCCCGGCGGCGACGGCGCCGGTGAGGACCGCGAGTTGCCTGCCGGTCTGGCCGGCCCGCCATAGCCCCAGTTCAGGCACGTAGTACGTCATGCCGACGATGAGGACCCGCGGCCCGGCCGCTGACCGGAGCTTCGCCATGATCGCGCTGAGGTTGCGCGCGATCCCCGGTATCCGGCTGAAGACGCACGGCAAGATCATCGATGCCCCGCCGCCCAGGACGCACGAGTTCGGATCGTTCGCGCCGATGTCGATGGTGACAATCGCGGTTCTGCCACGATGCGACCGCAGGAAGCTGCTCGCCTGATCAAGTTGGCTGCCTGCCGGATACGGGCAGACGCCGCCGTGAATCATCGTGGCGGTCGTCTCGCCCGAACAGCCCAGCTTGACCAGCCGCAGGTGCGGAAGCTCACTGCGCAGCCTGGCGACCAGCCGGTTGGGATAGCCCCGCGACGTTGCGACATCGTCCCCGGTCGGGGCGGGCTGCACGCCCTGAGACAGGGAGTCGCCCAGCGAGAGGTAGTAGGAGCGGCCGGTGACTGCCTTGCGGCTGAGCCCGGAGCGGAGCGCGGCCACGGCGGCACCTGCGTGGCGTCCCGAGGCGACGTGCTGCGAGCCGTCCGGCTGACGTGAGCTCGCCGGGTCGCTCACGCCGTGCGAGCAGCCGACCACCGTCAGCGCCGCCGCGAGCAGCGCGATCGTTGGGCGCGTGGTGGCGCTAGGCAGTCGCATGCGCATCGAAGGGGGTCAGCAGCATTCTGAGCAGGGAGGCTAGCTGCTCCCGCTGGGCGTCATCCAGACCCGTGAGCAGACCGTGCTCCTGCTCGAGCAGATCGGCCAGAGCCGCATCGGCGACGGACTTTCCGCGCTCGCTGAGCTGGACGAGTACACCCCGCTTGTCCTGCGGGTCGGGCAGCCGCCTGACCAGGCCGCCCTCGGCCAGGCGGTCGATCCGGTTGGTCATGGTCCCTGATGTGACCAGCGTGGCCCTGAGCAGGGCGCCGGGGCTGAGCTGATAGGGCGGGCCCTGCCGGCGCAGCGCTGACAGCACGTCGAACTCCCATACTTCGAGGCCATGGGACGCGAAGGCCGTCCGCCTGGCCCGGTCGAGGTGCCTGGCGAGCCGTGATACCCGGCTGAGAACCTGCAGCGGCGCAAGGTCCAGGTCCGGCCGCTCAGCGCGCCA
>WNFK01059926.1_pt1 | contig 10549 bp, 12 predicted proteins | sample 5400281 | NCBI WGS metagenome assembly WNFK01 (sample SAMN13153350, study PRJNA577476) | soil metagenome | isolation source: 20 cm soil on Douglas fir-dominated hillslope | place: USA:California | collected 2013-09-17
CGTGCGCCACCTCGATGGGCTGGCCGAGCCGGTGGAGGGGAGTCATCTTGTTGGGGCTGAACTCGACCGTCTCGTTCATCTTCTTGAGCGAGGCTCCCGCGCGCTCGGTGTCGATGGGGCCGGGTGCCACCGCGTTGACGTTGATACCGTGCTCGGCCAACTCGAGGGCCACGTCGCGCACGAAGCCGTGCACGCCGGCCTTGGACGCGGAATAAGCGGCGCCGCCCTGGTAGTACGCGGTCCACGGCGTGCCCTCGCGCGCCCCCGAGGACATGCAGACGATGCGCCCGTAGCGCCGGCGCATCATGTGGGGGACGGCGGCGCGCGTGCAGAGGAAGGTCGAGCGGAGGTTGAGGCGGAGGGTGAAATCCCAGTCCGCCACCGGCATCTCCCAGATCTTGCTGTTGCGGCTGCCCCCCACGTTGTTGATCAGGATGTCGAGCCCGCCCAGGCGCTGCACGGCCGCGTCGATGAGCCGGGCGGCGCCCTCCTCTTCCGTCAGATCGCCGGCCACCGCCACCGCCACGCCGCCCGCGGCGGTGATGGCATGCTCGGTGCGCTCGAGGCCGGCGGCCTCCATGTCCCCCACGGCTACCCGTGCTCCTTCGCGCGCCAGCACCAGCGCGATCTCACGGCCCAGACCATTGGCCGCCCCCGTCACCACCGCCACGCGGTTCCTGACCCCCGGCATCCGGCCTCCTTTGGTCGACGCTGCGGCAGATGCTAGCACGGGTCCCGCGGCAAGGCTGACGCGGGCGCTGCATTCTCGAACGATCCGGGCTAGACTGGGGCAGCGCAGGCAGGCCATCCAGTCGGGCCGCACCGTGGCGCGCTCTCGAAGGAGGAGACACCGTGACGACCACCGCTTCCAACGCGAATGCCGTGTTCACGGAAGAGTACGATGTGGCGATTCCGTACATGCAGCGGACGCGCGACTACTACGTCGCCCTCGGCTACGACAATCCCTATCGCTGGGCGAGCTTCGCCGAGGTGCCCTTCGCGCCGCTTGGCGCCCAACTCAGCCGGGCGCGCATCGGGCTCATCACGACGGCGGCGCCGTACCAGCCGGGGGTCGGGGACCAGGGCCCTGGCGCGCCCTACAATGCCGCGGCCAAGTTCTATCAGGTGTACTCGGTCACGACGGAAAGCGTGCCCGACCTGCGGATCTCCCACGTGGGCTACGATCGCCTGCACACCTCCGCCGCCGACATCAACACGTATCTCCCCCTCGCGCGCCTGCGGGAGGCGGTGACGGCGGGGCGGATCGGATCGCTGGCTCCGCGTCTTCACGGATCGCCCACCAACCGGAGCCACCGGGCGACCGAGCGCGACGCCGCGGAGCTCCTGCATCGTTGCCGCGAGGATGAAGTCGACGCGGTCGTCCTCGTCCCCAGCTGACCCGTGTGCCACCAGACCGTGAGTCTGGTCGCCCGGCACATCGAGGCGGACGGCATCCCCACCGTGATCATGGGCTGCGCCAAGGACATTGTGGAGCACTGCGGCGTCCCGCGCTTTCTCTTCAGCGATTTCCCCCTTGGCCACTCGGGGGGGCGGCCCTTCGACGTGGAGTCCCAGGCGCAGACCCTCGAGCTCGCCCTCCGCGTGCTGGAGAGCGCGCCCGGGCCCCGTACCACCGTGCAGTCGCCGCAGCGGTGGAGCGCCGACGCCTCGTGGAAGCGTGACTACAACGACCTGACCAAGCTGACCCCGGAGAAGATTGCCGAGCGGCGGAAGGAGTTCGACGTGGTCAAGTCCGTGGCGCGCGCCAAGCGCGAGGGGACATGACCAAGCCATTCACCGGCGTCCGTATCCTCGACTTCACCCGCTACCTCGCGGGACCGTACGGGACTTACCAACTCGCCCTCCTCGGCGCCGACGTGGTGAAGATCGAATCGCACGAAGGCGACGAGACGCGTGTGTCCCCCGCCGACAAGGCATGGGCGGAGCGGAAGATGGCCCCCTCCTTCCTGTCCATGAACGGCAACAAGCGCAGCATCACCCTCGATCTGCGCCGTCCAGAGGCGATCGAGATCGTCAAGCGGCTGGTGGCGGATGCCGACGTGGTGTGGGAGAACTTCCGCGGCGGCGTCATGGACCGTCTCGGTCTCGGCTACGAGGCGCTGTCCGCCCTCAACCCGCGCCTCATCTACTGCTCCGTCTCCGGTTTCGGTCGCACCGGGCCCGAGCGAGCGACGGCGGCCTTCGACGGCAAGCTCCAGGCGATGTCAGGCATCATGTCGATCACCGGCACCGAGGACAATGGTCCGACCCGCGCGGGATTCGCCCTCTGCGACACGATTGGCGGCGTCACCGCGGCCATGGCGGTGGCCAGCGCGCTGTACCAGCGGACGCACACCGGACGCGGGCAGCTCGTGGACGTCTCCATGCTGGACGCTGCGCTTGCCTTCATCGCCGGACCGGTCTCCGAGTACACGGTGGCGGGCATCGAGGCGCGCCAGATCGGCAACGGGTCCGTGAGCCGGAAGCCCACGGCCAGCCGCTTCCGGGCGGGCGACGGCTACATCGTGCTCGCCGTCCTCACCGAGAAGCAGTTCGTCAATCTCATGAAGGCCCTCGGGCGCCCGGACGTGCTCGCCGATCCGCGGTTCAAGGACTGGCCCTCGCGGACCGAAAACGAGCCGGCCCTCCGCGAGATCATCGAGGCGGCCATGGCCACCGACGACCCCCGCACCTGGGAGACGCGGCTCACCGCCGCCGACGTCCCGTGCGGCTCGATCTGGAAGGTCCACGAGATCGTCCGCCACCCGCAGCTCGAGCACCGGGACGTGCTGCAGACCATCGACACGCGCTACGGGCCGATGGAGCTGGTGGGCGCCGGGTTCCGCCTGGAGCACGGCAGCCCGGGCCTCGATCGGGAGCCGCCCACCCTGGGCGAGCACACCGACGAGATCCTGAAGGAGGCCGGGTACTCGACCGAGGAGATCGAGCGGCTGCATCGCGAAGCCATCGTCTGAGAACCCTTCCGTCTTCGTACTTCCTACTAGTGGGAAGATAGTCCCCGGTAGTTTCGACCCTCCGGCCGACTCCCTTTTCAAAAATGCCCCATAAAACCGCTCGGGCAGGGGGCATCCTTCTTGCTAATCGCTCTGGGTAGCTCGGCCACACGGTTAACGTGTGGCCGATGGTTCTTCTCTGGCGCGACGCTTGGGGGTGCATCCGTGAAGGGTATCGGTGGCGCGCGGTCCGGGCCAGTCGTTTCCGGGTCCGTTGCCGATGCCTTTGCCCGCCGTCGCGAAGCTGGCCTGGCCCTCGTGGAGTGCGCTGATGCGATAACTCGTGCCGGCGCCGCCATGGCGGCCAGGTTCAGCGAAGGCGGCAAGCTGATCGCGTTTGGCAACGGCGCTGGGAGCACGGATGCCCAGCACGTCGCCGTTGAATTCCTTCGGCATAGCCGATCGTGAGGGCTGGGAGCAGGTCTTCGCCCACCAGATTCAGCACCTGGGGCGGCCTCGCGACATAGCTTTGGGCTTCATTCCCCCCGACGGCTCGAGCGGCAATGTCCTGCGCGGCCTGCTCGTCGCCGAGGAGATGGGCATGCTCACGGTGGCCCTTGGCCGTGACGACATCGGTCCCATCGTGACGGTGGACCACGCGGTCATGGTCAGGTCGTCCGATCCGCAGATCGTGAAGGAGATGGAGGTCACGATCTATCACGTCCTCTGGGAGCTCGTACACATGTTCCTCGAGCGGCCGGTGATGACGAGAGCGGCCAGGTGACGGAAGGGGTGTGCATCACCTGCGGATGTCGTCCTCGTCCACGCCCCTGCGGCAATCGGAAGGCTCCATGAAGGACCCTGAAAACGGCCATGTCCACCCCCGTGGCGTCGAGTCGCTCTATCCGTTCCTCTTCAGGTCTCCGGAGGCGTTGGGCGAGCTGACGGACGACGTGTCCCGCTCCACCCGCGAGAAGGTGCTCGAGATCGTGTCGATCCGTGACCGCCTGGCCGTGGGCATGGAGAGCCGGCTCTCCGAGTGCGCCCGCTCGGTCGCCCTCCGCTTCGCGAAGGGGGGCAGACTCTTCGCCTTCGGCAACGGGGGAAGCGCGAGCGACGCGCAGGCGGTGGCGCGGGTGTTCCTGGATCCCTCGGCGGGCCGGCCGTTGCCAGCGCATGCCCTCACCAACGACCAAGGGGTGGTCACGGCCCTGTCCAATGACATCGGATTCGACATGGTGTTCGCCCGGCAGATCGCCACCTTCGCCGAGCCCGGAGACATCGCGGTGGGGCTGTCCACGAGCGGAAACTCCGAGAACGTCTGCCGCGGTCTCGCCGAAGCCGCGCGCCGCGGGCTGCTCACCGTGGGCTTCGCGGGCTACACAGGCGGACGGATGGCGGAAGCGGATTCAATCAACTATCTGTTCGTGGTGCCGTCCCTGTCGGTACATCGGATCCAGGAGGCCCAGACGACGCTGTATCACGTCCTGTGGGAGCTCACGCAGCAGGCTTTGACCTAGTCGAGACGTGGCGGCGAGCTCCGACGACTTCATCGAACAGTTCTTCAGGGTTACGGCTCCTCGATGCGCAGTGGGATCCCCCGCTAGTGCCATCGATGCCTGCTACGAGCTGGTGGGGCGCGTCCGGCGCCATTGGAAGGGATTCTCCGGCGGTGACGAGGCCTGGAGCGAGATCGAGACGCTCTTCGCAACGGCGCGGAGACGGGAGACGGTAGAAACCACAGGAGAGATCGGATGAGTCAGCTCAATTTCGAAGTCATCGGGTCGAGGCCGGAGCCGTACCACGCCTCGCCCACGCTCTCCCTCCAGCTCCGGATGACGGAGACGACGGGGGCGCGCCTCCACGCCATCGCGCTCAGATGCCAGGTCCAGATCGAGCCGCGGCGCCGCCGCTATTCCCACGACGAGGAAGAGCGCCTGCTCGAGCTCTTCGGAGAGCCTCGGCGCTGGAGCGAGACCCTCCAGACCATCGTGTGGGCGCAGGTGCCGCTGATGGTGCAGGGCTTCACAGGGCGAACCGAGGTCGACCTGCCGTTGATCTGCACCTACGACTTCGAGGTGGGATCGGCCAAGTATCTCCAGGCCCTCGACCACGGAGAGATTCCCATCCGCGTGCTCTTCAGCGGCACCATCTTCACCAAGGCCGCCGCGGGCTTCGCCGTCGAGCAGGTGCCCTGGGAGAAAGAGGCGGCGTTCGCGTTGCCCGTACCCGTGCTGCGGGCGGTGATGGACCGCTATTTTCCGGACACGGCATGGATACGGCTGCGCCGGGAGAGCTTCGACGCCCTGCATCGCTTCCGCGGGCTTCGCGCCCTCCCCACCTGGGAGGAGACGATCGAGACGCTGCTCAGGGAAGCCAAGGTAGGAGAGCTCTCGTGAGTCTCGACGTGGCCCGCAAGGTGGCCGACGCCGTGCTCTACGAAGGTCATGTGCTGTATCCGTACCGGACCTTCCCGGTCAAGAACCAGGTGCGCTGGCAATTTGGCATCGTGGCCCCGCGCCCCTATAGCGAAGCGGGAGGCAGCGAGCCCTGGGCGATGCAGACGGAGTGCCTGGTGGAGCCGGGCGACGACACGGTGCTCACGATCAAGATCCGGTGCCTGCAGCTGCAGGCGCGCACCCTCGAGGAGGCCCTCGACGCGGAGGGGCGATCCTTCCGTCCCGTTCCCGCGTTAAATGTCGGGGGCCAGCGGCTCGTGACGTGGGACGAAGGCGTGGAGCGAGAAATCAATCTGCCGGGAATTCCTCTCACCGAGGTCCTCGATGGCGAGCTCCTGGTGCCCATGGGGCTCGGGGCCGGTCGCGAGGTCGAGATGGTTCAGGGAGATGAAGGTGAAGTCGCCGGGCGCATGGTGCGTGAGCGATGGCCGGTGGCGGGCCTTGCCCGGGTGAGCGGTGAAGCGGTGGGCCGGGTGGTCAGAGTCCGGGTCCGGATCGAGAATCTCGGCCTGGGCTTCGAGGCCAGAGGTTCGGACGATCGCAACCAGGCCCTCCGGCACTCGCTGGTCGGGGCCCACACCCTTCTCGCCGTTCGCGACGGCGCGTTCGTCTCCCTTCTCGATCCGCCCGAGTGGGCGGCGGGAGCGGCGGCCTCCTGCGTCAACCTGCACACGTGGCCGGTGCTCGTGGGCGACGAGGGGTGTCGCGACGTCATGCTCTCGTCGCCGGTCATCCTCTCCGACTATCCGGAGGTGGCCCCGGAAAGCCCGGGGGATCTTTGTGACGCCACGGAGATCGACGAGATCTTCGACAAGCTGCACGGGGCCAACCGCTATCTGAAATCGGCGGGGCTGAGCTTCTCGCTCGATCCCGAGGCCGACGCGGCGCTGAGCGAAGCCTCGGTGACCATCGGGGGAATTCCCGTGTCGAAGGGCTCGCACGTGTGGCTCCGCCCGAGCCGGCGCGCCGACACCATGGAGATGTTCCTCGCCGGCCGACCCGCCCTCGTCGAGGGCGTGTACCGGGACCTGGACGACGAGGCATACGTGGCCGTCAGCCTCGAAGGCGCGGATATCGGCGATCCCGAGACCCCCTACGGGCGCTTCCTCTATTTCTATCCCGACGAGATTGAGCCTCTCGATGTCGTTGCTGAACCGCCCACTCATGACCAAGGGAGAGCCTGGCCATGACATCGTCATCAGGAGGTGGCGTGATGCGTGAGACCTGCGGCTGCTCAGATCAACTCGACCATGACGACCCCGGCCACGGCCATTTTCACGAGCACGAGCGCGGGCACGCCCCCGGCGCCGACCACGGCAGCGGCACGATCAGGCTCGATCAGGATATTCTCGCCAGGAACGACCGCCTCGCCGCGCAGAACCGGGATTGGCTCCTCGGACGCAGCGTCCTCGGGCTCAATCTGGTCAGCTCGCCCGGGGCGGGGAAGACGACGCTGCTCGAGCGGACGATTCAGGACGTGGGCGGCATGCGGCGGGGGCGCGTGCGCTCCAGATCAACACTGGGAAGGTCTGTCATTTCGACGCGGACATGGTGGCTCGCGCCCTGACTGAACTCGACCCGCCGTCGGGCTCGACGGTGATGATCGAGAATGTCGGGAATCTCGTGTGTTCCGCACTCTTCGACCTGGGCGAGCACGCGAAGGTCGTTATCACCTCGGTGGCAGAGGAGGATGACAAGCCGATCAAGTACCCGCATATGTTCCGGGCGAGCGAGGTCATGATCCTGAACAAGATCGATCTTCTTCCCCACGCACGCTTCGACGTCGAGCGCTGCCTCGCCTTTGCCCGAGACATCAACCCCCGTCTTCAGGTGTTTCAGGTCTCTGCCACCCGTGGAGACGGGCTCGAGAGCTGGTACGGCTGGCTGGCCGATCGCCTGATCGCCCTGCGCTCGCCCTTGCACGAGGTCCACGCGGCGGGCTAGCGAACTTCTTACGTGTAACCGGATGGTCTTCCTGGAACTAGAAGGCGAGTACCCCTTCCCGTCGGAGACTCAACAACGCGACCGCACCGGCCAGCTCCTGGAGATTCGCGGGCTTTGGAACGTGGATCTGGAATCCGGCCCGCAGGGCATTGAGCCGGTCTTTGGAAGTAGTGCAGCCGGTGAAGGCCACCGCGGGAGTGTTGCCCCCCCGGTCAGGCGACAGGCTCCGCACCTGCCGAATCAGCCAGTAGCCGTCTTTCTCGGGCATGGAAAGGCTGCTGACCAGCACATCCGGTCTTTCTCTCTTGACCAGGCCAAGGGCGGTGACGGGGGAATCGACCGAGGTCACGCTGGCGCCGTACTGCTCGAGAGCGGCCGTGACGATCTCGCGTACGTCTGGGACACCATCGACTACCAGCACCTTCACTCCAGCCAAGCGGGGAGTATCGGTCCATGAGCTCATGCCCCGTAAAGCAGCGCGAATGCCAACCACTTCAGGGCAGCCATCTTCCTAAAAAGTCGCGATTTTTGGCTTTTTCATGAGGGCAACACGGGGAAGATCGTTCAGTATCGGGTCATATCTTCCCGGTCGAACGTTCCAGGCTAGGGTCATCCAGGAACTGGGCAAAATCCATGCATTCAGGGCCTAATGATGCTTGAAATGAGCTGGCGATCTCGGCGCACCAAAGGCTGCTCGAGTCTCATAGGGGTCGCCGGCATCGCCCTCTGCCTCATCCTGAGCGGCTGTGCGACCTCGCGTCCGGCCCGTCCGGCGCCGCAGCCCGCGGCGAAGCCTGAGACCAAGCCGGAAGCGAAGCCCGAGGCCAAGCCCGGGCCAACACCGGAAGCGAAGCCCACGCCGGGCCCCAGCGGGGGACAGACCGGCGAGGCGTCGTGGTACGGGGAGCCCCATCATGGCCGCACCACGGCGAGCGGGGAGATCTACGACATGAACAAGCTCACCGCGGCGCACCGGACTTTGCCCCTGGGCACGCGGGTGCTGGTGACCAATCTCAAGAACGGGCGCGCGGTGGAGGTGCGGATCAACGACCGCGGGCCCAGTGTCGATGGGCGCATCATCGACCTGTCATTCGCCGCTGCGAAGGAGCTGGGGGCCGTGCCGAGCGGAACCATTCCGGTACGGATCCGCGTGATCTCCCAGCCCACGCAGTAGCCTCAGCGCGGGTTCGTCAGCTCGATCCTGTACACAGGGCCCTTCAAGCGCAGCGGTCCGTCACAGCGCACGAAGGCGGGAAGGTCCTTGGTCCAGATCACGCACTCGTAGTCGGCCGGCGTCTTTCCCAACAGAGCGGCCACCGCGCCCATGACCGTGCCCAGCTTCGGCCTGATGGCGAATCGCGTTCCCTGTACCGTTTCCTCGCCGATCTGGAGCTTCTGCTCTCCCACGGGGACGAGGTCGAGCTTGATCAGGCGAGGGGTAGGAGTGAACGCGATGTAGTGCACGGTCTCCGACTGCCCCCGCGAGAGGTTCTTCAGGAGCATCGAGGTCATGCCGTTGTAGACGTCCGGGGGAAGCTCGATGTCGCCGCTCTTGCTCTCCTCTCGTCCCTTCTTCATCGACTTGACCAGATAGGTCCCCTTCTTGCGGTCGAGCGATACGTCCGTGGGCTCCGGGAACGACGGCCCCTTGGTCACGAGGCGGTAGGAGATCAGCGTGAACACGTTCTTCTGGGTGAAGACGACCTGCTCGTCGTAGAGCGAGCCGTCCTTGAAGCGAAAGATCATCCGGCTATCTACCCGATCGGGATGCGCGGTCTGCAGCAATTCACCATGGGCCACCAGCTGACCGGTGGTGGATCGCACGATGAGAAATCCGCGGGTGACTCCTTCGATGAACCGTACCTCGACCGGAGCAGCTTCGGCGGGCGGGCAGTTCGAAAAGGCGAGGATCAATGCAAGGCGCGCCAACACCATGGCCCGCGACGCCGGCGGGCCCCTTCTCCGCGCATACCCTGCTGTTCTCACGTTGGTCGATGTCGCAATGAGCATGCCACGGACGTGCGCGCTTCAAAACGGCAGGGAACCGAACATCACGCGCATGCGAGAGTCCGCTTCCCGACGTGGCGTCGCCGTCGACCGAGTCGTCCTGACTCTACCATGAGCCTTTTTCCGACAGCGCTCTGCGGGTCCCTCTCTTGCAGAGAACAGAGGGCACAGGCACACGTCAAACGACTATGAGAAAGCCAGGACGCCCGGTGACACTCGCGCTCAGCTCGAGCGGGGGCACGCGGGTGTGGAGCTGCCGCGTGCCCCTCGGCACGATGGGACATTCCACAACCTGGATCCGGAATTCCACCGTGCCTCGAACTGGACCCGCGTCCGGTTCTATCTCCTGAGCCTGGCGGGCATCGCGAGCAGCGCGCGCAAGTTCACCCCGCTGCCCCTCGCCACTCCGGACGTCGAAGGCCTTCGCAAGAATCATCACGATGCCACCGTGACCTGGATCGGGCATTCGACGCTTCTCGTCCAGCTCGACGGGGTGAACATACTCACGGACCCCGCGTGGAGCCACCGCTTGGGCCCCCTGTCGGGGAGGGTCGGGGTCACCCGATTCACCCCGCCCGGTATTCCCTTCGAAGATCTTCCGCCCATCGATGTGGTACTCATCTCGCATGACCACTACGATCATCTCGACGAGCCGACCGTCCGGCGGCTCGCCCGCACCTTCAATCCGCTCTTCGTGGTTCCCCTCGGCATCAAGGCCTGGCTGGAGGAGCGCGACATCACCAACGTCGTCGAGCTGGACTGGAGCGAATCGGTCAAGGTCAAAGGCCTCGAGATCGTGTGCACTCCCGCCCAGCACGGCTCGGGACGCTCGCTCACCGATTCGGGCCGGCGGCTGTGGGCATCCTGGGCGGTGCTCGGATCGAAGCGCTTTTACTTTGGCGGCGATTCGGGCTATGCGTCGCACTTCGAGATGATCGGCCACGCCCTCGGGCCTTTCGATCTCGCTGCCCTGCCCATCGGCTCCTCGACGCCGAGAAGTATCGCCAAGCCCGTGCACATGTCCCCCGAGGAGGCGTTGCAGGCTTCGCGCGACCTGCGGGCTGCCGCGTTCATCGGGATTCACTGGGGCACGTTCAAGCTCGCGCGGGAGCCCTACGATGAGCCGCCGCAGCGGATCGCCGCCGAGGTGGAGCGACTCAAGATCGACCCGCACACGGTCTGGCG
>WNFK01151843.1_pt1 | contig 10549 bp, 10 predicted proteins | sample 5400281 | NCBI WGS metagenome assembly WNFK01 (sample SAMN13153350, study PRJNA577476) | soil metagenome | isolation source: 20 cm soil on Douglas fir-dominated hillslope | place: USA:California | collected 2013-09-17
ACTACGCCACACGCGAGATCACCTGCAAGATCGTCTACTACGGGCCTGGTCGCTCGGGGAAGACGACGAACTTGCATTACATCTATGGGCAGGTGCCGGAGGACCGGAAGGGAAAGATGGTCTCGCTCGCGACGCAGACCGACCGGACGCTGTTCTTCGACTTTCTCCCACTCGACCTGGGTTCCATCTCCGGCTTCACGACGAAGTTCCAGCTCTACACCGTACCCGGGCAGGTGTATTACCAGGCGACGCGCCGGCTCGTGCTCCAGGGCGCCGATGGGGTGGTGTTCGTCGCGGACAGCCAGGCGCGCCAGCTCGAGGAGAACATCGAGAGCTTCCAGGATCTGCACGCGAATCTTTCCGAGCAGGGTGTGGATCCGCGCGCGATGCCGATCGTCGTGCAGTACAACAAGCAGGACCTCCCGCACGAGCTGATCCTGCCGGTGTCCGAGCTGTCGGATGCGATCAACTTCCGCGGCGCGCCGGAGTTCTCCGCCGACGCGCTGCACGGCCCGGGCGTGTTCGAGACGCTGCGGGGCATCTCCGAGCTCGTGCTGCGCCGCCTCAGCGCCGCCGGCGCCGCGCCGGGGACCGCCTACGTCGTCGGCTCGGCCAACCGGCTGGCCGTCGCCGCGGCGCACGCCGTCGCCGATGCGCCCGGCGCCGTCTACAACCCGCTCTTCGTCTACAGCAGTTCGGGGCTCGGCAAGACGCACCTGATCCACGCCATCGGCAATCAGGCGATGACGCGGCACCCCGACATGGCGGTGGACTACGTCCCGCTCGAGGACTTCGTCGAGCAGCTCCACGCCGCCATCGCCACGGGCGAGATGGACCGCTTCAAGCAGCGCTATGGCCGGGTCGACGTCCTGCTGATCGACGACATGCAGTTCCTCACCGGCCGGCGCGAGACGCAGAGCGAGCTGCTCCGGCTCCTCAACTCGCTCCAGGGCAGCAAGCGGCAGATCGTCATGACGAGCGATCGCCCGCCGGCGGAGATCGCCGACGTGGACGAGCGGCTGATCCAGCGGCTGAGCGGCGGCCTCATCGTCGACATCGGCGCGCCGGACTACGAGACCCGCGTGGCCATCCTGCGGGCGAAGTGCGAAGAGAAGAGCATCACCTTTGAATCGCCTGGCCGCCGCGCAGGTCACCGACGGCACGCTCACGCCGGCCCAGGTGGCGTCGCTCGTCGGCGCACCGGAGCCGGCACCGGCCGGCTCGCCCACCGCCGCGGCGCAGAACGAGTTCTTCAGCTTCCTCACCGACATTGCCAGCGCGGTGGCGGCGCAGATGGAGCCGTGGAAGGTGCGCGTCGGCGAAGCCGTGGCATTCTGGAACGGCGAGGGCTACCGCACACGCCCCCTCGAGCGGTTGATGCAGGAGGCGAAGGCGCCGGACAACTGGGAGGCGCTCCTGCGCGGCTTCGCGCAGGCCGTGGAGCAGTTGAGGGACCTCGAGCAGCAGGTCAGCACCGTGGATCCCGCGCTCGGCGGCGCGGAGATGTTCCGCGATCCCGAGCGGCTCACGGAGACCGCGGCGTTCGTGGAGCGGGCGCTCGCCGGGGCGGTGCCGCCGGCCGGCCCGCAGGCGGCGTTCGCACGCGCCTCGTTCGAGGAGAGCGCGTCGAACCAGATGGCCGCGCGCGCGGCCGACGCGGTGATCGCCGAGCCGGGCCATCGCTACAACCCGCTCTTCCTCGCCGGCCCGAGCGGGGTGGGGAAGACCCATCTGCTCAACGCGATCGGCAACGAGCTGGCGCGGCGCGGCGGGGCGAACTTCCGCGTGGCGTGCGTCGGCGCGCAGCTGTTCATCGACGAGCTGATCGCCGCCCTCCAGGACGGGACGATCGAGCGGTTCCGCGCGCGCTACCGCGCCGCGGACGCCCTGCTGATCGACGACGTGCAGTTCGTCGGCGGGAAGGAGCGCACGCAGGACGAGCTGTTCCACGTCTTCAACCACTTTCACTCGGCGGGCAAGCAGCTCGTGTTCGCCAGCGACGTGCCCCCGAAGCACATCGAGGGACTCGAGGACCGGCTGCGCTCGCGCTTCGAGGGCGGGCTCGTGGCGGAGCTCCATGCCCCCGATCGCACGCTGCGCGAGAAGCTGTTCGGGCGCTTCCTCGCCGACGCGCGGATGCCGGCCACCCCCGAGCTGCTGGCCTATCTCGCCGAGCGCTCCGCGACGAGCGTGCGCGAGCTGATCGGCACCGTCCATCGACTCGCCGCGGCCGCCGAGTCGGCCGGCGCGCCGCTCACGCTGCCCATCGCGAAGCTGACGCTGGAGCCGGCGATGAACGCGGCCACGACGCCGCCGGCCTCCGTGCGCCAGGCGGCCGACGTCTTCTTCCTCGACGACGAGAAGATCGTGTGGGAGTGGCCCGACGCCGCCGGCCGCCTCGTCGAGGAGCTGCGCTGATGGCGATCAAGGGCAGTCTCAAGGAAGCCAGCCTCCCCGATGTGCTTCAGCTCCTCGCCATGGGGAAGAAAACGGGCTGTCTGGCCGTCACCCATCGCAACAACTTCGGCTACATCTACTTCGAGAAGGGGCAGATCTGCTACGCGTCGATCGTGAACCGGCGCGATCGCATCGGCGACATCCTCGTCAAGGCGGGCTCGATCACGCAGGCGCAGCTGGAGTCGGCCATCAGCGCGCAATCGCTGCACCGCGACAAGCGCATCGGCGAGCTCCTGGTCGCGCAGGGCGCGATCATGAAGGAGGCGCTGCACCAGCAGATCCGCCTCCAGATCGAGGAGGCGGTGTACTTCCTCTTCACCTGGATGCAGGGGACGTTCAACTTCGAGGCGGATGTACACCCGGAGGACCAGGACTTCCAGGTGTCGATCAACCCCGAGTCGCTGCTGCTCGAAGGCGCGCGTCGCGTCGACGAGTGGGCGTTGATCGAGAAGAAGATCCCCGGGTTCGACCTCGTGTTCGACGTCGATCGGAAGAAGATCGAGGAGAGCGGGGTGGTGCTGACGCGAGAGCAGGAGCTCGTCGTCGACCTGCTGGACGGGCGTCGCGACGTCACCTCGATCATGGAGGAGTCCGGGCTCGGCGAGTTCGACGCCGGCAAGGCGATCTACGGGCTGGTGAGCGCGGGCTTCGCCCAGCGGGTGGGCAAGACGAAGGCGGTCGAACCGGTCGTCAGCGACTCGCGCGTCGACGAGCATAGAAATCTGGGGATTGCATTCTATAAGACCGGCATGCTCGACGAGGCCATGCGCGAGTTTCGCCGCGTCACCGACCTTCGGGCCGACGACGCGCCGGCGCGCTTCTACATCGGCCTCGCCCTCATGCGCCAGGGCAAGTGGGACGATGCCGCCGTCGCGTTCGAGGAGTGCTGCGCGCAGCCGGGCGCGCGCCCGGCGGCGCTGCACAATCTGGCGTACGCCCTCGAGCGCCTCGGCCAGTACGACAAGGCGCAGGTCGCGCTCGACGAGGCGATCCATCGCGGCGGCGCCAAGGACCCGCGCATCCAGACCTCGCTCGGCGTCGTCGCCCTGCGGTCGGGCGACGTCGTGTCCGCCGACGCCGCGCTGGCCGTGGCGCGCCCGCTCTTCGGCACGCGGCCCCCGACCGCCGCCTGGTTCCACTACTCGGCCCTCACCGCCGCACTCCTCGGCGACCTCGATCGCGCCCTCACGCTCCTCACCGAGGGGATCGGGCTCCACCCGCACGCGGCGCCGCTGCACAACAATCTCGCGGCCGTGCACGAGCGGCGCGGCTACCATCCAGAAGCGCTGCAGTCGGCGGAGAAGGGCGCGCTCGAGGACGCGGGCCTGCCGCAGCTGCACAAGAACCTCGGCGACTGCCACTACCGCGCGGGTCGCTACGACGACGCGCTGGAGTGCTATCAGCGCGCCATCAAGCTCAATCCCAGGCTCGGCGACGACGTGTATCTCAAGCTCGGCAACATCAGGTTCAAGCGTCAGGAGCGCGAGGAGGCGGTGCGCTGCTGGGAGCAGGCGCTGGAGCTGGATCCCGGCAACGCGATCGTCCGCACGAATCTCGATGCCGTCCGGCAGGTCCTGTAATCGTGACCGATCTGTCCGACGCCGGTTTTGCGGAGCTCACCGCGAAGATCTCCCGCGACCGCGGATTCGGCTGTGCGAGCTACAAGGACAAGTGCCTGCGCCGGCGCATCGCCGTGCGCATGCGCGCGCGCGGGGTACACAGCTACTCGGACTACGCGCGCGTCCTCGATAGCGACACCGCCGAGTACGACAAGCTGCTCGACGCGCTGACGATCAACGTCACGAAGCTCTTCCGCAACTGGGAGACGTACAGCGCGATCGCCGAGAGGGTGGTGCCAGCACTCTGGGCGACCTCCAATCCGTCGATCAACGTGTGGAGCGCGGGCTGCTCGTCGGGCGAGGAGCCGTACTCGCTGGCGGCCCTCTTCCACCAGCACGCCGAGCGCGTGGGCGCCCTCGGCCAGCTCGCCTCGCGCGTGCGCGTGCTGGGAAGCGACATCGACGCGCGGTCGCTCGATGCCGCCCAGCTGGGCGCGTTCGAGGAGGGCGACTTCACGGACACGCCGCCCGACCTGCGCCGCCGATACTTCGCCGCGACCGCGCCGTTCACGATCGTGCCCGACGTGAAGCAGCTCGTGCGGTTCGAGCGGCGCGACCTGCTGGCGGAGTCGCCGCCGCCCGGCACGCACCACCTCATCTGCTGTCGCAACGTCCTGATCTACTTCGACCGCGAGACCCAGGAGCGGTTGTTCGAGAAGTTCTACGATGCGCTCGCGCCCGACGGCTTTCTCGTGCTCGGCAAGGTCGAGACGCTGCTCGGCTCCGCCCGCACCCGCTTCGCCGCCGTGGACGGGCGCGAGCGCATCTTCCGGCCGCTGTGACGCGCCACCCCGACGTCCGCGTCAAGGTCGCGGACTACGCCGTCCGTCAGGGCGCCCACGTCATCACGACCATCGGGCTGGGCTCGTGCGTCGCCATCGCGCTCTACGACCGCGACACGCAGATCGGCGCGCTCGCGCACATCCTGCTGCCCAGCCAGGCGATGTCGCGCGAGACGACGAATCCGGCCAAGTTCCCGGAGACGATCGTGCCGCTGATGCTCGAGGAGATGCGCGCGCTCGGCACGCGGCACGCGCGGGTGAGCGCGAAGATCGTCGGCGGGGCCAGCATGTTCGGCACGCTCGTGACCAACACCGGCATCAACGTCGGCGAGCGCAACCTCATCGCGACGCGCGAAGCGCTGGCCGCGGCGGGCGTGCCGATCCTCGCCGAGGATACGGGGCTCGACTACGGCCGCAGCGTGTACTTCCACCTCGCCGACGGCCGGCTGGAGGTACGTTCGCTGAAGAGGGGAGACCGTGTCATCTAGGGCGCCGGCAACGGTGCTCGTCGTCGACGACAGCGCATTCATGCGGCGTCTGATCACGCAGATCATCGACGCCTCGCCGGAGTTCCGCGTCGTCGGCACGGCCCGCGATGGGCATGACGCGCTGCGCCAGATCCACGCGCTCGACCCGCGCATCGTCACGCTCGACGTGGAGATGCCCGAGCTCGACGGGATGCAGACGCTCGGCTACATCATGAGCGAGACGCCACGCGCCGTGGTGATGCTGAGCGCCGCCGCCACCGAGGGCGGCGCCGACCTCACGCTGCGCTGCCTCGAGCTCGGCGCCGTGGACTTCGTGCGCAAGCCCTCGGGACCGATCAGCCTCGACCTGGCCACCGTCTCGGAGACGCTGCTGGCCGCGCTGCGCGCCGCCACCGAGATGAACCTCGGCGGCGTGCCGGTGCTGGCGCGGCCCCGCTTCGTCGATCCCGTGCTTCCCTCGGCACCGCCTGCGCTCCCCACAGGTGCCACGGCCGTGGTCGCGATCGCGTCGTCCACGGGCGGGCCGCGCGCCCTGGCCGAGGTGATCCCGAACCTGCCGGGCGACCTTCAGGCCGCGGTGCTCATCGTGCAGCACATGCCGGCCGGCTTCACGAAGAGCCTGGCCGCGCGGCTGGACCTCATGAGCAAGCTGACGGTGACGGAGGCGGTGGACGGGGAGCCGATCCAGACCAATCGTGTCTATCTCGCGCCTGGCGGTGTGCACATGCGCGTCGCGCACGACGGCCGGGCCGGGCGCCGGATCGTCCTGGACACGAGCCCCGCCGTCTGGGGCGTGCGCCCGGCGGCCGATCCACTCTTCCACTCCGTGGCGGACCACTTCGGCCGGTCGGCCGTGGGGGTCGTGCTCACCGGGATGGGGCGCGATGGCGCCGAGGGATTGCGTCTCATGCGCGCGGCAGGGGGACAGGGCGTGGTGCAGGACCGCGCCACGTCGACGATCTACGGAATGCCGCAGGCGGCGCTGCAGCGCGCCGGGGCCGACCGTGTCGTGCCGCTGGGCGAGGTGGCCCCGGCCATCGTCACCCTGCTGGGCGCCCGTCGGGGGAGCGCATGATCGAGGCGCACTGGAGGCTCTCACGGCGTCCCTTCGCCAACACCCCCGACCCGGCGTTCGTCTACCGCTCCCCGGCCTTCGTCGAGGGGTTTGCCCGACTGCTGTACGACGCCACCGACCTCCGTGGCGGGCTGTCGCTCATCACGGGCGAGATCGGCTGCGGCAAGACGATGCTCGCCGGCGCGCTGGCCGAGAAGCTCGCGGGCGGACAGTGCGACGTCGTGACAGTCCCATATCCGCGGATCACGCCGGCCCAGCTCCTGGCGCTTCTCGTGCGGGGCCTGGGGGTCGAGCGGCTTCCGCGCGGCAAGCTGCCCCTGATCGAGACGCTGGGGGCGCGGCTCGGCGAGCTCCACCGTAACGGACGGCGCCCCGTACTCGTCGTTGATGAGGCGCAGTTGGCCGGCCCATCGCTGCTCGAGGAGATCCGCCTGCTCACGAATCACGAGGACCGTCAGGACAAGCATCTGCACGTCGTGCTGCTTGGCCAGCCGGAGCTGCGCGAGCGCGTCCGGCTGCGCCCGCAGATCGATCAGCGGGTGAGCCTGCGCTTCCATGTCGACCCGATGGAAGTGGACGACGTGCGCGGCTACGTGGAGCACCGGCTGCGCGTCGCCGGTGCGGCCGCGCCGATCTTCACCGCGGATGCGACGGCCGTGCTGGCCGCGCGCAGCGGCGGGGTCCCCCGACGCGTGAACACCATCGCCACGCAGGCGCTGTTCGTCGGCGCGATGCGGCGACTCGACGGCATCGACGGAGAGCTGGTAGGCGACGTGGCGGACGACCAGGAATGAAGAAGAAGAAGATCCGCTACAGCGAGCTCGCCCCCGCGCCCAGGAAGTCGGCGCCGGTGGAGCTCGCGCGCGCCCTCGCTGCCGCGCGGCTCGCGGAGGAACAGCGCCCCGCTCCTGTGGTGTCGAGCCCGAATACCTCGACCCCGTTGGCGGCTCCCGCCGCCGCGCCCCGTCCCATCGCTCCCGCCGCTGCGCTGCGGCCGGTCGCTCTCGCCACCCCTCCCACGCCGTTGCTCCCTCGCTCGCTGCGCGATCGGGTGCGTGGACGCAGTGGACAGGTCGACATCCTCCTCTTCCGCGTGGGCGAGGAGCGGTTCGGCATCGATCTCGCCGCGGTGGAGGAGGCAATCGACATCCCCCCCGTGCACCACGTGCCGGAGATGCCGCCCGCCATGCTCGGCGTCATCACCGTACGTGGCACGCTCACCTCGGTGTACTCCCCCGCGGAGGCGCTGGGGCTGTCGCTCCACGACGGCACGTCGGCGCTCATCTTCCGCCGCGGACGGTCGCGTCTCGCCGTGGTGGTCGACGAGGTGGACGACGTCACGGCCCTCGATCTCTCTTCGTTGCGCGATGCACCCGGGCTCGACGCCGGCGACGGTATCGTGCTCGGCGTCGTGCGGCAACGCGACGTGCTTCTCGCGCTCGTCGATGCCGACGCGCTTCTCGCTGCTTGTCAGGCCGCACCACTTCTGGAGACCGTATGAGCATCGAGGCGGACAAGCTCGTCACCTTCCGGCTGGGCGAGGATCTGTTCGCCGCCGACATCTTCTCCGTGGAGCGCGTGCTCCGGTATACGGTTCCCACGTCCGTTCCCGACATGCCCGCCTACATCGAGGGCGTGATGGATTACCAGGGACGCGTGGTCCCGATCGTCAACCTGCGGCTGCGATTCGAGCTGCCGGCGGCGCCCGCCGTGAGCGAGACGCGCACGCTCGTGTTGAACGTGGCCGGCGAATGGATCGGTGTGGTGGTGGACGCCGTCACCGAGGTCGCGGCCTATGACCGTGCCGCGGTGTCGCCGCCGCCCAAGCTGTTCCGCGGACTCTCGGCCGAGTACCTCAAGGGGATCGTTCGCCGCGGCGAACGGCTCGTCATCTTCCTCGACGTCGACCAGCTGCTCTCGTCCACGGAGCGCATCTCACTGCAGGAGGTGGGGGCGCGAGAGTTGGCGCATGGGTGAGGGGGGCGACGCCGACCAGCGCGACGCGCTGCGCGCCGAGCTGATCGCGATCGGGAAGGGGATCGAGCAGGCGCTGGCCGATCTCACGGCCCTCAAGGACGAGGCGAAATCGCTCGTCGAGCGGTGGAAGGGGATCCAGGCGAACGCGGCACCGGCATTCACCGCGGATCGGCCCGTCGTCGCGGATCACATCGGCGCCTCCACCTTCATCGAGAAGGGCTGGACTCGTATCTCGCTCGGCGACTACGTCGGCGCCGAGGAATCGCTGGGCAAGGCGCTCAAGCTGTCGCCGAACGACCCACAGGCCGAGTCGCTGCTCGGCTGGGCGCAGATGCTCCAGGAGAAGTACGATGACGCCCTGATGCAGTTCCAGAAGGTGCTGATGCGCGAGCCCGGCAATGCGCTGGCACGCATCAACGTCGGGTACATCTGCCTCAAGAAGCGCATCTTCGGCGAGGCGATCGAGCATCTGTCGCGCGCCATCCGTCTCGATTCCGATCGCAAGGCCACGCTCTACGCGCACTTCTATCTGGGTCTGGTGTATCTCGAGCGCGACATGTTCGAGGACGCACAGACCTTCTTCCAGAAGACGATCGCCCTCGGCCCGAACCTGATCGAGGCTCACTACGAGCTCGGGCGGGCGTTCTGGTTCAACGGACAGAAGGACGAGGCGGTGCAGACGTGGCGCAACGGCTTCGCGGCGAACAAGTTCAATCCGTGGGGAAAGAAGTGCGCGGAAGTGCTCCACACCGTGGAGCAGGGAGGAGAGCCGTAGCGGCGCTCCGCGCGCGCCGGCGTCGCATCGTCGGCGTGGCGGCGCTGTTGCTGGTTGGTGCGCTGCCGCTCCGCGCGCAGGACGACGCGCCCCTCCGGCTCGACGTCGGCCGCTTCACCGCGGTGTACTATCCGGGCGACGACCTGCTGGCGCGCTCGCTGCTGGCCGGTGCCGCGCGCACCGACAGCTTCCCCTGGCTGCCACGACCGCGGCAGCGCGTACTGCTCGCCATCGCACCCGACGCCGCGCACTTCCGCGCGTGGGCGGGGACGGGGGCTCCCGAGTGGGGCGCCGCCCTGGCCTTTCCGGAGTCGCGCCGGATCATCATGCAGGGACGCACGGCGGGCTCCGATGCCGGCGATCCGCAGGAGGTGCTACGGCACGAGCTGGCGCACCTCGCCCTGCACGAGCGGCTCGGCGACCGGCCCCCCCGCTGGTTCGACGAGGGGTACGCCAGCGTCGCCGCGCGTGAATGGCGGCGGGAGGACGTGCTCGCCGCCAACGTCGCGCTCGCGCTGCGGGGCGCTCCCTCGCTCGACCAGCTCGACGAGAGCTTCACGCACGGTGCCGCCGCGGCGCAGTCGGCGTACGCGCTGAGCTATCGCGCCGTGACGGAGCTGGCGTCGCTCGATCCCGAGCGCGGCCTGACCCTGATGTTCGACTACTGGACGAAGAACCCCTCGCTGGATGTCGCGGTGCGCCGGGCGTTCGGCATGACACTGGCCGGATTCGAGCGGGAGTTCCAGACGCGCACACGCCGGCGCTATGGCGGGCTGGCCCTGTTCGCCGACTTGTCGCTGCTGTTGTTCGTGCTCTCGCTGCTCGTCCTGCCGTTCTTCGTCGCGCGCCGGATGCGCGACCGTCGGCGGCTGAAGGCGCTGCTCGCGGCCGAGGCGGCGGCCGAGCGCGCGGAGCAGGCGAGCGCGCTGGCCGCCCTGCTCGGAGAGGTGAGCGGTCCTGCCGGCGAGTCGACCGGTGACCCACGCATCGAGCCGCCGGCCACGCCCCCGAGCTCGGCGTCGGAGCGGTGAGCGCGGTCGCGCTCGCCAGCGTAACCGCCGATGGCATCGTTGCTTGACACGCTCCGAAGGGCCGCGTACACTAAGGCCAATGGCTCAAATCGATACGACATCGCCGTCGCGCCCCCTACTCTGGTGGGGAATCGCGCTGGTGACGATACTGCTCGGCTACGCCGACCTCGCTCGCGGCGGGATGACGATTGCACCGATCTTGCTCGTGGCGGGGTACTGTGTGCTCGTCCCACTGGCGATCCTGCGCTCCTGACGTCGTGGTTGGTCGGGCACTTCACAGCGGATTCACACCTGGCGAGCGCGGCCGACGACGGCTTCGCTCGTGCGAGCGTTCGCCGGGCGAAT
>WNFK01235139.1_pt1 | contig 10539 bp, 9 predicted proteins | sample 5400281 | NCBI WGS metagenome assembly WNFK01 (sample SAMN13153350, study PRJNA577476) | soil metagenome | isolation source: 20 cm soil on Douglas fir-dominated hillslope | place: USA:California | collected 2013-09-17
CTCACGACCGACCGGCCCGACCTGGCCAGGCGGCTCGTCGGACGATGAGCGCGCGCCGGCACATCCTCGCGCTCGACCAGGGAACGACCGGATCGACGGCACTGGTCGTCGATCCCGACGGCCGGGTGCTCGCCCGCGGCTACGCGGAGCTTCCGCAATACTTCCCGCAGCCCGGCTGGGTGGAGCACGATCCCGAGGAGATCTGGTCCACGGTCGAGCGCTCGGCGCGCGCGGCGCTGGCCGAGGCGCGGGTGAGCGGGAGCGAGATCGCGGCCGTCGGGATCACCAACCAGCGCGAGACCACCATCGTGTGGGAGCGCGCGACGGGCCGGCCGATTCATCGTGCGATCGTCTGGCAGTGCCGCCGGACGGCGCCCCTGTGCGACCGGCTCCGGGCCGACGGCGTCGAGGAGCTGGTGCGCGCGAAGACGGGGCTGGTCCTCGACGCGTACTTCTCGGGCACGAAGATCCGCTGGCTCCTCGACGAGATTCCGGGCGCCCGCGCTCGCGCCGAGCGCGGCGACCTGGCCTTCGGCACCGTCGACACGTGGCTCATCTGGAGGCTCACGGGCGGGCGCGTGCACGCCACCGACGCCACGAACGCGTCGCGCACGCTCTGCCTCGATCTGCGGACCGGCGACTGGGACGCCCGGATGCTCGAGATCCTCGGCGTGCCGCGCCCGGTGCTGCCGGCCGTGAGGCCGTCGGCCGGCGTGCTCGGCGAGACGGTGGACCTCGGCTGGCTGCCGCGCGGCGTTCCGATCGCCGGCGTCGCCGGCGACCAGCAAGCCGCGCTGTTCGGGCAGGCGTGCCTGACACCCGGCGCGGCGAAGAACACGTACGGGACGGGATGCTTCATGCTGCTTAACACCGGGCCCGCTCCGATCGCCTCGTCGCACGGGCTCCTGACGACGATCGCGTGGCGGATCGGCGGGCGGACGACCTACGCGCTCGAGGGCGGCGTGTTCATCGCGGGCGCGGCGATCCAGTGGCTGCGCGACGGTCTCGGAATCTTGCGCAACGCGGCCGAGAGCCAGGCGCTGGCGGAGTCGGTGCCCGACACCGGTGGCGTCTACTTCGTCCCCGCGTTCGTCGGCCTCGGCGCTCCCCACTGGGACATGTACGCGCGCGGAACCATCGTCGGGCTCACGCGCGGAACCACCAGGGCGCACCTCGCGCGGGCGGCGCTCGAATCGATCGCGTTCCAGAGCCGCGACGTTCTGGAGGCGATGGCCGCCGACGCCGGGATGGCGGTCGAAGGGCTCCGGGTCGACGGGGGCGCCGCCGCCAATGACTTCCTCTGCCAGTTCCAGGCCGATGTCCTGAACGTGGCGGTGCTGAGGCCTCGCGTCATCGAGACGACCGCGCTCGGCGCCGCGTACCTGGCCGGACTGGGCGCCGGCGTCTGGCGCTCGGCCGACGACGTCGGAGGGCGCTGGGCCCTCGAGCGGCGCTTCGAGCCGCGATTGGACGAATCGGCGCGGGTGACGCGGTACGATGGCTGGCGTCGAGCGGTGGAGAAGTCCAAAGGGTGGTCGGTCTCGTGAGAGGAGATGATCGATGAAGCGGCTCATCATGCTGATTGCTGCGATCATTCTCGCGACGGGCGGCGCGCCCGGCCCGGTGCTCGGGCAGGCGCCGATCGAGAGCGAGCTGGCGCTGATCACGCCCGTGTCGAAGTTCATCCACGACGCGGCGCTCAAGGCGTTCGCCGACTACGCGAAGGAGAAGTGGAACGTCACGGTGAAGGTGAGCGCGATCCCAGCGGGGACGCCGGTGGCCTACGGCCGCATCGTCGAGTGGAAGGGCAAGCCCGAGGTCGACATATTCTGGGGCGGTGAGTCGGCGCTCTTCGAGAAGCTCGCCGAGCAGAAGCTCCTGCAGAAGCTGGAGATCTCCCGCGATGCGTGGGACGCGATCCCGACGTCGGTGGGCACGCCGAAGCCGATTCCGCTCAAGGACAAGGACGGCTTCTGGGTCGGCACCGCGCTCGAGCCGTACGGGCTCGTCTACCATCCGAAGAAGATCCAGCGCCTCGGCATCGCCGAGCCCAGGGAGTGGGACGACCTCCTCAACCCGAAGCTCCGCGGCGAGGTCGCCCAGTGCGCGCCCACGCGCTCCTCGTCGTCCAACGCGACCTACGAGGTCATCCTGTCCATGTACGGCGAGGACAAGGGCTGGGAGTGGCTCACGAAGCTGGCGGCCAACACCGGACACTTCACCGCGCGCAGTCGCGACGTGCCGACCGTCGTGGCCAAGGGCGAGTACAGCGCCGGCTTCGCGGTGCCGTCCTACATGGCGTTCGAGGAGAGGCTCGCCGGGTTCGAGATCAAGTTCGTGGCGCCGAAGAACGCGTTCGTCACGCCGGAGCCCATGGCGATCCTGGCGGGCGCGCGCAATCCGAAGGCGGCCCGGGCCTTCGTCGAGTTCCTCCTGACCGAGCGCGGGCAGAAGGTCTTCATGGAGCGCGGCCTCTTCTCGATCACGCCGAAGTACAAGGTCCAGGGCCCACCGGGCTCGCCCGCCGAGATGGCCGTGGAGTTCATGGGAGGCATGCGGTCGTACTTCGAACGCCCGGTGTCGAACGTCTACGACGAGGCCGTCGCGCAGAAACGGTCCGACGCGCTCAAGCTGAAGTTCCGCTCGGACATCGAAACGACCTGGAAGAAGCCGTAGCCCCATGAAGTGAAGATCCGGCTGCTCGGGATCCTCAAGCGGTTCGGGGGCGTGACCGCCGTCGACGGCGCGAGCCTCGAGATCGGCGACGGCGAGCTGTTCACGCTGCTCGGCCCCTCCGGGTGCGGCAAGACGACGCTCCTGCGGCTGATCGCCGGCTTCGGGGCGCCCGACGGCGGCGAGGTCTGGTTCGGCGACCGCCGCGTCGACGGGCTCAGGCCGTACGCGCGCAACATCGGCATGGTGTTCCAGAACTACGCGTTGTGGCCGCACATGACGGTGCAGGCCAACGTCGCCTACGGGCTCAAGCTCCGGAGGCTCGACGGCGCCTCGATCGCCGCGCGCGTCGCCGCCGGCCTCGCCAAGGTCAACCTGGCGGGCCTCGAGCAGCGCTACCCGGGGCAGCTCTCGGGCGGCCAGCAGCAGCGGGTCGCCCTCGCCCGCGCCCTCGTGCTGAATCCGGATATCCTGCTGCTCGACGAGCCCCTGTCGAACCTCGACGCGAAGATCCGCATCCAGGTGCGCGCCGAGATCCGCAAGCTGCAAAAGGAGCTGGGCATCACGACGGTGTACGTCACGCACGATCAGGAAGAGGCGCTCTCGCTGTCGGATCGCGTCGCCGTCATGCGCGACGGGCGCGTGCTCCAGGTGGCGCCGCCCAAGGAGCTGTACGAGCGGCCCGCCGGCCGGTTCGTCGCCGACTTCGTGGGCACCAACAATTTCCTTCCCGGCACCTGTCGCGAGACCGCGTCCGGCCGCGTGGCCGAGACCGCCATCGGCGCCGTGCGCGGCGCGCCGAATCCACGGGTCGGGCCGGGCGACCGCTGCGTCGTGGCGGTCCGTCCCGAGAACATCGCGCTCGGTGCCGGCCCCGAGAACACCTTCGCGGGACGGGTCGTGCTGGCGTCGTATCTCGGGAGCACCCTCCGGTACGACGTCGAGGTCCGGGAGGGAGTCGTGCTCAAGGTGGACGTGGGCGACCCGTGGCACCACGAGGTGCTGCCGATGGGCGCGGCGGTGCGCGTGACATTCCCGGCGTCGGCGGCGCTGACGCTTCCCGACGAATGAGCCGCCCGGGAGCCCTGTCCGCCGTCCGGCAGCCGACGGCGCCGCGCGTGAGCCGTCTCCTGCCGGCGCTGGGCGTCGCGGTCATCTGGCTCTTCCTGCTGGTCTTCCTGGTCTACCCCCTGCTGCGGATCCTCTACGACGCGTTCAGCGACGACGGGGGGCGATTGACGCTCGCGAACTTCGTCGCGTTCTTCGGTGACGCGTACTATCTGCGCTCGCTCGGGAACTCGCTGCTGCTCGGCTTCGCCACGGTGGTGACGACCTCGGTGCTGGGGTTCGCGGTGGCGTTCCTGCTCGTGCGCTGCGACTTCGCCGGCCGCAATCTGTTCAGCTATCTGACCCTGATTCCGATCATCTCGCCGCCCCTCGTGGGCGTGCTCGGATTCACGTTCATCATGGGGCGCGCCGGAACCGTGAACGTGCTCCTGGAGGACTGGTTCGGGCTCGCCCGGCCCGTGAACTTCGTGTACGGGCTGCACGGCGTGCTGCTGGTGGAGACCCTTCACCTCTTCCCGATGATCACGCTGAACGTCGTGGACGCGCTCGCCAAGATCGATCCGGCGCTCGAGGAGGCGGCCGAGTCCGTCGGCGCGCGCGGCTGGAAGAAGCTCGTCACGATCACGCTGCCGCTCACGACGCCCGGCTACGTCGCCGGCGCGCTCCTGGTCTTCATCTGGACCTTCTCCGACTTCGCCACCCCGCTGGTGCTCGGCGTTCACGACCTCCTCGCGTCGCAGGCGTACCTCAACATCGTGCAGTTCGTGGACCGGCGCCTGTTCCGGATGGGCATCGTCATCTCGGCGCTCATGGTGGCGCTTGCCCTCCTGTTCCTGGTGGCGGCGCGCCGGTACGTCGCCATCAAGGACTACTCGTCGCTCTCGTACTCGAAGATCGCGCGGCGGCGCCTCTCGCCGCTCCAGCAGACGGGGGCGATCGGGTTCCTTTCCTTCGTGATGCTCCTGTCGTTCATCCCCTACCTCGGGGTGGGCCTGGCGTCGGTCGGCAGGGGCTGGTCGCTGACGCCGTTTCCGCTGCGCTACACCCTCGGCTATTTCGAGCGCGTCATCGTGGAGACGCCGAAGTACATCGTGAACACCTTCCTCTACTCGGGGCTCGCCGTCCTCGTGTGCATCGCCATCGGCGTGCCGATCGCGTGGATTCTCGCGCGCACGCGCCTGCCCGGCCGGGACACGCTCGACGGCCTCAACACGCTGATCCTGGCCATCCCCGGGACCGCCATCGGCATCGCCTACATCCGGGCGTTCCACTTCGACCTGCCGCTGGTGGGCCGCGGGCTCACGAGCCTCTGGATCATCCTGCCGCTCGTCCTCGCGATCCGGCGTCTGCCCTACACGGTGCGCGGCTCGTACGCGTCGCTCCTGCTGGTGCACCGATCCATGGAGGAGGCGGCCGAGTCCGTCGGCGCGCGGGGGTGGCGCTCCTTCAGCGACGTGACGCTGCCGCTCATCTGGCGCGGCGTCCTCGTCGGTGGGAGACCATCACGGTCGGAATCTTCTCTTTCTACATCGCGGGCAGCGCCAACGAGGCGGCGGCACTGGGGGTCATTCTCATCGTGGTGGCGGCCCTGAGCGTCGCCGTCATCAACCGGATCGCGGGCACACGGATGGGCGGCATGTTCGGCTAGGTTGTGCCGCTCTCGCTCTGCGCGACATTGCGACAGAACAGTGAAATCACGAGCTTGCGACTGCTTGTCGGCTCCGGAGCAATGTGCTAGTGTCCCTGTTCACATGGCGCCGGCCGGGGAGCAGGGGACCTGGAAAGCGCTCGGGGAACTATCCTCGATCGGCTTTGCGCTGGTGGTGGCGACGGTCGTCGGGCTCGCTGGCGGCTACTGGCTGGACCGGTGGCTGGGGACGGCACCCTGGCTCATGCTGATCGGGCTCGGGTTCGGCATCGCCGCAGGATTCGTGAACCTCTTTCGATCGGTGAAGCGCGCCGAGCGGGAGCTTGATGACTCCAAGTGAGCTGAGAAGGCGGGTGACGCTCGACACCTGGGCGGCCGCCGCTGCTCTCGCGGCGCCGGCGGCGTGGATCGGCGGCGCGCCCGCGGGTCTCGGCGTGCTGACCGGCGGCGCCCTGGCGATCGTCAACTTCAGATGGCTGGTGGCGCGCGCCGCGGCAGTGACCGCCGCGCCGAGCGCCACGGCCGGCACCGGCAGCGGCGCCGCGAGCGCGTGGCTCGTCGGCTCGGGGCTGCGCTTCGCCGCGAGTCTCGCCGCGTGCACGCTCCTGCTCGCCACCGGGTGGGCGCACCCGATCGGGCTGCTGGCCGGGTGCGATCGAGCACCCGCCGATCTTCCGCCTGCCCGGCATCCCCGACCACGTGACATACACGTGGCTCGTGATGATCATCCTGGCGACCGTCGCCTTCGTCGCCTCGCGCAACCTGCAGCTCGTTCCACGCGGCGCTCAGAACTTCCTGGAGGTCGTGCTCGAGCAATTCAACCAGATGATCGACGACGTCATGGGCCACGAGGGCCGGCGCTACCTGCCGCTCCTGGCGACGCTCGGGCTGTTCATCCTCACCGGGAACCTCATGAGCCTGGTGCCGGGGCTGGCGGGTCCGACCGGCAACCTCAACACCACCGGCGCCTGCGCGCTCGTCGTGTTCGTCGCCTACCACTGGATCGGCGCGCGCAAGCAGGGGCTCGTGGCGTACCTCAAGCATTTCGCGGGGCCCGTCCCGCTTGTGCTCAAGCCGCTGATGTTCGTGATCGAAGTGATCAGCCACCTGGCCCGGCCCCTCTCGCTGACGCTTCGACTCTTCGGCAACATGGTCGGTGGCCACATCCTGCTGGCGGTCATTTTCCTCCTGATGGGCCTGGACGGCTTGCTCGGCTGGGCGCTGTCGGGCAGCGTGGCGGGCGCCGTCGTCGGCGGTATCGGCAGCGTGGTGACCATCGTCTTCACCGTCGGGTTCCTCTACCCCCTGAAAATCCTGGTGGCGTTTCTGCAGGCGTTCATCTTCGTGATGCTGACGATGCTCTACATCTCGGGAGCGATCGAAGAGGCCGAGCATCATTCCGAGCACCACTAGCCGGATCACACGCATAGAGGAGGGAGTCGTGCGACGTTCACTGATTCTGAGCGGTTTTGCGGTTCTGGCGTTCCCGACGGCGGCGCTGGCGGCCGAAGGCGCGACCGGCAGCTGGATCGGTCCGTTCGCCGTCATCGCGGCGGGGATCGGTATGGCGATCGCGGCGGGTCTGTGTGGCCTCGGTCAGGGCAGGGCGGTGGCTTCGGCCGTCGACGCCATGGCGCGACAGCCCGGGGCTGCGGCGCGGATCCAGACCGCGATGATCATCGGTCTGGCGTTGATCGAGTCCCTCGCGATCTACACGCTCGTCATCGCGTTGATCCTGCTGTTCGTCAAGGGCATCCAGTTCTAGTGAGGTCCGGCGAGTAGCCGGGCCCACAATGGGACCGGCGCGCCGCGCGGCGACTGCGCGCGGCGCGCCGCACGATGGCGCCACGCTCCAACGCCCGCCTCCCGCGGATCCCCGAGATGACGATCCGCCGTCTCTCGGTCTATACCCGATGCCTGCTGCAGCTCGAGGAAGACGGCGTCAAGACCGTGTCCTCACAGGAGCTGGCGGAGCGCTTCGACCTGAACTCGGCGCAGGTCCGGAAGGACCTGGCGTACTTCGGCGAGTTCGGCGTTCGCGGGATCGGCTACTACGTCTCGGGGCTGAAGGCCGAGCTCCAGCGCATCCTCGGCCTCGACCGCGAGTGGCCGGTCGCGCTGGTCGGGTTCGGAAATCTCGGCTCGGCGCTGGTTCACTACAAGGGATTCGCGCGCCAGGGGTTCCGGATCGCCGCGATCTTCGACGAAGACCCGCGAAAGGTCGCGCGCGAGGTCGACTTGACGCCTGTCTTTCCGAGCCGTGACCTCGGCCGCGAGGTGAAGGCGCGAGGGATTCAGATCGCCATCGTGGCGGTGCCGGCGGAGTCGGCCCAGTCCGTTGCCGATCAGCTGGTGGCCGCGGGCATCAAGGCCATCCTGAATTTCGCGCCGGCCCGGATCAAGGTTCCCAAAGACGTCCGCTTCAAGAACGTCGACCTCTCGATCGAGCTCGAGACTCTAGCGTTCTATCTCGCCAAGTCGTCCCGGTAGCTCGGCGGCGGGGGATTGGGCGGCAGCGGGCGCGGGTTCCTCCCCCGACGCCCCCGCCGGCCCGCCGGATAGCGCCGTGATACCGTAGAGCGTTCGGGAATGTTGAGAGAGTGGCCGGCCTTCGAAGCGCTGGCGAAATCTTTCGCCGAGGGAGAAGTCTGTCTGCGCGTCGCTGGCCTCACCGGGGCGGCCCGCGCTCTCGCCGTCGCCGAGCTCCTCCAGACCCATCCGCGCCCGGCGCTCGTCGTCGTGGCCGGCATGGCCGACGCGCACCGCTGGACCCAGGACCTGAAGCTCTTCGGAACGCCGGCGCTCGAGTTCTCCTCGCCGGAGCCCCGGCTCTGGCGAGGCGGCCATCACCGAGAGGCGGACGCCGAGCGCGCGATGATCGCGCGGCGGCTCACGGTGGCCGAGCCGATCACCGTCGTCACCACGCCCGCGGCTCTCGGCGCACCGCTCCTGAGCCGCGCGGAATTCGCCGACCGAACGCTCCGGATCGCACCGGGAGACCGCCTCGACCGCGAGCTTCTGCTCGAGGCGCTCGAGCGATGCGGTTATGAGCGCGTCGATACGGTCGTGGCGGTGGGGCAGTGGAGCCTGCGCGGCGGAATCGTCGACGTATTCTCGCCGAGCCAGGCGAGCCCGGCTCGGCTCGAGTTCTTCGGCGACGACGTCGAGTCGATCCGGCTCTTCGATCCCTCGTCGCAGCGCTCGGTGGCGACGCTCGACGAGCTGCTCGTGCTCCCGCTCGTCCCCGAGGACGGTGAGCCGGCCGGCGGCGCGCGACTGCTCGACTATCTGCCGGCGGCGGCGCCGGTCATCGTCGATGCGCCGAAGCTCCTTGACGGGCCGAACGAGGAGGCGCCGGCCGAGCCTCCGCTTCGCGAGCGGCTCGCCGGCCGCCAGCTCGTCGAGCTGAGCCTGGTGGCCGGCACGTCCAGCGGGGCGGCCGGGGTTTCCGGCGCGGCCGAGTTCGTCCTGGAGACCCAGGAAGTCGCGCGCTTCACCGGGCGGTTCAACCAGCTCGCTGTCGATATCGGACGCTGGCGCGTCGAGGGATTCCGCGTCCGCCTGACCGCCGCCGACGACCGCCAGGCCGAGCACCTGCGCCAGATTCTGCGCGAGCACGGCGTCGAGTCGCTGGTCGCGGCATCGCTCGACGGGCCGGAGTCGCTGGCGGTGGTGGTCGGCGAGTGCTCGACCGGGTTCGCGATTCCCGCGCTCGGCGTCATCGTGCTCACCGAGGGGGAAGTCTTCGGATCCCGCCGGCGGTCGCTGCGCCGGCCGAAGTACCAGCGCGGCGCGGCGCTGACGGCGTTCAGCGATCTCGCGATCGACGACATCGTCGTCCACGAGGACCACGGCCTCGGGCGCTACCTCGGTCTCCGGACGATGAAGATCGGCGACCGCGAGGGCGATTTTCTGCTCCTCGAGTACGCGGAGGGCAACCAGCTCTATCTGCCGGTCGAGCGTCTGGATCGCATCTCCAAATATCTCGGCGGGGAGGCCGCCGCCGCGCGCCTCGACCGTCTGGGCGGCGCGTCCTGGCAGCGCGTGAAAGAGTCCGTCCGCGCGGCGCTGCGCGAGATGGCCGAGGGGCTGTTGCGACTGTACGCGGAGCGGGCGGTGGCCGATGGGCACGCGTTCGCGGCGGACTCGCCCTGGCAGCGCGAGTTCGAGACGGCGTTCCGGTTCGAGGAGACACCGGATCAGCTCCGGGCGATCGAGGAAGCCAAGCGGGACATGGAATCCGATCGTCCGATGGACCGGCTGGTGGCCGGTGACGTGGGATACGGCAAGACCGAAGTGGCGCTCCGCGCCGCCTTCAAGGCGGTGGCCGACGGCCTGCAGGTCGCCGTGCTGGTGCCGACGACGGTCCTGGCCCAGCAGCACTGGTCCACGTTCGCCGACCGGTTCGGGCCGTTCCCGGCCAAGGTCGAGCTGCTGTCTCGGTTCCGCTCGCCGAAGGAGCAGCGCGCGGTCATCGAGGGGCTGCGCCAGGGCACTGTCGACGTCGTCATCGGCACGCACCGGCTCCTGTCGAAGGACGTCGCGTTCAAGAAGCTGGGCCTCCTGGTCGTCGACGAGGAGCACCGATTCGGCGTCGCCCACAAGGAGCGGATGAAGCAGCTGCGCGCGGCGGTGGACGTGCTCTCGCTCACCGCCACCCCGATTCCGCGGACGCTCTACATGTCGCTCTCGGGCGTGCGGGACATGTCGGTGATCGAGACGGCCCCGCTAGACCGGCTGCCCGTCGAGACGGTCATTCGACGCTTCAGCCGCGGCGTCATCAAGGAGGCGCTCGAGCGCGAGATGGAGCGCGGCGGGCAGGTGTTCTTCGTCCACAACCGCATCCAGTCTCTTCCCTCGATGGCGAAGCTGGTCCAGGAGCTGGTCCCCCAGGCGCGCGTCATCATGGGCCACGGCCAGATGAAGGAGCGCGAGCTCGAGGCGACCATGGTGAAGTTCGTCACCGGTCAGGCGGACATTCTGGTCTCCACCGCCATCGTCGAGTCGGGGCTGGACATTCCGGCATCGAACACGATCATCATCAACCGCGCCGATCGCTTCGGGCTCGCCCAGCTCTACCAGCTGCGGGGCCGGGTCGGGCGCGAGCGCCAGCAGGCGTACGCGTACCTGCTCGTGCCGGCTGACGGCCG
>WNFK01148901.1_pt1 | contig 10538 bp, 10 predicted proteins | sample 5400281 | NCBI WGS metagenome assembly WNFK01 (sample SAMN13153350, study PRJNA577476) | soil metagenome | isolation source: 20 cm soil on Douglas fir-dominated hillslope | place: USA:California | collected 2013-09-17
CTCGGACGGTCCCTCGGCGTGGGCGGCGCCGTGGGGTTGAACGCCATCGCGACGGCCGTCGCGCTCAGCGTGAGCCTCTTCGCGATGGCGCGTGCCGTGCCCCGGAGTACGGCGACGGCCGTACCGGAGTTCGAGACTTCCCTGTGGAGCCGCGCCGTGCGCGGGTTCCTCGTGATCGCGACGGCACAACTCGTCTTGTCGCAGCAGGCGGACATTCTCGTCATCGGATCGCTGCTCGGTGCGCGCGACGCCGGCCTGTACAGTGTCGCGAGCCAGCTCGCCACACTGATTGGCTTCGCGGCCACCGCGATCGTCTTCGTCGTCCTTCCGGTCGTTTCGAGTCTGCATGCACAAGGACGGCGCGAGGAGCTGCAACGGCTCGTCGTCCGCATCGTCCAGGCGTGTGCCGCCCTGAGTATTCCCATCACGGCGGGCCTGTTCCTCGCCGGGCACCTCGTGCTCGGGTGGTACGGACCGGAATTTGAGGACGCGCGCGTCCTGATGATGATCCTGAGCGCCGCTCAGCTGTTCCACGCCACGATCGGGATCATCTCCGGCTTCCTGCTCACGATGACCGGGCACGAATGGGAGGCCAGCCGCGTCATCGTGGGAACCGCAGTACTGAACCTCGCGCTCGTGTTTGCCCTGACCCCAGTGCTCGGCGCCGCCGGCGCCGCACTCGCGACCGCGCTCGCGGGCATCGTCAAGCTGATCCTGTTGTGGCGGTACGCCGGCCGTTTCGTGGGCATCAGCGTGCTTCCCTACGTGCCGGCGGTCGCGCACGTCGAGCGAAGCGCATGACCGACCTCGGACAGGGCGCGCCGCAGGGACCTGGGGTGCCGGGGCTCGTCAGCGTGATCATTCCCACGTACAACCGGGCCCGTTTGCTCGGGCGTGCGATCGAGAGTGTGCTCGCGCAGACCTACGAGCCGATCGAAGTGATCGTCGCGGACGACGGGTCGACCGATGACACCGCCGACGTCGTCACACGCTTTGGTCCGCGCGTGCGCTGCGAGCGCCAGGCCAACGCCGGCGTCTCCGCGGCACGAAACCTCGGCCTCCGTCGCGCGCGGGGCGAATTCATTGCATTCCTCGATTCCGACGACGCCTGGCTGCCCTGGAAAGTCGCGGCGCAGGTCGCCCTGCTGCGGCGGCGCCCCGAGATCGGCATGGTGTGGACGGACATGACGGCCGTAGACGGCGAGGGTCGCGTCCGCGCGGCTCGTTATCTCCGCACGATGTACACCGCGCATCGCGACGTCGACATCGCCGACGTTTGCAAGTCCACCGCCAGACTGGGCACGGTGTGGCCGGATGCCCCGGCTGACCTGACGGCACAGGCTGTCTACGTCGGCGAGATCTATCCCTACATGCTGCTCGGAAACCTGGTCCATACCTCCACGGTGTTGCTGCGCCGCACCTGGGCGCAGCAAGTCGGCGGATTCGATGAGGCACGCCGCACCGGTGAAGACTACGGCTATCACTTTCAGACGACGGCGCTCGGTCCCGTCGCCCTGATAGACGCGCCGAGCATCCGGTACGCCGTGGGCGAGTCGGACCAGCTGTCCGCGCCGGCGTACCGGATTCTCATCGCCCGGCATACGCTCCGCACGGTGCTTGGAGCACTCGAGCGCGGTCGCGAGCGCATCAGTCCCCCACTCTCTCAGAGCCGGATCGTCACGCGGCTCGCGCGGCTCCACGCGTGGGTCGGTGAAGAGGAGCTCCGGGCCGGTAACCGCCCGGACGCCCGTCGCCATCTGTGGGCCAGTCTGCGGCACCGCCTGCGGCAGCCGCGCGTCGCTGCGCTGCTCCTCCTCGCATGTCTTCCCGCGGCCGCCTGGAACCACGCGCTCGCCCTGCGCCATGCCGCGTCCTCCCCCTCCCCCTCTCGTGGCTGAGCCCGACGTGCTCCGCAACGGCTCGCCCGAGCGTCACGCCTGCGAGCAGGCGCTGGCGGAGATGGGGATCCGTCTGCCCCTTCCGCACCGGGCCGGCTGGAGTCAGACACGGCGCCGCCGTGCCGAGTCGCTGTGGGTGGCGCTGCGCGCGCCAGATGGCCGCTACGCCGGTGCCTTCGCCGCGGACGTCGCCGCCACGCGATCACTACCCGGATACCGTCACGTCCGCGTCGAGCGCCTGGGGGAGACGATCCCGCGCGCCGCCTGGCGAGATGCCGTCGCGGCGCTCGCCACGCTCGCGCGCCAGGAGCCGCGCATCCTGCAACTCAGCGTGGAAGTATTCTCACGCGACCCGGAAGCGCGTGCGACGCTCGGCGCTCTGTTGACGGAGGCCGGATTCGCTCGCGCGGCGCAGGTGCGCAATTGGGGCGTCACACTTGCGCTCGACCTCCGTCCGTCGGAAGCGGAGTTACTGGCGTCGTTCAGCCGTTCTTTACGGCAGCGGCTCACCGGCCTCGCCAAGCTACCCGTCGTCGTGCGCCCCGTTGACGACGAGCGTTTCGCGGCGCGCCTCGAGGAGCTCACGCGCGAAGCGTTCCAACGCACCGGCGGTCGCTATGAGCCACTGTGGGACTGGCCGGGCGTGATCGCACTGTCGCGCCGCTCGCCCGACGCGTCGAGGCTCGTGGGACTGTTCCGGACCGACCGCGACGGTGCCGACGCGCTGCTCGGGTTCGCCTGGGGATGGTGGAACGGCGACAGCGCGAGCTACTTCGCGGGAGCCTCCTCGCGGCCCAGCGATCTACAGGTCCCGATCGCCCACGCACTGGTTTGGGATCTCATCTGTTGGGCGAAACGTGAGGGCGCCGTGTGGTTCGATCTCGGTGGCGTTTCGGCCGGCTCGACCGGCTCCGCGGACCCCGTCGGCGGCATCTCTGATTTCAAGCGCCAGTTCAGCAAAGAGACGGTCGAGGTCGCTGAGGACTGGACGCTCGAGCCGCGCCGCGTGCCCGCCCGTCTCGCGGCGCTCGTGAGTGCGGGAGCAGCATGGTTGTCCCGCGTGGCACGAGGCTGACATGCGAACCGCGCTGCGGCAGGTCAAGCGTGGGGGGCTCACCGCACTCAAGGCGGCGGGGGCGTTCGGCCTCGTTCGCGAGAGCCGGTGGCGCGACAACCGCCTCCTGATCCTCTGCTATCACGGCGTCTCGCTGCTCGACGAACACAAACAGGATCCCACCCTCTACGTGCGGCCGTCGCTGCTCGCCGCGCGTTTGTCATGGCTGCGGCGCGACGGATACACCGTCGTGTCTCTGGGCGAAGGGCTGGAGCGGTTGGCCGCGGGCACATTGCCCCAGCGCAGCGTGTGTCTCACGTTCGACGACGGCATGTACAACTTCGGCGCCGCGGCTCTGCCCGTCCTGGAGCAGTTCCGCTACCCCGCGACCGTGTACCTGGCCACCTATCACGTCGTTCACGACGAGCCCGTGTTCCATCCGCTCTGCTCGTACCTGCTGCGTCGAGCCAGAGGGCGAGTCGTTGACGCGCGTGCCAGCCTCGGGATGGATGAGGTCTGGGACCTGCGGACCTACGACGGCTTGCTGCGCGCCTTCCACTCGGTACAACGCGCGGTCGAACGGTTAAGTCTCGGTTGTGCCGAGAAGACCGCGTTCGCGGGCCGCATCGCGGCACAGCTGGGAGTGGATTTCGAACCGCTCATGACGCTGCGCATGTTTCACCTGCTGCGTCCCGACGAGGTCACAGGTCTCGCCCGGCGCGGTGTGGCGTTTGAGCTCCACACGCACCGGCACCGCGTGCCGCTCGACCGGGACCTGTTCCTGCGGGAGCTCCGCGACAATCGGTCGCACCTGGTCGACATGGTGGGCTACGCGCCGTCGCATTTCTGTTACCCGAGCGGCTACTGGCGCCCTGAGTTTCTGCCGTGGCTCCAGGAAGCGGGCGTCCGATCGGCCACGACCGGCGAGCCGGGAATTGCCGCCCGCTCGTCGGATCCCTTGCTGCTGCCGCGAGTGCTCGACAGCGAGTGCATCACGCCGATCGAATTCGAGGGGTGGCTGACCGGCTTGCCGTTTCGTTTCCAGCGCGCCCACCGGAACGGTCACCAGAACGGGAACGGTGCGTCGTGAGCGCCTCCAGCAAGTTCCTGCTCCGGTTGGCGACTGCAGACGCCGTGGCGCCTGCCCTGCGGCTCGTCGGCCGCGGCCTGATTTCGATCTTCATGCTCCACCGGTTCACCGACCCAGAGCTCGGAATCGTGGGCACGGATCCGGCCGTGCTGCGCGAGCACCTGGCCTACCTGCGCCGCCATCGCTACCGGTTGCTGGGCATGCGCGACGTGCTCGCGGCGTTCGCCGACGGCGCTGACGCGGCAGACGCGCCGGCCGTTGCGTTCACGGTCGACGACGGGTATGCGGACTTCGTGCGAGTGGCTGCGCCGATCTTTGCCGAGTACGAGTGTCCGGTGACGGTGTTTGTCACGACGGGATTCCTCGACGCAACGCTCTGGCTGTGGTGGGATCGCGTGGCGCATCTCTTTCAGCAGACGCCGCGGTCTTCGCTCGCACTCACGCTTGGATCCGAGGACCGCACGTATGGCTGGCGCACGCGCGGCGAGCGCGTGGGCGTGCAGCATGACGTCATTCAGCGACTCGAGAGGCTGGACGCGCCGGCGCGCGAATTGGCCATCGGCGTGCTCGCTCGCCAGCTCGACGCCGAGCTGCTGGCGGCCCCGCCGCCGGCGTTTGCTCCCATGAGCTGGGACGACGTCCGCGCCAGTGCCGCCCGCGGCGCCACATTCGGTCCGCACACCGTCACGCATCGCATCCTCAGCCAGGCGCCGATCGACGCGTGTGACTGGGAGATCCGCGAGTCGTACCGACGGGTGCGCGAGGAGACGGATGCGAGCGTGCCCGTGTTCTGTTACCCGAACGGCGCGGCCCGGTCGTTTGGAGTGCGGGAGATCGCTGCGACGCAGGGCGCCGGCCTCAAGGCAGCCGTGACTGCCGTGGGCGGCTACGCCACGCCGTCGGACCGCTTCACGCTGCCGCGCTTTCCCTGCCCCGCCGATCGCCCGCACCTCGTGCACGTCGTCGCGGGCCTGGCTCGCATTACGCGGCGAGGCCTGCCCGCCCGTCGCGGGACGTGAGCCATGATCGAGCACCGGGTCCCACGGAACCTGTCCCTCGACGCGGCGCGCGGAAGCGCCATGGTGCTGGTGTGCGTGTCGCACTTCGCCGCCGCGTATCTCGTGGCCGCGGGTGCCCCGCGTCCCGCCGTCTGGCTCGCGACCGTCGGGATGATGGCCACGCCCACCTTCATCGTCGTGTCGGGCCTGCTGATCGGCTACCTGTCTGACGTGTATCGCTTTCAGCTGGACTCCTATCGCACCAAGCTCCGTGATCGCGGCCTGTTTCTGCTCATCATCGGCCACTGCTGGCTCGCCCTCACCGATTCCCTGCGCGCGGGCGGGCTGGGCATGGGCCTCAAGCGCGGCTACATCACCGATGTCATCGGCGTCGCGCTCCTCGTCATGGTGCCGCTCGTCCGGCACACACCATGGCGCCTGCGCATTAAGGCCGGACTGGGACTAGCGCTGTTGAGCTCTCTCGCCGCACTTGCCTGGCATCCGGCGAGCAGATGGATGGGAACCCTCGAGGAAACGCTCATCGGTTCGAGCGTGTCACCGCTGCGCGGCTACGCCTTCCCGTTGTTGCCTTGGCTCGGCATTTATGCCGCCGCCACCGGATTGGGCACGCGGCTCGTTCCGCTGTTCCGCGCGGGGCGCCACCGTGAGGCGGGACGCATCATCATCGCGGCAGGCCTCGCCGCCACCGCGCTCGCCATCGTCCTGCGCGTGTTGGTGCGCGTACAGTCGCCGACCGGCGGCACCATGCTGGCGGCGCTGAATTTCCTCACGACGCCATGGTCGAAAATCCCGCCATCCCCTGGCTACCTGTTGTTCTTCGGCGGTCTCGGCTTGGTGATTACCGGCGGGCTCCTCACCTGCGGTGCGGCAGTACAGCGCTCCGCTCCCGTTCGGGCGCTGGCGCTCCTCGGCCGCAATTCGCTCTGGGCGTACCTCGCACAGAACTTCGTCTTCTTTGTCGTCTTGTACTTGTTGGCCCTGCCCTATCACGCCTGGTGGCCGTTGTTGCTCGCCGCCTCGATCGGCGTCGTCTTCGGACTGGCCTGGGTCTGGGAGATCACGGGTGGCAACAGGTTCGTGACCGTCGGCTATCCTGCGATGCAGCACGCGGTCCGCGGGTTTGTCGGGGTAAGGGACGCGTCGGCCTAAGAGCACGCTCGACGGTCGTCGTTAGCCGCTCTCATGCAAATGCAGGGCGCCGATGCGAAGCATGAGGCAATCGTATTCGAGCACGCGCGCCGTGCTCGGGTCGCGGCTTACAGGCGCGAGCTCCGACACTTCGAACCCCGCCGCCTGGTATGCTCGCAGCTCCGCCAACATCGTCGGGATGTGCTCGTAGAGCGGAACGACGGCGAGCTCAGATTGCAAACCGAGCAGGCGATCGACAACGCCCTGGGCTCCGGCGAAGACCTGCAGATCGTAACCCTGCGTGTCCATCTTGAGGAAGAATCGCGGCCGCTCGATGTGACTCGTCACACTCGCCAACAGGTGGTCGAGGCGACACACCTCCACGTTCTCCACGTGCTCGACAGGGGCGGACGCCGGGAACCGCTCCAGGGAGTAGGCGGTGGGCACGAGAAATGAGCTGAAGTCCGAGCCCGCGGCGACGTGCATCGGCGCGCGACTGTTCGCCGCTCCCAGCGCCAGATGATGCGTGGTCCATTTGTGATCCCGGCTGGCGACCGTTCGGAGGGTCTCCCACGCGTCTCGCACGGGCTCGAAGGAGACGATGTGGCCCGAGTAGCCCATCTGACGCAAGGCCAGTCCGTACTGCCCCCGGTTCGCGCCGACGTCCAATACACAGTTGATGCGAAGTTTCTGCAGCACGACGCCTAAGCGCCGCTCGAACAGATACCGCTCGAGCGGCTCAGAGGCGATCGGGTCCTCCCCGGCACCCGCGAGCGGCATCAGGAGCAGGTAGCGGCCAAGGCGGGCGCCATCGAAGCCGAGACCGCGTAGCACGCCGCGGATGAGACGCCTGACAGTGCTCACGGCCTCACGCGGCCTCCGTCTGGCGCGCCTTCCGTGTCACGAACCGGGCGATGGCGCTCAGCGAGCCCAGGTTCTCCTCCGTCACTTCCTCGTCCGCCACGGCAATTCCGAATTCGCTCGTCAGGAACCCGATCATTTCCATGACACCCATGGAATCGATCACGCCCTTGGCGAGCAGCTGGTCATCGTCGCCCAGCACCAAGTCTGGGCGCATGTAGAGGAAGTTGTCGCGCACGTAGGCGCGGGTTCGCTCCAGAATCTGATTCACCGGCATGGTCTCCATTCGGTCAGTGTGCGACGGCGCTTTCGGCGAACAGCGCGACGTCGGCGCCGTCCAACGCCAAGGGGGGGCTCGCACTGGCGCGGCCTCCCCGCGCACTCAGGAACTGCTCATACCACAGCTGCGTCGATAGCACGGCCACCAGGGCAAAGACGCCCGCCTCCCGCAGGCCCGGCGCGTCCAACGCCTCCGTCACATAATCGAGATGCCCGTCGGCGAAGAACGCGGGTGCGTCGGGCGCCCGATACGGCTGTTTGCTCCGCTCCCGGACCGCGGGCGGCACGATGTTGTTGGCCCAACGGCGCAGGATGTCCTTCTCCCGCAACCTGCGCAACTTGCTGCGCTCGGGGAGCGCCGCGGCGAACTCGAACAGCCGATGATCCAGGAACGGAAAGCGGCCCTCGATGCCGTGCGCCATGCCCATCCGGTCTCCCTGAGAGCTGAGGAGATACGGCGAGAGCAGGGTTACCATCTCGAGGTATGCCGCGCGGTTGAGCCGAGACCAGCGCTTGAACTCCGGCGGCAGACTGTCGCGCAGCGCGGCTTCCGCACTCCACCCGCCCAATGCGTCACGCATCGCCGGAGCGTAGAAATCCTTGATGCGCGACGTGAGCCGGATGCGCGGCAAATGGGAAAAGAGGGGATCGTCCGGAAATCCGGCCTGCAGGAAGAACCGGCTCCAGAACTCGCCTCCACCCCCGAGATAGGGGTACAGGCGGTCGAACAGCCGCAGACGACGCGTGGACTTTGGCTGGCGCAGGCAGAATTCCCGGACCACCGTTTCCTTGAACAGATCGTAGCCCAGGAACAGCTCATCGGCGCCCTCGCCCGTCAGCACGACTTTGATGCCGGCGTCGCGCGTGAGACGAGAGAGCAAGTACATTGGCGCCGGCGCGCTACGCACCAACGGCGTCTCGGCGTGCCACACTACGTCCGGGAAGACTTCAGCGACCGCCGTCCCCCCAATCGACTGGACGGCGTGCTGGCTGTGGATGTGCGCAGCGACGGCGCGTTGGTAGCCGCTTTCATCGAAGCGCGGATCATCGAACGTGACCGAGAACGTGCGCACCTGGTACGGGGACGAGGCCGTAGCGAGCGCGCAGGTGATGCTCGAGTCGAGCCCTCCGCTGAGGTACCCACCGACCGGGACGTCCGCGCGCATCCGGAGGTCCACGCCCGTGCGCATCAAATCATCAAGCTGCGCGACCGCATCGGGCGACTCCTCCCCAGCCTCGGGATACTCGAGATCGTAGTACCGACGCACGCGCAGCACGCCGTCTTTCCATACGGCCCACGATCCCGGCTCGAGCGAGCTGACGCCGCGGAATGGCGTCCGCGGTGGGCGCGCGGCCCACAGCGTGAAAACCTCGTCGATGCCGGCGTAGTCGGGAGCCGCGTCCACTTCGCCCGTGGCAAACAGCGCCTTCGCCTCGGACGCGAAGTACAGCGCTCCCCCCGTGCCGGCGCGACCCGGCTGCTGCGCGTAAAACAGCGGCCGCACGCCGAAGCGGTCGCGCGCCAGAAAGACCGATTCGTCGCGCCGGTCGTAGATCGCGAACGCGAATTGGCCGTTCAGGCGGCCCAGCATCGCCGGGCCCCACTGCTCGTAGGCATGGACCAGCACTTCGGTGTCGCTATCGGTACTGAAGACGTGACCGTGCGCTTCCAGGACGGGGCGCAGCTCCCGGTAGTTGTAGACCTCGCCGTTATAGACGATCCAGATCTGGCCGTCCTCGTTCCCGAGCGGCTGGGCCCCACGCGCCAGGTCGATGATGCTCAATCGCACGTGCGCGAGCCCAACGCGCGGGCTCGCGTAGAAGCCGTATCCGTCCGGCCCGCGGTGGCGCAGCGCGCCCGCCATCCGGGCAAGCACCTCCGGGCTGACACCGATCGGTGCCACACGCGCGATGCCGGCAATCCCGCACATCAGTCGAGCGCCTTTTGGGGAGCCGTGCCGTTGACCTGCGGCACCGGCTCCACGAGCAGAGGTGCGAAGTGGAGATAGCGAGTCGTGGCACGCTTCTGCTCGATATCGCGGAACGCGCGGTCGATCTGGTCGGGCCGGTAGCCCAGCTCCGCACCCACCGCCGCACTCGGCCGCCCATCGTTGAGCGCGGACAGGACGAGATCGAGTGTCTTCGCGGGCAGCGCGAAGTAGAACTCTTCCTGCGATTGCGGGAGCGAGAACGTATCGGTCGTCGGCGGGCGGCTTTGGATGTCCGCCGGCACGCCGAGGTAGGCGGCGAGCTGATACACTTGCGTCTTGTAGAGGTGCGCGATCGGCTTGACGTCCGCCAGACCGTCGCCGCCTTTCACGAAGAAGCCCTGATCGTACTCCAGCCGGTTAGGTGTCCCGACCACCGCATAGTGCAGACGGTCGGCGTGGTAGTACTCCAGCATCTTGCGAACGCGCTGCTTGAAGTTCGTCGCCGCCACAATCTGCCGGTATTCGGCCGGCGGCAGGCGGACCTCGCGCAGGGCGGTCCCGTCGGGCGGCTGCACCGCCAGCGACGTGATGTTGAGCCGGTCGGAGTCGAGCCGGTCGCCGGGCAACACGAGCTTGGAACGCCAGCCCGGTCCATAGCCGGGCACGACGCGAGCGATGGCGGCATCGCGGCGCTGGTAGCAGCCGCACGCTTCCAGCACCGGGGCGATATGCTCGACCAGATGCTCGATCTTGAGCGCGTCCGCCCACGTGCGAGCCAGTTCCAGGCTGGCCGGATCGGACTCCCGCTCAGGGAGCATCAGTCCGAGCACGCGGTCCGCCCCGACGGCGCGGACGGCAAGGCCGGCGCAGACGGAGCTGTCGATGCCGCCGCTCATCGCGACGACAAGACCGCGCCGGCCCAGTACCGCGCCCACTTGCTGGCGCAGCGCGGCCGCGATCCGGCTGGTCTCTAGCTCAGGATCGATGTGCAAACGCTCTCTAGGTGCCACGCTCATGCGCTCGATTCGTTGGTGAAGGCGAGGAGGATGATTGCAAGGTTGACGCCCCCCCCGCCCTCTCCGCGCGCTGCCCAGCCTCAACGTGTAACGCGATAATCCACAATCGGTTGCGACATCGCCCCGGTAATCTCCGCAGTATCGTCGGCTACCGCCGCAACTGTGGTAACCCTACCACACTCTGAGCGCGAACTCAGCCACCTTTTGCTGGTACGGTGGTTGCGAGGCTGAAGCGATCATGCGGATTGCCGCCCGCGACAAC
>WNFK01160355.1_pt1 | contig 10538 bp, 7 predicted proteins | sample 5400281 | NCBI WGS metagenome assembly WNFK01 (sample SAMN13153350, study PRJNA577476) | soil metagenome | isolation source: 20 cm soil on Douglas fir-dominated hillslope | place: USA:California | collected 2013-09-17
CGTCGGCGCCGCCAGCCCTGTCCGCGCTGCGACGCTGCCAGGTCACCACCAGCTTGCGTTTGGCCCTGACCGCTCCAGGTGGCGAGCCAGCACGTCTTCGACATGGGCGAGCGAGTCGAAGTCCTCGGCGGCGGCTTCGAGCACCAGCTGGGTTGACGGCGAGCGGCAGGGGAGCACAAGCCCTCCTTGCCAACTCGTCACGCCCGCAACGGACGATCGACCTGGCGGCACGGTGACGGGTTACGAGCCGTGCACAGCAGCTGGAGCTTCGTGGACAAAGTGGGCCGCGTCGTGGGTCCGGAAGTCGTCCTCCAGCTCCTCCAACGTCCGGCCGCGGGTTTCCGGGACGAACTTGTAGACAAAGATCAACGCCAAGATGTTGATCACGACGAAGATCCCAAAGGTCGCTGTCGGTCCGAGCGACTTGGCCAGGATCGGGAAGGAGAACGAGATGATCGTGTTGGTCGTCCACAGCAGGAAGACGGCGACGCCCATCGCGAAGCCCCGGATCGTCATCGGGAAGATCTCCGACAGCATCAGCCATACCAGGGGGCCGGCGAAGGTCTGGACGAAGAACATGAACAGCACCATGCAGCCGAGGATGACGAAGCTGCGGAAGTTCGAATGCGGGAGCAGAAACGACAGGGCGAGCACCACGTGTGACGCCGCCACCCCGATAAAGCCGGTGATCAGCAGCGGGCGTCGGTTGAAAATACCCAGCAGGTAGATCCCGGTGATGGCGCCCACCACCGCGGTGAGGCCGAGGACGATCGCCGAGGCCAGCGACGCGCTGGCGCCCAGCCCCGTCGACTCCAGAATCGTCGGTGCGAAGTAGACAATCGTGTTTACGCCGGTTGATTGCTGTATGACGGCCAGGCCGATGCCGATCCACAGAATGCGTCGCATCCACGGGAACGCCCGAAGGTCGCGCAACGCCGCACCCTTGTCCTCGGAAAGGTCCCGCTTGGCGTGCTCGACGATGATGTTGTACTCCTCGGCCGCCTCACCAGGGGGCCGGCTGAGATTCAGGACCCGCCGGGTGTCATCGAAACGCCGCCTGATTGCGTACCAGCGCGGCGTATCCGGCAGGAAGAACATGCCGATCAACAGCGCGATCGCGGGAATCACCGCGACGGCGAGCATCCATCGCCACACCGTGGCCCCACCCAGCGTGCGGTCAATGATCGTGTTGACCGTGAAGGCCAGGAACTGACCAGTCACGATCATGAGTTCGTTGATCGTGACCATACGTCCCCGCCCATGGGGAGGGGCCAGCTCCGCGAGGTACAGCGGCACCGTCACCGAGGCGGCGCCGACCGCCAACCCGAGGATGACCCTGGCGATCACCATGATCGTCACATTTGGTGCCGAAGCGCTGCCCAGCGCACCCAGCAGGAACAGCACCCCGCAGAGCTGCAACGAACCCTTGCGTCCGAGGGCGTCGGCTACCTTCCCGCCCAACAAGGCGCCGAACGCGGCACCGAAGAGCAGCGAGCTGACGACAACTCCCTCTGCCAGGGAGCTCAGGTTCAGGTCCTTGCGCATGTACAGCAGGGCGCCGGAGATCACCCCGGTGTCGTATCCGAAGAGCAGCCCGCCAAGCGTAGAGATGATCGTGAGCTTCACCAGAAACTGCTTGTACGCACCCGAGCCGCCACCAGCAGCGGAACGCTCACCGGGCCTTGGATGAGCTTCGCTCGCCGACATTTACGCCCCCTTCCCAATGATTAGCGCGGTTAGGACCGACCTCTTTCGCCTTTCGCCGTGGAACCGGCCAAACGACCGCGTTCACAGGGCTCGCCTAAGTGCGCCGGTCTAGCTCTACTGGAGGCTAAGCGTGCGCGCATCCGTCGATAGCGATCCTCCCACTGAGCGGCAACCAAAACCGCAGCCAACCCCGCAGGATGGACGATTGCACTACCCCTTGACGCACTGACACTTGCTGGTACGCGCAGGGGTACGTCGTGTACTCCGGTCGCCGCCGAAAGGACACTCGTTGCAGTATCGAAGGTTGGGCCAGACCGGCTGGCAGGTCAGCGAGATCGCTTTCGGTGGCTGGCAACTGGGTGGGGACTGGGGAGCTGTCGATGATCGGGCTTCCATCCGGACGTTGCATCACAGCTTCGACCGCGGGATCAATTTCGTCGACACTGCCGAGCTGTACGGGGCGGGTCACAGTGAGGAAGTCATCGGCGAGGCCTTGAGCCAGTGGTCTGGTGACCGGATCTATGTGGCCACCAAGGTGCAGCCCACCGTGTGGCCGGATCCCGATGACGACGACCCGCAGATGCGCGGCCGGTATCCGCGGTGGCATCTGCGGAGCGCGGTGGAACAGGCGCTGCGCCGGCTGCGGGTGGAGCGGATCGACCTGTTCCAGCTGCACGGATGGTTTGCGAGCGGCGTCCAGGCGCTCGATTGGCTGGAAACCCTCAACGAACTGCGGGTGGAGGGGAAGATCGAGCACGCCGGTGCGTCCCTTCGGGACTACCGGCCGGACGAAGGTGTGGACCTGGCGGCTCTCGGTTTGGTGTCGTCGATCCAGGTGGTGTTTAACCTGTTCGAGCAGCGTCCCGCAGAGAAATTGTTCCCCGCAGGCGCCGCCACGGATACGGCCTTCATTGCGCGCGTCCCGTTCGACTCCGGTTCACTCATCGGGCATTGGACGGAGGACACCTACTCCACCTGGGCGCCGGGATCGGTCCCGCACACGTTGTTCCGGGGCGACCGTTTCACCGAGACATTGCGACGAGCCAACAAGCTGAAAGATGTCTGTGCGCCGTACTATCCGACGCTCGCCGAGGCGGCGATGCGCTTCACTCTCAGCTCGCCGCAGGTCAAGACCGTCATACCGGGAATGAAAACCGAGGCCGAGGTGGACATGAATGTGGCGTACTCCGACGGCCAGCAGTTCCCGAGTGAACTGCTCGAAAAGGTTGCTACCCACAACTGGCCCAGGAATTACTACAAATGACCAGTGATCTGCGATCGGTGCAGGCCGAGTTGCTTCTTCCGCATGAGGTCGATGCGGCGCTGTCGGATCGATCGGTGGTATACCTGCCGCTGGGCAGCATCGAGTTTCACAGCGCCCATCTCCCGATCGGGCTGGATGGGCTCAACGCTCATGGCGTCTGTCTGCGGGCCGCGGCGCGCAGCGGCGGGATTGTCCTGCCGCCCTTGTTCTACGGCGTCGGTGGAGGTCACAGGGCCTACCCATGGACGATCATGGCGAGCTCCGAGGCTCCGATCCGCGACCTTCTTCAGCAGTCGTTCAGTCGCTTGCGCGATTTTGGTGTGCAAGCCGCGGTGCTCTTTACCGGCCACTTTTCCGATGAGCAACTCGAACTCATCGACGACGTCGCAGATCGGTGGAACACAACCAATACCGCCATGCGGGTGCTGTCTTTGGCCGTCAACCGTGCGGAGGCACACATAGCGCCCGATCATGCCGGAGTATTCGAAACAACGATGTTGTCGGCGATGTGGGCCGATCGGGTCCAGCTGCAACAGTTGCCATCTATGCAGCAGGCGCGGTCGGACGACCCGGACGGCGATGTCATGGGAAACCACCGTCACGACCCCAGCCATCCGCTTTACGGTGTGTTTGGGCCTGACCCCCGCACGTTCGAGCCGGAAAAGGCGGGGGACCTGCTTGAAGAGATCGTTATCTGGACCGTCGACCAGGTTGACCACATTGTCCCGGGCAGAACCCAGTCGCCAGCTGACCGGTCCGCCGACCGACCGTAGTCGAAGTGAGGTCATTCAATGACGCGAAGCGCCGAATTTCCCGCACAACCCACCCAGGCTGAGGCGTTTGGAGACCTCGCTGTCTTCTACGATCCACTGTCGTACGCCGCGTACGACCACCCTTACGAGGTCTACCGCCAGCTGCGCGACCAGGCACCGGTCTACTACAACGCGCGCCGGGACCTGTGGGTGTTGTCCCGATACGAGGACGTCAAGGCCTGCCTGCGCAACCACGAACAGATGGTCAACGCCCTGGGCAACGACATGGACGGCACCCACGAGTCCTACGGTCAGGGCAACCTCGTCGCCCTGGATCCGCCCCAGCACACCGTCGCTCGCAACGTGGTGCGCCCCTCGTTCGCCGCACGCGAGATTTTGGCGATGGAGGAGCACATCCGTCAGGCGAGCCGCGAACTCCTCGCACAGCTGCGGGACAACGGCGGCGGCGACTTCGCCGTGGAGTTCGCGCTCCCGCTGGTGTTCAGCGTCTCGATGCAGATGATGGGGTGCCCACAATCGGATGCGCGGTTCTGGCAGGACCACCTGCTGCGGTCCATGGCACGTACCGTCGGCCAGTTCGGCCTCCCCGAGGACGCCGAGGAGTCCAACCGTGAGGCCGAGGCGCACCTGGCCGAGGTCATGCAGCGACGCCACGAGGAGATCGAGGCCGGGGCGGACGCCAACACCCCTGACGTGATCAGCCAAGTCCTGCTGGCGGGTAAGAAGGGACTGCTCAACGAGGCCGAACAGGTGGGGTTGGCGCACCTGGTCCTGTCGGCGTCGACCGACGCGCCGGCCGCACTGCTGACGAACTGCGTCGCGGTCCTCGACAAATTCCCCATCCTGCAGGCCTACCTGCACCAGGACCCATCGATGGTCAAGGCCTTCGTGGAAGAGACCCTGCGCTACGACGGCCCGGCGAAGAACCTCTGCCGCCAGACCACGGCGGAGTTCACCTTCCGCGGTGTCACCATCCCGAAGAACGCGCGCGTCATGGTGCTCATGGCATCGGCCAGCCGTGACGAGCGGGTCTATCAGAGCCCCGACACCTTCGACCTCTTCCGCACCTTCGACGCCGACAACAAGATCCTCACCTTCGGCGACGGCATCCACTCGTGCATGGGCGCGCCGCTGGCCCGGCTGACAGCCCAGGTCGCCATCGAGGAGCTCGTCGCCGGCTTCGAAGGCACCGAGGTACGCGTGGTCGGCACACCAGAGCGCTGGACCAAGCAGATGGTGCGCGGCTTCGCCAAGCTGCCCGTCCAGTTCGTCTCCTCGGCGGTGGTGCCTCAGATCCGCAAGAAGCCCGGCTCGTCCGCGCACGTCGAGGCGGTCCAGCACCGCAGCACCCGGATCACCTTGATGACGCGCGAGTTCCTGGCCGACGTCCGGGTGGAGGGCAAGACGCTCGTCGGTGACGGTGTCGTCGCCCTGACCATGCGCGAGGTCGACGACCACCCGCTGCCCCGGTGGGAACCCGGCGCACACGTGGACCTGATCCTCGGCCAGGCGCCGACCCGGCAGTACTCGCTGTGCGGCGACGTCAACGACCACCACGTGTGGCGACTCGGGATCCTCCGCGACCCCAACGGCAGCGGCGGCTCGCTCTACGTGCACGACCACCTGCAACCCGGCGACACCCTGCAGATCCGCGGGCCCCGCAACAATTTCCCGCTGGTGGCGTCCCCGCGCTACCTGTTCATCGCCGGTGGCATCGGCATCACCCCGATCCTGCCGATGATCGCCGCCGCCGAAGCAGCCGGCGCAGAATGGGAACTGGTCTACGGCGGCAGGCAGCGCGCCTCGATGGCGTTCCTCGACGAACTCGCCGAATACGGCGACAAGGTCTCGGTACTACCGCAGGACGAAACCGGGTTCCTGCCTCTGGACAGCCTGCTCGGTCAACCGCGACCCGACACAAAGGTCTACTGCTGTGGACCCGAACCCCTGCTGAACGCGGTCGAACAACGCTGCACCACCTGGCCGAAGGGCGCCCTGCACGTGGAACGCTTCGTCGCCAAGCCCCTCACAGAACCGGTGCTCTCCGAAGCGTTCGAGGTCTACCTCGCGCAAAGCGAACTCAGTCTCACCATTCCCCTGGACAAATCCATCCTCTCCGTCGTCGAAGAGGCAGGCGTCGGAGTGCTGTCCTCCTGCGCCGAAGGCACCTGCGGCACATGCGAAACACCCGTCATCGAGGGTGTTCCCGACCACCGCGACTCCGTCCTCGACGAGGACGAACGCCAAGCCAACAACTGCATGATGATCTGCGTCTCACGCTCCCGCACCCCCCGCCTCGTCCTCGACATCTAGCCCGCGCCTGCAGTTCCCGTTTCGGCCGACATCGACCACGCCACCAGGGCGGGCAACCTAGTTTCTTCAAGCACCGCGGCAGACTTCTGCGAGTGGCTTCCCGTGGCGAAGCGGACGAGACACCGGAGATACCCGTGATGGTTACCCCGGCGTATCCGAGCCCGGAGGCACTACAGCGACTCAGGCGTCATGATCAGAACGACCAATCATCAAGTGCGGACAGACAGAACCGAATACACCACTGAGAAGCGTAATCGCGTGGGTAGCGCAGCCCTCGTCGCACAACAATTGTCGAGGCCGCTCGGTTGACCCCGTATCCATCCCCGCCGATCGCACCAGCCCAGATCGCGCAGTCGCGCGGGCCGGCTACGAACGCTTGGAACCGGGCATATTCGCTGCGCTGCCCCCGGATCAACCCCATAGCGTTTGCGCCGGCGCGCGGCCGCCCATGGGGCCGCTCACACCCCGAAGCTACGGTGCACCACCGACATCGGCGCGCCGCTGACCGACTGCGCATCCCCGCCGCCACCACCCGCCGCGTCTAGCGGACGCGAACCGTTCATGCCGGGGCGGCCTGCCTCAGCGCTGCGACGCGCATTGCCCGCCTTTTAGGTAAGCGCGCACCTCGCTTTCAGCAATGCTGGCCAGTTTCGCGATCCGCGACCGTCACCCCGCGCTCTCGAATCCGGCATGTCGCCGCAGCGGCCACACCGCGGTGCTCGTCTCGCCGCTGCGCGGCCGCCGCAGCGATCCCGGCCACCTTTCTCGGCTTCCCAGTCATCGACAGCAGCCAACCGGTCCCGGGCCACCAGGAACGTAGCGAGGTCTTCGATGTTGTCCCGTTCCCGGCGCGCGCCTTCTTGTTGCGCTTCCGCCGAAGCCTCTCGGACCGCTTTACGCGCGGCCGCAATGCTTTTCACAGTCCCCATCGCCGGAACCTTAGAACCGGCCCCTGCAAACGCGCTATCACTGCCCCCAACTTCACTCATCAAAATCGCCCGAAATCTTCGCCAGCCCAGCCCATCTCTCCGGGATAACGACCACGGGGGCTGTGTTCGTCACTGAGGTTGGCGACGTGGTGGTCGGCGTGGTGGCGGGGTTGATCTTGTTGGTGTGCACCGTCAGTGTGACGAGGAACTGATGGGTGCGCGGCACCCCGCTGAAGTCTTTGCCGGGACTGCGGGGTGCCGCGCCGTAGTGCACGGAGGCACCGATGGTGACGGTAGAGGTCGATCCTGTCCGCGTCGAGTCCCGGCTGGCTGCCGGGGAGATTGGGTGTCCTCGTTGTGGCGGCGTGCTGGGCGGGTGGGGTCATGCCCGTGCCCGGCAGATCGCTGGGCTGGCCGATCCGGTTCGGCCGCGGCGCGCCCGCTGCCGGGGGTGCGCGGTGACGCACGTGTTGTTGCCGGTGACCGTGTTGGTGCGCAGAGCGTATGCGGCGGAACAGATTTGGACGGCGTTGACGGCCCGTGCCGATGGGTGGGGGCATCGCCGGATCGGCGCGGTGATTCAGGTGCCGGCGGCCACGGTGCGGGGTTGGCTGCGCCGTGCGGCCGACCGGCTGGAGGCGATCCGGGGGTGGTTTGTGACGGTAGCGGTGAGGGCCGGGGTGGACGTGGCGATCCCGGACGGGGCGGGGTGCGCGTGGCGGGATGTGCTGGCCGCGGTCGAGCTGGCCACTACTGCGATCCGATTCCGGTTCGGTGCGGTCGGGTTGGTCGGCGCGGTGACGCCGGGTGCGGTGGCTGTGGCGGCCAGTGGCGGGCGGCTGCTGGCACCGGGCTGGCCAGCGGCTGGCGGTGCAACACGAGTCGCCCCTGACGCGGCCGGGGGGTGATCGGTGATCCTCGCGAGGGCGTCTGCCCGGCAACCGATTTCGCCGGGCGTTACGGCGCTTTTAATTCGAGAGGAGAACCGACAAGGTGTCGTTGGACGAGCACAAGCGCCGCGAGCGAGCGCAGGCGATCGGGTTGTTCCGCTATCAGCTGATCTGCCCTGCGTTGGAGGAGGGGTTATCCACGAAGCAGCGTGGAAAGCTGGTGCGCGAAATCGCCGCCCGAACCCATACCGACCCGTTCGGCAACCAGACCCGTATCTCACGCGAAACGCTGGACCGGTGGATCCGCCGCTACCGCGGCGGCGGGTTTGAGGCGCTGGTACCGCCGCCGCGGCGGCTTGCGGCCCGCACCGACGCGCAGGTGCTGGAACTGGCCGCCTCGCTCAAGCGGGAGAACTCGACCCGCACGGTCGCGCAGGTGGCCCGCATCCTGCGCACCGCCACCGGTTGGGCGCCCTCGGAGTCGACCCTGCTGCGCCATTTCCACCGGCTGGACCTGATGGGCCCGACCGCCGGCGAGCATCCCGCGGTGTTCGGCCGGTTCGAGGCCGCCGACCCCAACGAGATGTGGGTCGGCGACGCACTGCACGGCCCTCGGGTGGGCGACCGCAAAACCTACCTATTCGCCTTTCTTGATGACCACTGCCGACTGGTAGTGGGCTACCGGTTCGGCTACGCCGAAGACACGGTGCGGCTAGCCGCCGCGCTCAAACCAGCGCTGGCTGCCCGCGGGGTACCCCGTCAGGTTTACGTGGACAATGGCAGCGCGTTCGTCGATGCGTGGCTGTTGCGGGCGTGCGCGAAACTCGGTGTGTCCCTCGTGCATTCCCAACCCGGCCGGCCCCAGGGCCGGGGCAAGATCGAGAGGTTCTTTCGCACCGTGCGTGAGCAGTTTCTGGTCGAGGTCACCGATACCACCAGCGAGGATCTGGCCGCCGCCGGGGTCGACCACGCGGGTGCGCTGCTGGAGCTCAACCGGTTGTTCACCGCGTGGGTGGAGACCGAATACCACCGCCGCACCCATTCGGAGACCGGGCAGACCCCGTTGGCGCGGTGGGAGGCCGGCTGGGACCGACTCGGGCGGACCCCGGCCATGTCCACCGCTGGTGATCTGAGTTGCTCTTCGATGTAGTCGACTCGGGCGGCGTTGTCGACGCCGATGGCGGTGAACGCCGATTGCGGCACGATGACCAGGTCCCATTCGCTGGCTGCGGATTGGGCGATGAAGCGGCGTCGCCCTTCGGCGGTGGTGGCCGCTGACCCGAGAAGCACTTTCGCGGCCGGATACCACTGGCCCGATTCGCGGCCGACTTGCTCGACGATGTGGTTGGGCACGACGATCCACGGTTGGCGCACGACGCCGAGTCGACGCAGCTCCATCGCGGCCATGAGCATGGTTCCGGTCTTGCCGGCCCCGACGACGTGGTCGAGCAGCGTGGAGGGTTCGGCGACGATGCGGGCGACGGCGTTGCGCTGGTAGAAGTGCGGGGTGAAGTGATCCGACAGGCCGGGTAGGCGCAGTTTGGATCCGTCGTAGCGTGGTGCGCGCAATGAGTTGAAGCGGCGGTTGTATTCGGCAACAAGGATGTCGGTGCGGGTGGGATCGTTGAATATCCATTTCTGGAATTCTTGGGTGATCTTCTCACATTTGGCTTGGGCGGCGAACGTGGCCTGCACATCGAGCACGCCTTCGTCGGTGTTGAGGACGATGCTGCGCGAATTGCATACGGCGTCAAGAAGACTGATGGCGTCGCAGCGGTCGCGGTTCAGCCCCCAGGTTTCGGTCATGAGCCGCCCGTAGCGCTTGTGCTTGGGGACCTCGACGGTCCAGCGTCCGCCGAGATGCTCGGCGGTGACCTCGGTGACATCGAAGGTTTCCCGCGCGAACTGCGCGATGAATCGTGGGTCGATCCACGGTGCGCCGGGGCGGGCTTTGATTTCCTCGGCGGTGCGGTCGGCCGGGACGACCTCGCGCAGTGCATCGGCGTAGGGCTGGTAGGCGGGGTTGTGCTCGGCGGCCAGTGCGGCCTGGGTGTACTTCTCGCGGACGTTGCCCGACAGCGCGGTGGTGGCCGGTATCAGTTCGTCGGGGTCATCGAGGCTCGGATAGACCAGGCCGTCGATGAGTGCGCGCGCATCGGTGACGGGAACCTCGAGAAGTGCTGCGATGTAGTCGATGTCGACGCGCAGGTTGCGGTCCAGGCTCATCGCGAGCGCATCGTCTGGGGTGTCGACGGTGAGCCGCTCGCGGGCGGGGGTGAGCAGGTCGGTGGAGAAGATGGGTGCTTTGCGGGCTTGGCCGGTGTCTTCGTCAAAGATTTCCAGCGCCGACACGACCGCCCATCCGGGATCGTGGCGCATGCCACCGTCGAGGTGTGCCCGCGTCTTGTACGGGGCGGGGGCTTCCCATGCGGCGGTGTCCCACTGCTCGGCGAGCTCGTCGGGGATCGGGCCACGGTAGGGCGCGCCGGGTTGGCCTTCCTTTTCCCGCCACCGGGTTTCGGCTGCCGCGACCTTTTCGTCGTGGGACTCCTGGGTGATCTCTTTGGGGTGGATCCAGGTGAAGCGGTTGACGGGTCCATGGCGGCGGACGTAGTTGTCGTAGAGGGTGTTGAGGTGCCCGCGCAGCTGGTCACGCTCAGCC
>WNFK01217746.1_pt1 | contig 10538 bp, 9 predicted proteins | sample 5400281 | NCBI WGS metagenome assembly WNFK01 (sample SAMN13153350, study PRJNA577476) | soil metagenome | isolation source: 20 cm soil on Douglas fir-dominated hillslope | place: USA:California | collected 2013-09-17
AGGACGTAATGCTTCAAGCCCATAGATTGCAACAGAGCAAAAACAATGAAGCGTGGATTGTTCAGAAGATAACGCCTCCACAGTCTGGCAGGCTCCTGTAAGAGCCGGTGCAGCCATTGCAGTCCCGCGCACTTGACCCATTTGGGGCTGTCTAGAATCGCACCCGTGTGGAAAAGAAACGCTGCGCCGACGCCGATCATCAATTTTGTATCCAGCCTCGGCAAATAACGTGCCATGAACCGCTCCTGCTTCGGAGTACTTAGGCCCAGCCAAATGATGTCTGGCCGCAACGAACGCACCTCAGCCTCCAGTTCATTCTCTTCCAACGTTGTCATGGCCCTAAATGGTGGCGAGTAGGTTCCTGCAATTTGCACCCACGGAAATCGCCGCAGCATTGCGTTCCGCAGGCGTTCGGCGACACCGGGCTCCCCCCCACAGAAGAAATGAACACAGTTGCGAAACTTTTCCCCGCCTATGATCTCGATCATTAGGTCAGGACCGAAGACCCGCTGCATCGCGGGGAAACCCTGCATGTGTCCCATCCAGACGGTTGGCATCCCATCCGGCGCGACCAGAAGAGCCTCGTCAAATATTGATTTCACGATGGGATCTCGCTGCGCCTCCATAATTCCGTGCACACCGGTCAGGCACACATATCCCTTGCCGCCGTTTCTGATTCGCGCCTCAAGAAGCGAGGCGGTGCTCCGCATATCAACGGCATGGACGCCAACGCCTAGTACATTGACCTGTTTAGTCTTCTGCACAGTTAGTTTCCTCATGGTCACATCCTGCTCAATGCGTCTTCTCTTAACTTCGAATAAAGAGCCGCGTACTCCCTGGCAATATTTTCTGGAAAGAATCTTTCGAGCCGTTTCGCCGGTCTGGGTGGCCCTGACAATGCATTGCGAATGGCTTCAACCATTGCAGAAGAACCTGCTTCCGCATGCAGGTCAAAATAGTTACAAGCATTGCCGCCAACCTCACGAAAGGCCGGTATGTCGGAACACACAACACGGCTGCCACAAAACAATCCCTCCGCTACAGGAAGGCCAAATCCTTCCATCGAAGACGGGACCATCAAGACCTCACAATTTTCATACAGCCACCTGAGTTCCCCGTCAGTTACCCCATCGACCAACTTGACACTCGCCTCAAGCGACCGTTGTTCTATAAGGGACCGGATCGCAGCAGTCTCCGGGCCCTGGTTACCTACCAACAGCAAGAAGGTATGTTGGTCTATAGATTTTCTCTGCAGAAGCTCTTCAAAAGCCTTGAGCGCCAGCAGGATATTCTTATTAGCCCTGTGCTGTGCGACCATCAGGAAAAATTTCCCTTGCTGCCCCACAGGTAAAACCGGTTCATCGGAGCCAATGGTCACGCAGTTGTGTACAACCACCGATTTTCTATGCGCAAACCGGGGAAAGCGCACCGTCAGCCTGGAGAGAGTGGTCTCTGAAACGCAGGCGACACAGTCGACCTCTTTGAGGCACTGTTGGAGGAATACCCTGTTGAAGAAAACTTTCGGAAAGCCGAAATTGTTGGGCTCGTCATAAGGATAGAGATCATGCAGGGAAACAATTACGGGACATCGCATCATGCTTCGCCGGATGGGAACAGGAAACGATAGATGAACTATGTCGGCGACAACTCCATCGGCCAGTCTCGGCAATTCCCGCAGGTACCACATGTTTCGCGCGAAAGCATCGTTGGAAATGTCGACGGAAACGACAGAGACCCTCATAGTCTCCAGGCAGAATGACTTTCTAAAATACGCTTCTTGCCACTTACCAAGAGCTAGGGTGACCTGCATCTCTCCATTGCCAGCTGCACAACGCGCAAGGTTATAGGCATGTCTGCAGATCCCAGAGGGGCCTGTTGCTGAGGAGACCGCAGTTATCAATAAATTCATGACAACAATTCACATCTCAATCAAAATGGAGCTGTTCGGACGTAAGTGCTCCCAGTAATAGCCTCGGAGCATTTTTTCGGAATACCGCCTCACACCGGCTAAGGACCGGAGAGACGTGAGCACGAGGCCCCTCAAGCTTGGATGTCTCAACTGACGAAAGATCGGCGCAGCAGCAAAAACTACCTGTCGATGCTCCATTCGTTGCCGGTCCGGAGCACGACATGTTTTGCTGTCAGGCTGCATCCTGAAATCGGCAAGAAGGTGTGGAATATGCTTAAAGCGATAGCCACGTGTCGAAAGACGAATGAAAAACTCGAGGTCCATCGCGTACTGGAGCTCTTCATCGAGCCAGTTGCCCTCGTCAAATATTCTGCGTCGAAAGAATGTCGAGGTCGTGGGGATGTACAGTATGCGGTGATACAGCAAAATGAAGGCATTGAACTCAATCTCGCGCCTGATTTCAAGCGCCTTCCCCGCCTCATCCACCATTAGATAATCACCGTAGATAATGTCGGCCTGAGGGTTGTCTCTAAATGCCTGGATAACATGCTCAAAACAAGTAGCTCGATAGCGATCGTCCGAGTTCAGCCAGCCGATAATTTCGCCGGTTGCTTGTCGAAATCCTTTATTCAAGGCCTCACTTTGACCACTATCTCGTTCCGAGATCCAAACCAACTTCTGCCCATTATTCGTGGCTTGAGCCCGCAACAGATCGATAGTGCCGTCCGTGGACATTCCGTCGATCACCAGGTGTTCCCAATTCTCATGGTTTTGAAGACGGACACTTTCCAGCGCCTCTCCGATGAAACTGGCTTGGTTGAAGGACGGTGTGATGATGGAGATGAGGGGCGTGGGATTCATGAAATGCCTTCGCGTTCTTTGCGTACTTGCCTACTCGCAAACAATGTCGTTTCGTGGGTCAATCCGTACCAGTCGAAGCCATCTCATATATGGAAGACTGCGGTAAAGATATGTGCGACTCGCCTCGCCAGATAATTCTGTATAGGTAAAAGTATGCGAGGCATGTAATTGGCCCGTAGACGAGCCTTGCCGACGCTGCTCCTTGCAAGCCATATCTGGGGATAAGAATTGCCATAACAAGCAACATGACTATTCCTGCCAGGAGGTTGAGGTAGGTCACAAGCCTCACCTGACCTGCAGCAAGCAGAGCGTAGTGCGAGGTAACATTCATTGCCAGCAATGCAAAGCCGCAGACTATTGTAGGAAAAATCGCTACCGGATCTTGACCAAAAGCCGGCCCGATCCAGTTCGTAAGAATGCGATTGCCGAACGCAATCAGAGGCAGCGCGAAAGCGACGACGAGCGCAGCGTTAATTATGAACGCGATGGTTATCTTCCGTCGTATCTCTGAGAGCGGCGCAACAGGAAGGCGAGTGCTGAGATGCGGGAATAAGAAATGCAATCCGGAAGAGATCAAGCCGTGGATAGGTTGTGCTGCCTGAACACAAAGACCGTAAAATGCAACGGCGGGAGCACCCATAAAAAATCCGACGAAGAACCGGTCAGCGTGACTGAATGCCACACTGGAGATCGCCTGGAGCCAGCTGAAGGTTCCAAACGCTGCAATATCGGATACTGTCTTCCGTTGCCAGGAAGGCATCGGTGAAAAGCTTCCTATCTTTGTTCGAACTGCCAGAGCCTGCGCCAGCGTACCAGAGCTCGCAATGAGGAAGGTAGCAGCCATAATCCATACAACATTGCGTCCATAACGTGTTAGCACGACTGCAACCGTGAGGATCGCGATACGTGAGCAGATAGAGATACGAACCGTTGACCCGTAGGTTTCGAAAGCACGCAGCGTACCGATAAATACACTTTCGATCGATCGAATCAGAAGCAACCCACTTCCAATCCGAAGTGAATGTAAGCAGATTGTTTGGAGTTCAACTTCCGCTTAGCACTAGATTGATGGAAATCATGTTGCGCACGATCCGGACGACACCTGGCCTATCTCCTCGGCCACGACAGTCCCCTACATATTTGATGACGGCGTCACCAAAGCTTCCAGAGATGATTCCACCACTGCTGACGGCGGCGCCAGCCAATACCCAGACTCCATATTGGGCAGTCCCCAAATGCCCTAGCAGAAAGGGAGCCGCAAGCAGCATCCCTATCGGTAAAACCAGGTAATCAGCGACGCCATAAAAAGCATTCGCCCACCCTCGGCCTTTCGTGTCGCTCATCTGCAGGCTCTGATGATCGCGTAGTCCAATGCGCCACTTCTTTCCGCTCGGCTTCATACTGAACTACGCCTCCAACCATTCCGTATCGTATTGGCAATGCGCGTGGCCAGCACCCGCCGGGCATCCTCGACGTCCATTTCGAGCCATGAACGTCTTGCCAGCAGAAGTGCCGCAGTCACTACTGCGGAAAGAAAAGTCGATATCAGTACTATCAGGGTCCGATGAGGTCCCGACTTCCTTTCTGGAAGCCAGGGAGAATCGATAACGCCTACTGTAGGGATCGACCTTACCTCTTCAATACGTGCAGTCTCATACTGCTCCGAGAGCAGGTCGAAGACCGTTTCATGTATACGGGCATTCCGATAAAGATTCGCCCATCGAACACCCAACCGAGGAAGTTGCCGTAGGGCGGGATATGGATGGCTGGGATCGATATCTGTCCCATCCGGATCGGGAGAACTTTGTCCGTTGGCACGTTGCAGCTCACGTTGCAGAAGGGTATTTCTCGCTTCCGCCGCGCGCACTCGCACATTTTGATCGCCGTAGATCTGGCGTAGCGAGTCGAGCTCAGACTTTCCTGCTATAAGTTGCCCTTCGAGCTTTGCTCCCGCATCCACCGTGGCGCGGGTTTGCTCTTTGATGTCAATAGTGGTGTTCTTACTGGAGAAGTCACTTAGCTCCAGTTGAGCGCGCTGTAGCTCGTCCTGTACAGTCTTCAGGCGCTGTTCGATGAACTCCCGTTCGCGATGTGCCGACGAAGTGTTCACTTTTGCGACAAGATTGTTCAACTCATCCAGGTACCCCTGTGCCAGATCGCGCGCCCGTTCACGCGTCTCATCTGTAACAGCGATCGTAATAACGCCACTCTTGGGATCCTCGGTTATTTTGGTCAAATGCGCCAATCGCTTGCCCGCGCCTTCGCGATAACGTTTGTGATACACCCGCTGCAGGTCGAATCGGTCTATCAGGTGCCCGCTAACCGTTCCGCTATGCAATAGAGCCACAAACAATGCGCCGTTATTCTTAGCACCTAGCAGACTTCCAGCCAGACCGGCCAATCCACCAGCAGAACCTTTGCCGACTAATGCGGCAAGCATCGCTGCGGTATTCCCCCCCTGCTCCGGAGGCATGATGCGTGCTCCGGACACATATTCTTTCGGCAGGAGCAGGGCTACTAATATGCTCAGCACAAATACGGTCCCAGCAACACGGGCAAAGAGGCGTCTGGAGTCCCAAAACAAGGCTGCATTCTCAACCCAGTTCGCCTTCTCCACCGCTAGTGGCTCCCGGTTTCCGTAATCCTGAAGCTGAGATATTTGTTCGACTGGCTCTGTTTGCATCAGCCGCACCTCACGACTGGCAACCGGCGGACCGGCTCTTCTTCGGTCACTTGCTGTGTCTCGGCGATCAGGCTGCCGCGTTGAGCCAATGTAAGCCTGCTCTCCGAAAGAAGAATGCGATTGGCGTTTTGTTGAAAATATAAGCGCATAGTTAACTACTAGTGCAGTGCAAGAGCAGCAGCGAATCCAACAGAAGAGAGTACTTGGGCGGAGGCAAATAGATTTCTCAGTGTTGCCGAACCTCCAAAAACCTTTTGGGGGACGACAACGACATCCCCAGGCTCAAGCTTTGTCTCTAAGACGCCTGGCTCAAACCATTCGCCCGATCGGCGGCCTACGACTAAACCATTGGCGCGGATGACAAGAGCTTCTTTTATATTTCCGCCTTCAGTGCTTCCACCAGCGCGCTTCAGATACCAGCCGGCAGTTTTACCGGGGACGAAGGTAATTGCAGATGCGTTATAGACCTGCCCACTGACCAGAACGAAGCCTGGCTTTTTCGGAACAGTCAGAACATCCCCGCGGCGCATCTCTATATCGGCAGGTGTACCTTCCCAAGTTGCTATATCAGCGTTGATTCTGATGACGAGGCGTCCGATAGGAGGCTGGTTGCGCAATCGCTCCACTACCGCCTTTTGCTGCTGAACGAGGATCTGTAACGTTGCAGCGTCATCCTGTGCGGAAAGACTTGGCGCAAGCTTTGCGCCGGCCGGCGTCGTCTCAATTTGATGGATCAATTCGTTCCTGCTCTTATCCTCAAGTTCCTTAACTTGATTGCGAACAAGAATTGCTCCCATCGGGTAAGCCGTTGGTCGGAACCCTCCGGCGCGTTTCAAGACGGAGCTTAATCTTTCTCCTTCCTGTATCCCATAGGGTCCTGGATAGGTAATTTCCCCTTCCAGACTGACGGACGATCCAATATCATTCCACCCCGAGATTTGATGAACAGTGAGAACGTCCCCAGGTTTCAGATTGACGTCTGCACTGGAGCCGGGATTGTTCACTGCATCGCCAATCTTTACCGAATCTCTCCGACTTAGTACTTGTTTACCATCCTTGACGTCATAACTGGCAAGATCGGCATCGTCCAGCAGCGCACTACGATCGAATCCGCCAGCCATTCGCACGAGTTGCGCCATGGTCATACCCCGCGAAAGAGGGTACGTCCCGGGATGAAGTACTTCTCCGTGCACCTGAACCTTGGGTCCATCCGCTTCGTAGCGTCCGAGGACTCGGATCGTATCGAAGGGCTGCAGATGGATCTGCTCATCTCCCGCCAATACGTCCGGTACATTGAAGGCTATCGCTTCCGCCCGCAGATCGGGAGGCATGAGCCGAATAATCACACCGCGCTCAGCTGGCTCCGGCAATAAATCCTGATAGGAGCGAAGTATATCACTGAGCTTCATGTCGTCACGATAGGGAAACTTCCCGGGGCGTACGACGTGTCCCTCAACGTAAATCGTCCTCTCACTGTAGGGCAGTATCGGAGCGACGCTGACCCGATCTCCATCCTGAATGGCAAACGCATCCATCAATTTTCTTGATGACTCCGCGGTACTTCCCTCCGGCAGGTCAAGGTTCAGCGTAGTTCGATGCCCCTGCGCCCCCACTCTTTCGATTGTGATGTGCGTCAACGAAGCAGATACAAGGACACCGCCTGCATCAGTCAACACATCGGACAGCTTCGTCTCGTCCTTTAATTCGTAGATCGCAGGCCGCTTGACCATCCCTGCCACTGAAACTTGCCGCCCCACGGGCGAGACAAGAATCGTGTCACCGTCTTCGATCCTTTCAGCATCCGGACGCACACCTCGCAACAAAAACTCATAGAGATCGACTTCACGCACCAGTTCCTTTCCACGAAAGTGACGAGCGACACGGAGAGAACCAATGCTCGTCGGTCCTCCTGCTGCGTACAGTGCATTGAGAGGGGTCGATAGAGAACTTACGTCATAGGCCCCTGGCCGCTGTACATCGCCGACAACGTAAACCCTAACGGTACGCAACCGCGCGATGGTTACGGCCACCTTTGCATCTCTGAACTGTAGGCTCAATGCGCTCTGGACTAAAGACTGCGCTCGCTCGAGAGACAAACCCGCCACCACAATCGTTCCAGCTTCGGGCAAAACGATCTTGCCTTCACGGTCGACGGTACGGGAAAAGCTCTGAGAAACACCTCCCCATAGATTGATGATGAGCCCATCGCCTACGCCAAGAATGTAATCAGGCCCTATCGGAATATCCACCGACATCTGCTTCGTGTCCAGGCCTCGATTTAGAAACATATCGGAACCAAAGCGCTTTAGCTTCGATGTCTGTTCGGGTACTTGCGTATAGAGGTCGCGAAGAGACTGAAGATTGTAGGGAGCGGTCTGATGCACAACCTCGACCGAACTCGGGCTGTTACGATCGGGCTTCGTTGATGAGGATCCATCTCTCCCCTCAGGCGGCTTTGAAACGTTCCTCCTCCCTTGGATTCCATCGGAAGTAATCGAAGTACTCTGCGTCTTATTCGGATCGCTTCGCGCTGGGTCTGCAGCGGCTCCGCTTACCAACGAGTTCGGAAGTTCCAGGGCCGTTGAATTACTGTTGCCCGTAACGTCATCGGAACTTCTGGGATCCAGATCCGATTTATCGAAATCTGATTCCGACACATACCCACGAGCGCGCAGCCAGATACTGATGGCCCCGCGAAGGCCTGCGTCTGAGCCTATTCCTCTATACAACATGTCATCGGTAATGGAGTCTACCTGGACCGGATTTCCCTGTTGTTCCAGATAATCAGCCATCACTTGTTTGATATCTACGATCAGTTCTGGCCGTGCTTGCACGATAGCGATAATTTGACCGGCCGTCAGAGTACCATTTGAGTTAAGGCTGGCGCTGCCTCCATTGTTCTCGTTCTTAGCATTGGCTTTATCATCTTCGGTTGAGGCCGCAGTTGGCGCCCTCGCGGGTGATGGAGTGGACGGCAAAGCAGATGGCAGACCCGTCGGCAGGCTCGGAGCTTGTAGTTGTTGCGCAAACCCTACCACCGTTAGGAGCAGACAAACGAGACTTGCCATCACGCGAAGTCTTGCTCTGCGGTCCGAGATAAAAGAACAGCTTCGTACAGCTCTCACCTGTTTACTCCGTCCCGCAATACCTTCACTCACTGGATCGGAACTACTCACCGCCTCTTCTCCTGTGGTTCAATATCGAACTCACTCACCTCGACCACAATCGACCTCATGATGGCCTCAATGGACAGAACGACGCGATACTCCTGCTTACGCCGCGTCAGTATTCCCGTCACGCCAACGAGCGGGCCAGCCACGATACGCACCGAATCGCCATTACTCAAATAAGGGTGCGGCTCGGCCTTCAGGCTTTCTGTCGCGGTTCGTAAGACAGATATCTCTTCATCTGAAATAGCCGTTGGCTTTGCCGACGAGGCTGCGAATCCAAGGACACCGGGTTGCTGCAACAGACGAATCCCCGTTCTTCCAGGTGTGCCGGCCTCGGTGCAAAGGAAGAAATGTTTCCAGCGACTGTGAAACAAGCCGCTCTGCGACGCGCTTCTCGTGTCTGGATCGAATATGAAGCGCATACCAGTTCATTGATGCATCGGGGCTGAGGGCCGAACGATTTTTACCCACAATCATTGAATCTCCTGACCGCGATTCACGGTCGTTGCATACCACTTAGAACCACTGTTGCAAACCCACTTATAGCTTCGCCCTGTCACTTAGGTTTGGGTGACCTTCCCTGTTTTGCATCTTGTTCTATCGCACAACCAATCATGCAGATGAATCAATGATCTTCAACCTTGCAGTGAAGCAATGGTTCTCTTCCAACGTGACGCCTCAATCATGTAATAGAATCCCTGCGTAAGGTGAAACCATAATCGAAAACAGAAATAGCCGCCTTCGCTTCGCAGTTGGTTCAATCGAAGAGGTAAGTTCTCATCCCTGCGTCGAATGACAACCTTCGGAGGTCGATGTAAAGGCAGCACTTTTTGACGCCTTGTATGTAATTGCAAGTCCCCATCCCCCGGCAGGGCCTGCTGGAGAAGAAGATAAAGTTTTGTACCTGGAAACATCGCGAACAACACTTTGTCTCCATAGCGTTCAATCCACAAACAAACAGATCGGGGCAACTCTCGGACAGTCCAGGTCAATACGTCGGGAAGGTGTGGTATATCAAAGCTCTGGTCTGTAATAAGTGTCGCGACTCCGACTGCCACTCTAACCTCGGGGTTGTTCGTCGCATGCTTCTTTACATCCAGCCACAAAGCCTCATCTGCAGAATGAAAATTAATAAAGTTGGCATATTCAAGAATCCAAGAGACGCGGGTCCATTCGCTCTTCAAATGCTTAAATAGATGCAGCGCCAGCCCAAGAAACTTGTCAGAATCCGAGAGAGTCGGAAACTCTAATCCATTCCAGCTTTGCAAGTGCTTCCGCGAAGACTTATCGTCCTGGAGCCGGGTTCCCGTCTGCTCACAAGAATCAGCTAAGTGGACTTCTACCGATCGCTGTGGCTTAGCTTTATACAGATCTCGGATAGAGGGCAGTTGTCCGCCTCCTGCTTTGAACTCCTTGACATTTTTTCCCTCGCCAGCCAAGGAATAGCCAAGCCTCCCCAATATTCCTTCGCAATTGGAAGCGTCGGTACGCGCCACAAGAAAATCAAGATCAAACTGACAGCGTTGAGCGGCGTCTGAGCATACGTCAGGTATTAAGGTAAAACCTTTGAGATTGACATAGGACAGACCCGTCGCCTGAAATTCGAGATTGATCCTGACGAACTCCTCGAACATGCGGGCGGTTTTTCCCCGATTGTCGAAAGCATTCTCTTCAAGACGGCGTAATACCCTATTTGGGATAGCGGCCTCCAGTCGAAGCGTCTGAAGGCGGTCAAGAAAATAGAGAGCAAGGCCGCTGGCATCCAGCCAGCTGTAGATTCCGAACCATGCTCGATAGTCGAACCCTGAAAGACGGTCATAGTGAACCTTCTTCTCGGAATCTCGAAAGGTAGCAATCACGGCTTCTGCGAGTTGATGATTCATGCGTAGAGTGCTCCTTTCCGTTCGTTTCTCTA
>WNFK01257564.1_pt1 | contig 10535 bp, 8 predicted proteins | sample 5400281 | NCBI WGS metagenome assembly WNFK01 (sample SAMN13153350, study PRJNA577476) | soil metagenome | isolation source: 20 cm soil on Douglas fir-dominated hillslope | place: USA:California | collected 2013-09-17
GGAGTCTGGCAAGAGAGTCGTGAGCCTGGAGGGCCCGGCTCGTTTTAATGCCGGTAAGATCTCAATTCCTGGTGACATCTCATCAGCAGCGTATTTCATCGCGGCTGCTGTGCTGCTGCCGGAATCACACCTGGTCATCAATGGCTTGGGGCTGAATCCAACGCGCGCAGAATTCTTATCGGTACTTCGCTCCTGGGGAGCTAACATAACAACGAGTGACATTCGGATGGAATGCAATGAACCCATCGGATCAGTTGTGGTAAAGAGTGGTTTGGATAGCTCATCGCGGACGGACAATGATCGGCGTCTGGCAGAATCAATGATTCCACTTCTGATAGATGAGCTACCCTTGCTTGCCATCTTAGGGACACAGATTTCAGGCGGCCTGGAGATTCGCAACGCTCGGGAATTACGTGTCAAAGAAACCGACCGGCTGGCGGCGACTGTGCAGAACCTGCGCGCGATGGGAGCGGATGTTGAAGAGTATGACGATGGTCTGGCTGTGTCCGGGCCAACAAACCTACGCGGCGCTCTGCTTGATTCCTATGACGATCATCGTATTGCCATGGCTTTTGCAGTTGCAGCTCTCATTGCCGAGGGCCCGTCAGAAATTACCCGCGCGTCATGTGTCGAGATTTCGTTTCCGGAATTCTTTCAACTCCTTGAAACGGTCGTTGAAAGATAATTAGTCTCGCTGCACCTCGAACGCAAGATGCAAACTTCCGGACCAATAGTTATTGCCGGCTTCATGGCCTGCGGAAAAACCGCGTTGGCCCGCACTTTGGCTGCTCGTCTGGATTGCAAAATGATCGACTTGGACGAGGAGATTACGGAACGGCAAGGACGGCCACCTGCGAATTTAATCGAAGAAGACGGTGAATCCGCTTTTCGCAAGATTGAAACGGACACGCTTGAGGATGTCTTGAGAGACGCATCCGTTGGCGTGATCGCGCTCGGCGGTGGCGCCTGGATCAGCGAAGCTAGTCGGGCGCTCATTAATCAGTACGCAAGATTTACTGTCTGGCTTGATACGCCTTTCGACGTTTGCTGGGAAAGAATAAGCCTTTCTAATACTGTCCGACCGCTGGGAAGGTCTGAAGAACTAGCCAGGAAACTTTACGAACTCAGACGTCCCATTTATGAGCTTGCTGACGTACGACTGATTGCCGGCAAAGAAGCGGGTCTCGACGAACTCGCTCGCCAGATTGAAGGTCACGCACCAGATCCAACGTCCATTTGAGGCCATCGGTGGCCCAAGGCAGTGCTCATCTGCGTACCCACGCAATTATTCATTGGCAAGCCAATATAGCGGTGCTAGAATTTGCGGACTTCCCGGGCTTTGATTTACATACGAGCTTTATAACCGTCGGAATAATTTTCTTCATCACATAGGAGTGCTCCCTCGTGAGCTCACCATTATTCGTACTTGCGGCTTCATCCACTGAGGCGAGTGAATGGAATCATAGCATTTGGCAACAGATGCTTTCCGCCACAATCCCGCACAAATTCAGCAAAACTTTTTTCAACAAGGCTGCCTTTGAGAACGAGTCGTGGCCCGATGGACGGGCAAAGTATGTCCCGAACGGTCTCCGCATGGTCGAAACATTGTTGCTCCGGGAGTACTCGGAGGACGAAGTCGTCGTCTGCTACTTGGACCAGCTCGAAAGGTTCGTAGGGCCCGAGACAAAGGTGCTGGCAATTCATGCGCACAATCCGCTGGGCATTTCCTACGCCACGGACGTCTATTCAAAACTGGCAGGCGAAAACTTGATGCCCGTCAATGCTCACGAGTTCATCAAAATTGTGACGCATCCGGTAATCCAAAAGTACAAGCCGAAGATTGTTGTTGGCGGGCCAGGTGCCTGGCAGTTGGAAAAAGCAAATCGTCTTGATGAATTCAAGATCCATTATTTGATTGACGGAGAGACCGAGCGCGTATTCGCCGAACTCTTCCAGCGTATTCTGCAGGGAGATCCTGGTCTGCCCCGAATAGTAAAACTTCCGAAAGAGATGCAGCCCACGGTTGAAGAGATACCAGTGGTCAGACATCGTTCTACATTCGGCGTTTGCGAGATCACGAGGGGCTGTGGTCGCGGTTGCCAGTTTTGTTCACCGGCCACAAAAGTCGGTCGCTCATTTCCGCTTGCACACATCGTCGCCAGCGCAGAAGTTAATGCTCGCGAAGGCGCAACCGAGGTTATGCTCGCTTCTGAAGATATGTTTCTTTACGAGCAGTTGCCAAACTTTGAAACGAATGTGCCGGCGCTGGAAGAACTGTTCCAGAGCATCATTGCCGTACCCGGCATTGATACGATTCAAACTTCGCACATCACGATGGCGCCCGTTGTGAAGGACCCTTCGATTATCGAACGACTCACTCCCCTGGTTGTGCCTTATTCTCATTTGCGCCACAAAGATTCGACTGACTCGGATAAACGCGTTGCCGATCCTATTATCGGTCTCGAGACAGGCAGTCCGAAACTCTTCAACACTTATATGAAGGGCAAGGCCTATCCCTACAAAGCACACCAGTGGCGCGACGTGGTCGTCAAGGGTATGGAGATTCTGAATCGCCATAACTGGTTTCCGTTCTGCACCTTCATCATCGGCTTGCCTGGCGAGACCGATGAAGACACTAAACAATCTCTCGATATGCTTTACGACCTTCGTCACGCCAAGGGAATGTTTGTGCCGACGTTCTTCGTACCGCTCGAAAACACACGAATGGAGAAGACCAGTAGTGCGAAGCTGATCGAGATGACAGACCTGCAGTGGGAATTCTTCTTTACCTGCTGGAAATACAACATGGAATTCTGGCGCGGCGGCAGCAGATCGAGCTTGAAGTTTTCAATGGGAGTGCCGATCTACTACAGCATGTTGGGCAAGAAACTTTTCGGCCAGGGCATAAAATATCCATTGTTGCGCTTCGCCGGAATGCCAGACCGTTTGATGCGCAAACGCCTGTATCTGGATTTCACCGGCTACAGACGAAATCCCGCCGGCATGGATCCATTCGAGGGAGAGCTCATTCCCGGCTTTCAAAGCGTACGCGAGAAGGGATTGAACATGATCGATGCCAGCCAGTTGCATCACATCAAAAGCAATGAAGTAATGCATGCCTCGGGCGATTAATTTGCGGTCAACAGCAACTAAAAGGGCCACTCGGTTCTGCCGAGTGGCCCTTTTAGTTTGAGAGTTAGAATTTAAACTTCAAAGCAAACTGCATTTGTCTGGAAGAACCCGAATCTCCAGTAGGGAAACGCGTGCTGCTAATGACACCGAAGCTAGTACTGCCGACCTGCGCAGTGCGCCCTGGCTGACCGAAGTTCGCATGATTGAGGAGGTCAAAAACCTCCCAACGAAACTCGATTAGTTTGTTCTCACCTATCTTGGTTCTCTTGATAACTGAGAAGTCTGTGTTGTTGAAACCGGGTCCGATTACGACGTTCCGTCCCTGACTACCGAAGTGGTAGATTGTTTTTCCGCTAAGAACTGAAACCGGCAAGATAACTACCGATCCAGATGGGCAAGAACCGCCCGGGCGGGGGTCGCATACGCTATTGGCGAAATACTGAACACCAATTACACCTGCGGCAGCTGTCTGAGAGATGGGAAGTGGTCCTTACATCGGGCCGCAAGGTGGCCAGCCCTGTCAAAGAATTGGCGTTGGATGCCGGTATCGCTCCGATCGCGCCGGCGTTGCCCGCAAGTAGTGTAACTGGGTTTCCGCTTTGGGATTGGGTGATGAGGGAAAGTTGCCAACCCTCCTTGAATTGATTGCCGCGAAAGGGCAACTCATAGAGGCCGCTAATCACGAATCTATGCCGCGCATCGAAGTCCGACAATCCGCGATCGCCTAGAAGGTTGTAGCTGTCCTGGAGCGTTACACCTTGAGAGCTTTGCGAGTTGTAATCGATTGACTTCGAGAAAGTGTACGACGCGTTGAACTGCAATCCCCGGCTAAGCCGTTTGTTAGCGGTCAGCCAGAGCGCGTTATAGCTGGAATTGCCTGTGCCCTCGCGAAAAGTAGTATTGAGCAAAGGAACGTTGGGCGAGATCGGGCTGCTTGAAGACAAGGCCGGAAAACGTCGCACTGGATTTAGCGCGGCGTTCAGGAATGTCTGATTCAAGTTGCGCGTAAGCCGTAAGTGGGTTCCCTTCGAACCAAAGTATCCAACCGTCACTGCAAATCCCGGTCGCACTTCGCGCTGCACATTCAAGTTCCACGACTCTACGTAGGCGTTGTCGAAGCCTGGGTCAGATGAACTGGGAGAAACCGTAGCCCCGGGAACAGCAATTGTGGTGGCGTTGGAGAGTTGCGTAGTTGTATTGGCCGGTAACGCGACCGTCGTTGCGAATGGTGGATTGGTCGCATTGCCAGTTACGAGGTTGGTGACGGGCTGATCAGCAAGAATCGCATAGGCCCCACGGATCGAAGTCTTTCCATTCTTAAAAGGATCCCATGAGAAACCGACACGTGGTTGAAAGTTCTTCCAGTTAGTGTGGTACACGGGCCCGACGCCGCTGTTGACTCTCACGAGAGAGTTTGTTTCAGGAACATAATCCACGAAGCGATTGAATCGTTCCGTGGGAGACATGAGCCAGTCGTAGCGAAGACCAAGTTCAAGTGTCAGGTTTGGGCGCAGCTTGTAATTGTCCTGCACAAACAAGCCAAGTGCTCCCTGAGCGATTGCGCTGGAAACATCTCCCAACGTCACATTAAAGGTGTTCGCTGTCCCGGCTAGAAAAGCCGCCATGTTGGCGAACGCGAAGGTGCCCGTATCCCGAGCGGTATTGTTGTTGTAGAACCGGCGCCACTCACCTCCGAACTTGAGCGAGTGATTACCACGCAGGTAATTCAACGTGTCTGAAACCACGAAGGTAGTATCCGATCGTCCCTGCGGGAAGCCCGCCGGCCCGCCAAGGTTCAGGCCGGAGCCAGTTATGTTCATTTGAGGCAGTCCTAATGGCTCGGAGATCCCATCCTTGATGCCAAAATCAAGCGGATTGAGTTTTGCGTTCGGACTGAAGAGGATGTGAATGCGGTTGAAGCCAAAGCGCGCCTCGTTGACCACAGCCGAGCTAAAGGTGCGAGTTTCATTCAAAGTGAATATTTGGCGATGCGAACGACGCGTGTCTCCGAAACCTGGAATAGAATTACCTTGCAATGTCGGTTCGCCACGCTGGTCACGTTGAAAAGCGTAATAGCCGTGCAGACGATCGTTGCTTCCGAAATTGTGGCTAACATCTCCGGTCCACTGATCGATATTTACTGGCGCTGTCGCGGAGCCACTGAATCCGGAGCTTCCAACATTCGCGTGCGGAATCAAAGGCAGCAGTTGTTTTATCACTGGATCAGTCACGGTTGCTCGCTGTGCGTCGGTGGGCACTGTAACGCCGGAAATCGTCAGCCCCTGCCGCTGGCGCGTCCCCTCGTAGCTAAAGAAGAAGAATGTCCTATTCTTACCTTTGTAACTAAGGATCGGACCTCCTTCTCCGAAATGCGGCAGGTTCACTGGTCCGCCGAGATTGAATCCAAACTGGTTCCGCTTGAAGGGCGCAGGATGTAGTGTGCGCTCAAAGAAATTCCGTGAGTCAAGGGAGCTATTGCGGAGAAACTCAAACAGCTCGCCGTGATAGTCGTTGGTGCCGGAACGAGTGGCGATGTTGGAGATCGCTCCTGAATTGCGGCCGTACTCCGCACTGAACGTTGAATTATCGACCTTAAACTCCTGAACTGTATTGATTGAAGGCTGGAAAGTGATCTGGTTCTGAACCATATCGTTGAGATTGACACCGTTGATCATGAAATTGACGGTGTCTTCCCGGCCGCCCGCCGTATTCAAGCCAAATGATCCTTGTCCGCGCAGCGGCGCCGTCAGAAAGCCATTCTGAGGAGGAGTCACTGAGCCGGGAATCAGAAGACCGAGATCGACGAAATGGCGTCCGTTAAGCGGAATCTCCTGCACGGTCCGCTGATTGATAACGGTGCCCACCGAAGTGGTTGCTGATTCGATGATTGGAACCTCTGAAGAGACAAGTACAGTTTCCGAGATAGCGCCGATATCCATTTGAAAATTCTGAACAACCGTCCTGGCTACCTCAACTGCCACCTGATCCGCTAGCTGCGTCTTGAATCCCTGTGCCTTGACCTCGACGCTATAGCTTCCCACCGGCAGGGCAGCTATCTGATAGTTTCCATCAGTATCGGTCTGGGTCGTCCGTTCAAAGGATGTGCCCTTATTACGAGCGGTGACGGTAGCATTCGGAACTACTGCACCTTTGGAGTCCGTCACTGTGCCCTGAAGGGTCGCCGTCGACTGGGCCATGCCTGTCGGACTCATGAGCAGGCAGAACACCAACGCTATCAACAAGAGAAATAGACCGCGTTTATAACTACGCATATTTACCTCCTAGCATCGATTACGATTGAGTTGGTCTAAGCGTTGAGGCAGTAAGGCTCTGAGAGAAACTTGGTCGGTCCAGACTGCAGAGAGTTTTTTGACTCGGTACACCATTACCAGCTTCGGCGCCCAGGCAATCAGTGACACGTTCTTCGTTCGACGGGGGAGTTTTTACAATATAAGCAATGGGAGTGCCGCGATTTGAAACCAGCCGTCACCACTTTTCCTAACAAAAAGCTCTGGAAGACTTGGTGAACACGGAGCAACTGATCCAAAAAACTACAAGGTTATCCAAAAATCTAGAGATAGGCGGCTTCCCCTCGTCTTCCATTCTCATTGCCAGTTCAAGAGAAAGTCTCGGAGTCTTTGACAAACCTGCTCGAACGAGTCGGCGCAAAACAAGACTGCCTGGTAGTGCGTCGGGTCATACTGGTGTTGAGAGGCAGCCTCTAAATCAAGCGGTCGAAGTTCTGCCTTATGCATTTCCTCCAACTCACCCGCAGAAGATAACAATCCGGTGCCGTAAGCCTTCAATTTGCCGTCCTCACGCAATACGCCGAATTCAATTGTGAACCAGTAAACACGCGACAAGCGTTCCAGATCCTGGGGCGATCTCGTTCGTTTTACCGCTTCACCAAATAACCTGTTCAGCTCCGCTAGACGCTTACTGGCAAGGGTAACGCCGTGTCCGATAATCTCGTGCACCACGTCTGGCTCAGGTGTGTAAAGAGGTGTTGAGTAGTGGCGAATATATTGAGTACAAAGAAACACTCCATTAGCCAACGATTCGAGGAACACGCGGGGTTGAACAAGACCGGCCACTGGTTCGAGGCGAAAGCCGCTCACAGCTTCCACCTTCTCGCTTACTTCACCCAGTTGCGGGATGCGGTCAGGCGCGAAGTCCAGGCGTTGCAAACAGTCCAGGTATTCGGCGCACGCATATCGTTGATGAGCTGGTCGGAGCGCTTTCCAAATAGCTTGCCAGACGCGATGTTCGTCATCCGTGTAAGGCGCCGCGGGAATCGGTTGACCCGGGCTATAGCCCATCGCTATTTGCGCTATCTGATTGCGACGAGCGCGGTATTCTGGATCTCTGAAACCGGGATGGTCGGGGTCGAGTTGGATAATAGTGTTTCGGTCTGAAACTATTTCGTCCAGACTGGTTCCCACCATTCGCATATCAACGTGATCGAGGAGTAACTGCTCGCTGTTCTTAGGTGCCATATCAAAAGCCTTTCAGGAAGAGTCCGATGTCCTTTTAGCTTGCCGAGGCTCGCAGAAGTCTCCATCGCACAAAGCGACAAGCTGTGAAGCATATCGGACAGTTCGAATACAAAAAACCGGCCATCGATCCCTCCGCACTGGAAGGACCGATGGCCGGTTCAGGAAACTTGTCAGAGGTGCTAGATGATCAGCGCACGTTGACAGCCCATCGTCCGACCGTCCCTCCCAGCGGAGAGCGGGCCGTAATAGTAGTAATAGCGATGCAGGCTGTGTTGCGTCTTGACCATTTCGTTTTGGGGAATTATCCCCCCTCGACAGAATAGTAAGTCGCGATTGAAATCGTCAAGGTCAAAACATTCGCTGAGCTTGAACCCTTAATTGAAACTCACTTGAGTTTTAGCGCTTGGCGCTCTGCGAAGAAGGTAGCCCACGGGTCACCTTTTTTCTTTATCAATTCTGCAGCGTTGGTGATGGTGAAGTCAGTAATCTTCACACCCTCACTGATCTGTTTCCACGTTAGCGGCATTGAAACAGTCGCTTTTGGCTTGGCCCGCGCCGTAAAAGCAGCGGCTAAACTTTTCCCGCGGGCATTCTGCATCCAGTCGACATAAACTTGATTTGTTTTCCGTTTGGCGATCGACCTCTCCACCGTAGCAATCTTAGGAGCGCGTCGAGCAACCTCTCCCGCCAGCAACTTCGCAAACTCGGCAACTTTCTCATACTCGTTGTTAGGTTTGAGCGGTACGTAGATATGTATCCCCGAAGAGCCGGAAGTTTTAGGAAATGCTTTCAAACCTATCTCGTCAGCCACCTCCTTTACCACAAGTGCTACCTGCAAGACGTTTTCCCAGGGCGCACGCTTCGGATCCAGATCGATAGCGATCCAATCAGGCTTGTCCAATTTCTTCACGGTCGAATGCCACGGGTGCTGTTCGATGCTTCCGAGATTGACGAAATGCAACAGTGAAGCTGTTGTCGTATAGACCGCGTAATCCAGTTGGCGGCCTTCGAGATTGGTTAGTCTGATTGTCTTGATAAAAGCCGGCGCGCTCTCCAAATCCTGTTGGAAAAACATCGGCGCCTTGATACCACGCGGCCAGCGCTGAAGAATGGCTGGCCGGTCTTTCAGGTATGGCAATATGTGATCGGAAATTTTCAGGTAGTAGCAGAGCAAATCAAACTTCGTCAGCTTCTCATCGGGCCAGTAAATTCGATCAAGACTGGTCAGAGAAACCTGTTCGCGTTCCACCTGTAAGACCAAGTCACCTTTTGGGTGAGATAAGGCCAGAAATTCCGGCGCTGAAATCACGTTTCCCGCTTTCTGGCGCGTTCGTTTTAGTTGGCCCTTTTCCGCCTTTACGTTTGTCTTATTCACCATTTAGTAGTCCCAATCTCAAAGCTTCACGATTGCTATATACGACAAGTATCAGTTTCATGGCCCATTCTCGCAACTTGGATCACGCTTTGCCAGAATATTCGAACAACTTTACAACGCTCCTGTCACAGAGTTTCCCTAACGTATCAGCAATACTGTTACAAGCGTTCCCAATGCTCCTAATTAGACGGTTCTTCCCCTCGAGTTGGGCGTGATTATTTTTTGGAGGTCTTCAAATGCGTGCTCGTAAAATAGGCTATAAACTGGTCATCTTTGGGTTGATGCTGGTTACGAGGGCAGGAATATTCCCAACAGCAGGCGCAAACAGTTCGCCGGCACGCGAAACAACCTGTCCTGCAACGAGTAAATATTCACTCGACTCGAGCCAAAGCAAATTCATAGCGCATGCCTACGCAGGTGGTTTGTTCTGGTTCAAAGGGCACGACCACTACGTAGCTGCGCGCGAGTTCGGCGGCGAAGCGGAAATTACTCAGGACTCAATCACGCCCGCTTCTCTCCGTCTGGTAGTGAAGTCTGCTTCGTTAGCTGAAACCGGTGCAGTCTTTACCGAACCACAAAAGCAAATCATCAACAAAGAGCTGCACGAGATTGTGCTGCAGCCCGATCAGTATCCGGAAATCATTTTTCAGAGCACGAGTGTCACTGGAAAACCAACCGGTAATGGCCGGTACGACTTGAAGATCGCAGGCAACCTCACATTGCACGGCGTGACTCGTCAGCTTGTGATTCCAGCCCAGGTTACGTTGACGGGTAACGATATGCGGGCGGTGGGTGAGTTCAGTATCGATCGGGACAAATACAAGGTGAAGGCCACTTCAGCCTTTCACGGTCTTGTGAGGGTCCGAAATAAGCTGAAGTTCACCTTCGATATTGTTGGGCATCGAACATGAGGAACGTATGGAGTGAGGTTGCCGGAGGCTGCGTCTAGGTTATGACGACGTTCGGTTGAGCTGCCGATGAATTTGCCGGCGCTGAATCCGCCGGAATGTAATAGAGTATGCGACCGCAGTTGTCGCACGTGATTACTTCAGCGCCGCGCCGGACTTCGGTCATCACCTGAGGTCTGAGAGACATGAAACAGGCTGTACAAGATCGATTGCGGGCTTCTGCGACAGCGATACCATCTCGTATGCGTGCACTAATCCTTGCATACAGTGCACTCATCGCCTTCGGCAGGTTAGCAAACAAGCGATCCCGTTCAGTTCGAGCGTTCAACAATTGTTCTGACTGTATGCGAGTTTCTTCGTCAAAGGTTTTCAGTCGCGCTTCGCGATCAGAATTCAAGCTGGTTATTTCATCAGCTCGCTCTTTAAGATCTGTCTCCGCCTGTTCCAGATTCTCCATTTGCTCGAGAATCTGAGTTTCCAAAGCTGAGATCTGTTTGCGAGCGGCGTCGGCTTCTCTGATGGCAGCAGTGTATTCATCCTGCTTCTTGGATGACATCAGGTTTCGTTCCGCTCGTTCCGCGCGGCCGCGTTGTTCTACTACTTCGTTTTCCAGTCTGGCGCGGG
>WNFK01257675.1_pt1 | contig 10534 bp, 6 predicted proteins | sample 5400281 | NCBI WGS metagenome assembly WNFK01 (sample SAMN13153350, study PRJNA577476) | soil metagenome | isolation source: 20 cm soil on Douglas fir-dominated hillslope | place: USA:California | collected 2013-09-17
AGTGCACGCAGGTCCGCAGTGAAACGGTCGTGGCCGGACATCAATTCATAAAACTGGCCACCCGACGAAGCATATTGGTCTTCGAAACAGTTTGCCTTTCCAGGCGCCGCCGGTCCCAGTGCACCTCGCACAATTTCTTCATCAATCTCCGCGAGTACATCACGCACGCCGGGGAAAAACCGTGCGATCATCGCGTATCCTTGCGCAATCGTTGGCGAACGCGAAGGTTTCGGATGAAGCGTTGAGCGCTCATGAGTGAGCCTATTGAAGCGCTCGCCCGTAACGCCCTCGCCACGAATGGCCCATATGGTATCCGAGAGGTGCTGTTTGACTAATGGGATTTCTGTTTGGATTGCGAGTTCGATGTCCTGAAGATCCGTATCGGGGCCTCGATTGGGTGCAACGCCGGTCAGAATCCAGGCGCTGCGCTTCTGGTACATAAGGCCGCGAGTGCCATCGATCGGATCAACGATAATGCGCCAGATCGCTTCGGCCTCCGGGAGCTCGCGTGGCAACATGACTTGACCGCCCTGAAGTCCCTCAGCTATGAGGACGAGAGGCGTAGTCTGAGCGATCTCACGTTCAAACACTTCCACCAATAAATCTTCGCTTACTCGATCGACTGCGAAGATGGTGTCGCCCTCTTCTTCCTTGACTACCTGCGACAACTCTTCGACTGCAGCGCTCTCACAAGCTTCGACGACTGCAGCGCGTATGCGCTCGTGGAGTTGACGAATTGGTGCCAACAGCCCATGGAGATCGAGCATCACCTCATCTCCTGCTTTGGCAGGTGTTTGTAATGAATGTCGGATTGAGCGCGGAGTTCAGCCGCCTTGTCTTCAGCTGAAGTATCACTCAGAAAATTTCCACCTCCAATTTCCGGTCCGGCCAGATACTTCAATAGGTTTGGCTTTCGTAGCGGCGGATGAAACTCGATATGAAAATGAAAACCGGGATAGTCGCGACCATCCACCGGAGCCTGATGCAGCGGCATGACGTAAGGAAAGGGCATTTGCCAGAGATTATCAAACTTGACCAGGACTCGCTTGAGCACGTCTGCGAAGTCTCGTGTCTCACAGTCGGAAAGACTCGCTATGTTTGGATGTGTGACCTTAGGCGCCACAAAGACTTCGTAAGCATAGCGCGCGAAATAAGGTAAAAAAGCAATGGCAGTTTCGTTTTCAGCGATGATCCGTCTGCCATCCTCCTTCTCGGCGGCCAGAATATCCTGGAACAGTACCTGACCCGTCTCAGCCAGATGACGTTCACTAGTACGAGCTTCAGTTTCAATAGTTTTAAAGACAAAGTTGGTGGCATAGATCTGACAATGCGGATGTGGATTGGAGACGCCCACCGCTTCGCCTTTGTTCTCGAAGATCAAAACATGCTCAATCTCTGGACGAGTTGCCAGATCTTTGTATTGCTGCTGCCAAACTTGGACCAGGTTAACAATTTCGGCTGGTGCAAGTTCACCCAGCGTCAGGTTGTGCTTTGGGCTATAACAAACAACTCGGGCGATTCCGTGCGCGGGGCGGTTGCGAAAAATGCCCGGAGGTGTCGTCAATTCAATCGGTGCTTCCGTCGAAACGCTCGGATGATCGTTATCGAAAACAAAGGTTTGCCGATACTGAGGGTTGACCATCCCGCTGACACGCGCGTTGCCAGGACACAAATAGCAGTCTTCGACGTATTCGGGCAGCTCTTCACTTTTATTTTTGACCGTACTCCCGCTCCAGGGCCGGTCCTGGCGATGGGCAGCAACGATCACCCATTCTTCGCGCAAGGGATGCCAACGTTCTTCCCAAACCATCTCTAAACCCTCTTCATCCCAGGGTAATTTGAAGACGTGTTACCGAAGCAGGTGGAAAATGAAAAACCGGTGCTCGCCCTTTCAGATCAGCCTGCACATCTTTGGGTTCCAATGCGCGTGGATTCTCAAACGTGTTGTGAGCGTGAATGTCGTTGGAAGTCAACGTTCGGGCCCGTGCGCTAAGGATACTCGCGCCGCGTATGACGATCTCCGTTTCCCTCGCTTCGGTTGCATGCGGATTAACTGCAGTTAGCACCAACTCCTTATCATGCAGTGATGCCGAGCCGGCTAAGCCCAGAAAGGAGGCCGGTTTGCCAAGCCGCGAATAGGTAATGGTTGGAGCAGAAAAAACGGTGCGCAGGGATTTGCCACCCTGATGTGCTGCGTACATCTCAAAAACATGAAAGGTTGGCGTCACAATAAACTTGTCTTCGTGCGCGATGAACAGCGAGTGTAAACAGTTAATAAGTTGCGCGACATTCCCCATGATCACTTTGTCCGCATGACGATTAAAGGTGTCGAGCGTAAGACCTGACAAAAGTGCATCGCGAAGCGTCGATGCCTGTCCCAGAAGGTGAGTCGGATGTGCTTCCGTGCCAGGCTTGTACCAGGCTCCCCACTCATCAACGATCAGCTTGACGCGGTGCTGCCGATCAATCTCACCCATCATTCGCCAATGACTGTTGATCAGCGATTCCATCGAGTCTCCCTGGCGGAACAGCTCATACCATTCTTCAAGTCCGAAATCGAGGCCGTCACCTTTAGCTCCAAACCAATCGTTACTCTGTCCTTTGCTGAGATTCCAGGAGTAATTGTGCAGACCCCATCCATAGAGAGCACCGAGTTGTCCCGGGCCCTTTTCTACAAGCTTGGTGAAGAACCGGCGCGTCCATTCTAAGTCGCCGCCGTTTGGTCCAGAGCCGATGTATGCCAGATTCACACCGTAGCGCGGTATCCACGCGATAAAGCGTCGAAACTCCATTGCGTACTCTTCGGGCGTGAAGTTACCACCGCAGCCCCAGGATTCGTTTCCAATGCCCCAGTAGCGAACCTTGAACGGATCGCGGTCGCCACCCGCCGCGCGCAGGTCAGCCAGGGAGGTGCTGCCGGCCGGAGAGTTGCAATACTCAACCCATTCATAAGTGTCTTTTGCTGGGAGGCTGCGCAGATTGGCGGCAAAGTAGGGCTGTGCGCCGCTTAGTTTGCAGAAACGCGCAAACTCGTTCGTACCAAACTCATTTGGATCATATTTCCACGGGCCATCGGGCGCGTTTCTCCATTCAGGAGCATCAACCCAGAAGTTAGTGCGACGTGGACGTTGGCTTCGTGGACCAACGCCATCGCGCCAGTTGTAACTATCTGCGAAGCAACCACCTGGCCAGCGAATCACCGGAGCTTTGATTCTTCGCATACTCTCAATGAGCGCGGTCCGTATTCCGCCAGTGTTAGATATCTTGGAGTTTTCGCCGACCCAGATTCCGTCGTAGATTACACCTCCGAGATGCTCAGTGAAGTGGCCATAGAGATCGGGAGAGATGGTGCCGATTGGTTCCTCAACAAGTACTTCGACACGCGCGTCCGCCTGACCCGAGACCTGGCCGCGGATACCGGTTGTCAATAACGCTGCGCCCCCCAGGACTGCGCCACTCACAAACTCACGCCTTCCGACTGATTTCATCTTCATCTCCAACCTTCAGGATTGTAATGATGAGCATCCGCTGCGCGAATATCCGCAATAAACTGACGCTTGGTTTGAGCTGCGATACTTCCTGTGGCCATGGGTACACAAAATGAGGAGTATTATTGAAGGCGGGCATGACAGGGCATGTCGTCTCCATCCAAAGGGTGACCCGCGTCATCTGCCTGTTTTTCGCCAAATATGTCGCCGAGAGTGCTTATATAGGCTGATATTGAGCATCTGTCAAGAATTGATTATCTGGTGAGGCAGACAGATGGCGGTGCGGGGCAGAAAACCTGAGCGGTGAATCGGGCCGCTGCGGAGGCGTTAGAGAAGGAAAATAACTGGACCACAGGGCCACTTTTTACTCTGCGGTAGCTGGAAGAATTCTGCGTTGCGCGCGTATCTGGGCACATGCCCGAGACGAACGGTGAATTTGAGGAACGCTTCCGAGCCCAGCAGGATCCTGTACAATGACCAACCATCTGAACGGCGGATCAATGAAGAAAAGAATAAACAAAGAAATGCCTGACGAAGCAGTCAGTGTGAGAAACGAACGAGCCAAGGAAATAATACGAGAACTCTTGCACGATGGCGAAGTCTCGGTTGAAAACCTGGCTGCCCGTTTGAAGATTTCTCCGTCGACAGTCAGACGAGAACTCACTGGATTGGAGTTGGAGGGTTTGCTGAGGCGCACGCACGGGGGCGCGATGCGCGTTGAGCCGATGCTCTACGAACCTTTTCGTCACGTGTCCTCGTTCAGCGCTCAGGAACAACTGCATGCCGCCGAAAAGCGCCGTATTGGTTTGGCTGCCGCAGAGATCATTCGCGATGGTGAAATCATTGCTTTGGGCGCGGGCACCACCACGACACAGGTTGCTCGTAGCATCCGTCATCGTAAGGGAATTACGGTCGTGACAAATGCAGTCAACATTGCCATGGAACTGAGCCACCGCGTCGATCTTAAAATCATCGTTACCGGTGGAATGATGAGCGGTGACTGGTTTGCTCTTACCGGTTCAACGGCAATATCGGCAGTGGGTGAGATGTTCTACGACAAGGTGTTCATCGGCGTTGACGGGATTCATCACGAGCACGGTCTGACAACCAACTATCCGGATCAGGCAGCCGTGCATCGCGCCATGATGCGGCAAGCACGTCAGCGAATTGTGGTTGCTGACCGAACAAAGATTGGAGATATCGGCACTGCCTTAATTTCACCCGCTGCTGATATGGATCTGCTCATTACAGATAAGGGAGTAACCGCGGCGGCAATCAACAAGTTCCCACAAAAGAAGTTTAAAATCCTAAAGGTTTGAAATTCGTCAGACCTATCTCATTCGTTAATCGTAATATACTGATCAGTCCTCGGGTTCGCGATTGTCTGAACTCGTCCACTGGGCCAGCGCACCTCGATACTCTTCACACCGCTTGCATCACCGAGCCCGGCGATAATTCTCGGATCGTTTGACGACAGGTAACTGCCGGCCGTCGACACATCAAAGATCTGTTTATGGCCAACGCTGTCCAACACTACAACACGGGCGCCGATACCTTGCCGGTTTGACTTAGTTCCCGCCAGACTGATTCCCACCCAGTGGTTTTTTGTCCCGTCGTTACTCAAGACCAAGGGGGCATCGTTAAGTACTCCAACGACTGCGTCTACCTGACCGTCGTTGTTGAGATCACCGAAAGCCGCACCGCGTGCCGCGATAGGAACATTGAATGCCGGTCCTGCCGTGGCCGAAACATTCATAAAACCCTTTCCAGAGTTGCGCATCAGCAACGGCGTTTGTTTATACTTCAAATAACTTGTCGACCTCTCCACCGTATCGAGCACGTGACTTTGAGCCACAAAAATATCGCGCCTCCCGTCGTTGTCCGCATCGATAAAATGCGTGCCCCATCCCGAATAGAGCAAAGATATCTGGCCCACTGCCGTAGAATTTGTCGCCCAGGTAAAGCTTAGATCCCCATTATTGTGAAAAAGAGGATATGTCTCATTTGACAACGTTGTAATGACCACATCTGGCCAGCCATCGTTGTCGTAATCGGCGCAGTCGACACCCATGCCGGCGAAAGTCTTTCCATTTTCGTCGTAACCCGCGCCAGCCATAATCGCGATGTCCTCAAATGTGCCGTCGCCTTTGTTGTGGCAGAGCGATTGGCGCACACTATCATTGGCGACAAAGAAATCCGGCCACCCATCATTGTCAAAGTCGGCAAAGGCCACACCCAGGGCCTTGCTGCTTGGATCCGCCAAGCCGGCTTTGATGGTGACGTCGTCGAAGGTTCCGTCTGGTTTTTGGTGATAGAGGAGATTGGTCATTCCCTTGAAATTGTCGGGGTGGCAATAAGCGTGGAAACCCGGGCGTGGGTCGCCGCAAACGAGGCTACCTTTTTCAAAGTCCCAATCGACGTAGCGAGCTACGAAGAGATCGAGCCGCCCGTCACGGTCGTAGTCAATCCAACCAGCGCTGGTGGACCATCCGCTGCCGTTAATGCCAAGCTTCTTTGTTAGATCGCTAAAAGTACCATCGCCGTTGTTGTGATAGAGGTGATTGTTGCCATAGCCAGTCACATAGAGGTCGACGTGCTGATCGTTATCATAGTCCGCGGCGGCAACGCCCATGCTAAATCCATCACCTTTTAGACCGGCACGTTCGGTCACGTCTTCAAACGAGCCGTCTGCTTTCTGGTGATAGAGTCGGTTCCAGAATCTTGACTCGGTTTTTTCGGGCATCGCGGCCTTTGGCATTGGATCTTTTAAGAGGGCGCCGTTGGTGAAGAAGAGATCCATGCGCCCATCGTCATCGTAATCAATGATCGCCACGCCGCCACCCATTGTTTCAAGTAGATACTTCTGTGAAGTGGGTGAGCCTGCATGTTTGAAATCTATTTTAGTTAAGGCCGTAACGTCACTGAATGTTACGGGCGATTTTGCCTGAGGTCCTGGAGGTGGCGGTGTTTTCGGCAAGTCACCTGCATTGTATGAACGACCTGTACGAGCGGGAGTCGGAGATGGTGACGCGGTTGGTTGTTGTGCTTTGACAGGAGAAATCGAAATCATCACGAAGACAAACGACCAGGAAGTCAGGAGTGCGAGATTGAAAAGTTGTGCGGGCAGTCTTGAAGCGTGGTCAATGGTCATTTTTTCCTTGGCGCGTGACTCTAGTCGTGTGGGGCTCCGGTCCGCTGCGATTACCAGGTCGTACTGTGGCAGCACCGACCCGCCGCTACCGCGCTGCGGTTCTAGCTTCATGCCAATCATGGAAGCACACCGACCTGCGGCCAGCCATCTTCCCAAATGATTGTCGAGATCTGAAGTGATGGTTTACCCGTGGTGACGTTGTAGCTATGGAACACAAGTAGATCAGCAACCGCATCCAGCAGGATGGATTGACCCCCGGGCCCGCGCCACGTGTCACTTCCGGACATCAACAGCGTGCCTCCGCCTGCCAGCAATGGTTTACCAGTGTGGTCCAGGTAGGGGCCGGTAATCTTTTTGGAGCGTCCAACCATGATCTTATATGAGCTATTCTTACCTCGACAGCAGAAGTCGAATGACACAAAAAGGTAATAGTACTTTTCGTGCCGAACAATAGCCGGCGCTTCAATGGCGGGTGGGTCGAGCGGGCGACGACTCGCCAGTGAATAAAGGGTCGTATCGTTTGGCGACAGCTTGCCTGTCTTCGGATCCAGCCTGCGCATTTTGATTCCACCCCAGAAGCTTCCCAGCGCTAACCACATATTGCCACTGTCATCAATGATCAGGTTCGGATCAATGGCATTCCAGTCATCTTCGCGTGTGGACCGGATAACCATACCTTCGTCCACCCACCTGTAGTTCGGACTATTCGGATCTAATGTTCGATTTGTGATCAGGCCGATTGCGGACTGGTTGCTGCCAAAAGTGGAAACAGAATAATAGAGGAGATATTTCCCGTTAACGTATGAGATATCCGGCGCCCAAATGCCACGAGCGCCGGGTATTTCCTTCAGTGCCCATTCCGGAACTGCGTCAAACACATGCGCGCAAAATTTCCACTGGCTCAGATCCTGAGAACAGAAGATAGGTGTGAGCTTTTCAGCGAATCTGTTTGTCGCGAAGACATAGTAGGTCTTGCCCTGGCGAATGATGGTGGGATCATGAATTGGGCTAATGTCTCCTTCCAGTTTGAAGACTTCTGGTTGCGTCTTTTGAGAACGCGCAGGAGCTTGCGCGTTCGCCATTCCCAGGCAAAGCACGAGCGTTGTAACTACAAATTTGCAAGCTGTGGTTCGCACCACCCGGTTACCTGAATGTGCTGCCGATGCGCAGGACGGTGAGTGAGTTGGGCGCAAACGTGTAATTAAACTCGCTTGCCGCGGTTAACGGTCGTTTCGTGGGAGCAACCTTTGTCGGTCCTTCGAGACTATTTTCGGCTTTCAAATCAGAACTCGCCAGGACGTATGCCTGGCCCACTCTTCTGACAGTTTTCGCGCCGGCAAGATTGATCTTAACCTCTCTTGGCGATGCTCCTGAGTTAACGACTTTCAAAACCACTTCTCCCGAAGGCTTGTCGAGTGAAGCACTGGCGTACAGATTTTGTTGTCCGTTCTTCGGCGAACCATCGATTAATACGGGCAGGATATGCGTGCCCTTATTTGTGCTGAATAGCTTCTGCACATAGTAGTTTGGCGTGCCGTAAGATCGCAGGTTATCAAACCAGATCAAGTCAGGCGTCCACTGCCAGGCGTCAACGTGGGCGAAGAGCGGCGCGTATGAAGCCATCCTCACAACGTCCGCGTTTCTTTCGAGGCCGGTGACGAACGCCGCTTCAGCGAGGGCGCACTCCCAATTGTTCTTGTTGTTTGGGCTGGCAATGCCAACGCTTTGCGCGGCGTACTCCCCTGCGAAAACCTTTGGGCCAGTACGTGGATAGTTGTCATAACGGCCAGAGTTAGCGAGGAACCAACCGGGCGCCATATAGTAATGCTCGTCGACAATGTCGGCGTTCAACTCGCGTAGTTTGCTCCAAAGGAAATTGAACCTATCATCATTTGGGCTCGGCCCCGAGTCGGAAACAAGAGTGATCTCAGGATGTTTCTTCTTGAGAACTTTGGCGAATTGCTGATAGCGCTCGATGAATTGTGGTCCCCACTGTTCATTCCCCACGCCCATCATTTTAAGGTTGAAGGGCGCCGGATGTCCCATCTGTGCTCGCAAACGACCCCAGGAACTCTCGACTGGTCCGTTAGCGAACTCAATAAGATCCAGCGCATCCTGGATGTAAGGATCTAGTTCGTCGAGTGGGACTAACTCGCTGGAATTGAATTGGCAGGCCATGCCGCAATTGATGATTGGCAACGGCTCGGCCCCGATGTCTTCGCTCAACTGGAAGTACTCGTAGAATCCAAGTCCGAATGACTGGTAGTAATCCGGCGCCGGCTTATGTTTGAACTCGTCGTTCCAGCGGTTGATAATCAGACGTCGATCAGTAAGGTCTCCGATCGTGGTCTTCCATTGATAGCGTGTCTTCAGGTACCTCCCTTCAACGATGCACCCACCCGGAAAGCGCAAAAACCCTGGCTTCATGTCCTTGAGTAACTGGACCAGGTCAGCGCGCAAACCATTCTCGCGATTATTCCAGGTACCTTTCGGAAAAAGGGAAGCAATGTCGATATCAATCGCACCACTTCCTTCTGCTAAAACATTTAGACGAGCTATAAGGCTGGTCGCCGATGGCCGTAGCGTAATGGCGTACTTTTTCCAAGCCGTAGTTAGGCCAGTGATTCTGGCCTTGCCGAGACTGCGCCCATTTTCGTCCTCCAACTCGATTCGTAGCGTGACGGGATTTCGTTCAACACTGAGCGCGTCGCCGTTGCGTTGCGCATGCGCGACGTTTCGAGCATAGACGGAAAAGGTGTAGGACTCTCCTAGTTGAACACCTATCCCGCGAAAGCCTTCGTTCGTCACGCCAAAACCCGCACTAGCTCTTTCCACTTCAATATGAAGGTAATGCGAGTTATTGGCGTTGATTGGGTTCGCCTCAAGAACAGTTACCGATCCCTTGGAGTCGGCGCGGCCGATCTCTTTCCAGGCCATCAAGGGCTCGGGGAATTCAAACGAGCGATTCTTCACTCGTTCCGGATACAGTCCGCCGTCAGCTCCGAAGTTAATATCTTCAAAGAAGATCCCAAACATCGTGGGAGAAATGTCGCCACCAGGTTTATCTACCTGTACGGTGATGCTGCTGGATTGCGCGCGAACGAGTTGGGCCTGGAAGGAAAGGCACAACACGCACATCATAGCGACGACTCTGTACCGTAATGGATTCATGGTCCGCTGCTCCTGAAATGGAAGTCTTTTAAAACACCAAAGGTGTTCGCCAATTTCAACCCAGGGTTGCAGCAACCCTGGGTACAAAAGGATGCGTCACGATCTAACGCCGAAGGTGTTGGCGATTCTCCTTAACGTGAAAGCCACCGGTCCCGCTATTTTCGGATGAGTCTCTGCAGCGCTCGCAACTTACGAACTCTTTCAGAGTTGTCCCATTCATTGGCAATCTTCTCCCAGGGTTGGGGCAACGCTGGGCTGCAATTAGCGAACGGCTTCGGCGTAGAGACCACGAGTCGCCGTACTTTTGGAAAGAGTTTCCGCTGCTATGGTGCCGGTTTGATCCTGCTTTAGTTCTCTTTGTGTCAACGACCAGGCCGCTAACGCTTCCTGTTCCGTACGGTCTCGTAAATAATGTCTTGGTTCAACGCGAATTCCAGTAGCTGTGACCTTGCCCGTCATACTCTTTATGAATTCCACCTCATCCGGGCGGTAGGGAGTGCCATCCGTGCGAAAGACCTCATGGAACCAGATTGCCGGTTCGCGGTCTGTGTACGGATGTTGCCATGAGTCCCAAGGCAGAAATGTTTGTGTCTTGCCGGCAACCAATCCCCAATTAATCGCGGCAACTTTGTACTTTTTCGCAATGGGCATAGTGCCTTGAAACGTGCTCTTGTTGCCGCGCGCCATGTATTCGGTGCAGAGCATTGGCAGGTTGTAACGCGTA
>WNFK01193109.1_pt2 | contig 10531 bp, 11 predicted proteins | sample 5400281 | NCBI WGS metagenome assembly WNFK01 (sample SAMN13153350, study PRJNA577476) | soil metagenome | isolation source: 20 cm soil on Douglas fir-dominated hillslope | place: USA:California | collected 2013-09-17
CTTGATCGATTCCAGCCGTGAGCGCGCGCTCGTCGCGAATCGTCTTCATGCCAATGCCGCCGCCGCCCGCCGACGGCTTCAGCAGGACGGGGAACCCCAGCTTCCGCGCCGCCGCGGCGACGGCATCGGTGGATTGATCCGCAGGGGTCGCGCCCGGCACCACGGGCACGCCGGCGCGTTCGGCGATCGCTCGCGCCGCAATCTTCGAGCCGAGGCGATCGATGACATCGCCCGGTGGACCGATGAAGGTGATGCCGGCCTCCACGCACGCGTTGGCGAACGCCGCGTTCTCGGACAGAAAGCCGTAGCCGGGGTGGATCGCATCCGCGCCGGTTTCACGCGCCGCCGCGAGAATCGCGGGAATGGAAAGATAGCTGTCAGCCGGCGGCGCGGGGCCGATGCGCACGGCGCGATCCGCGAGCAGCACGTGCGGCGCGCGCTCGTCGGCGTCCGAGTGCACCGCCACGCACGGAATCCCGAGCTCGCGGCAGGCGCGAATGACGCGAACGGCAATCTCGCCGCGGTTGGCGATCAGGATTTGCGTGACACGTCCCACGATGCCTTCCGTTTTTCGAGGAAGGCGCGCAGCCCTTCCTGCCCCTCCTCGGACACGCGCCGCGCGGCGATCGCCTCCGCGGTGAGGCCGGCCGCGTCGGAGGCGCCGCGCGCCCAGACGCGTGGAATGAGCGCCTTGGCGGTGGAGATCGCGTCGACGACCATCGTGTCGAGCTGGTCGAGGGGGACGACCGCGTGCACGAGGCCGATTTCCCTGGCGCGAACGGCGTTGAACCGCATGCCGGTCAGGAACAGCTCGCGCGCCGCGGACCGGCCGATCTTGGCGAGCGCGTACGGCGAGATGACGGCCGGCAGGATGCCGAGCTTGACCTCGCTGAACCCGAACACCGCGTCCTCGTCCGTCACGACCACGTCGCACACCGCGGCCAGCCCGGCGCCGCCGCCGAGCGCGGCGCCGTGGATGCGGCCGACGAGCGGGATGGGCACCGTGTCGAGCGCGGCGAACATCCGCGCGGCGGCGTTCGCGTCACGCACGTTCTCGTCGTGCGTATAGGTCAGCGCGTTGGCCATCCACCCGATGTCCGCGCCCGCCGAGAACACCTTGCCCGCGCCCGCCATCACCACCACCCGCACATCGTCGTCGGCGTTGATGGCCGCGGCCCAGGCGGTGAGGTCGGCGATCATCTGCTCGTTGAACGCGTTGCGGACGTCGGGCCGATTGAGCGTGACGTACTCGACGACCCCATCACGCCGAATGAGAAGCGTTTCGTACATCACGAATCGAGAGAATATTTCACTGTCACATCCTGAAGACCCCGAACTTCGGCGCCGGTATCGGCGCGTTGAAGCTCGCCGACAGCGCGAGCGCCAGCACGCGGCGCGTCTGCGCCGGGTCGAGAATGCCGTCGTCCCACAGCCGCGCGGTCGAATAGTACGGCGACCCTTCGAGCTCGTACTTGTCGAGAATCGGCTGGCGGATCTTCCGGTCCTCCTCGTCCGACAGCTCCCGGTTCTCGCGCGCCAGCTGGTCGCGCTTGACCGTGGCGAGCACGCCCGCGGCCTGCTCGCCGCCCATGACGGAAATGCGGGCGTTCGGCCACATCCAGAGGAACCGCGGCTCGTACGCGCGGCCGCACATGCCGTAATTCCCCGCGCCGAACGACCCGCCGATGATGATGGTGAACTTCGGCACGACCGAGTTGGCGACCGCGTGCACCATCTTGGCGCCGTCCTTCGCGATGCCGCCGCGCTCGTACTGCTTGCCCACCATGAACCCGGTGACGTTCTGCAGGAACACCAGCGGGATGCCGCGCAGGTTGCAGAGCTCGATGAAGTGCGTGGCCTTGAGCGCCGACTCCGAGAACAGCACGCCGTTGTTGGCGATGATGCCGACCAGGAACCCGTGCAGCCGCGCGAAGCCCGTCACGACCGTCGGCGCATAGCGCTCCTTGAACTCGTCGAACCGCGAACCGTCCACGAGCCGGGCGATGACCTCGCGCACGTCGTACGGCTTCCGGACGTCCGCGCTGACGACGCCGTACAGCTCCTGTGGATCGTACGCGGGCTCTTCGGCATCGCTGACATCGGCCGGCAGCGTCTTCCGCGCGTTCAGCGTGCCGACAATCGTCCGCGCCATCTCCAGCGCGTGCGCGTCGTCCTCGGCAAGGTAGTCGGCCACCCCGGAGAGCCGCGTGTGCACGTCGGCGCCGCCGAGCTCCTCCGCGGTGACGTCCTCGCCGGTGGCGGCCTTCACGAGCGGCGGCCCGCCGAGAAATATCGTCCCCGTCCCCTTGACGATGATCGTCTCGTCGGACATCGCGGGCACGTAGGCGCCGCCGGCCGTGCAGGAGCCCATGACCACCGCGATCTGCGCGATCGATTCCGCCGACATGCGCGCCTGGTTGAAGAAGATGCGGCCGAAGTGCTCCCTGTCGGGGAAGACCTCCGCCTGCAGCGGAAGGAACGCGCCGCCCGAATCGACGAGATACACGCACGGCAGCCGGTTCTCGATCGCGACCTGCTGCGCGCGGACGTGCTTCTTGACCGTGATCGGGTAGTAGGTGCCGCCTTTCACCGTGGCGTCGTTGGCGACGATCAGCACCTCGCGGCCGGAGACGCGGCCGATGCCGGTGACGATGCCGGCGCCGGGCGCGTCGTTGTCGTACATCTCCCACGCGGCCAGCGGCGAGAGCTCGAGAAACGGCGAACCCTCGTCGAGGAGGCGGTCGATGCGCTCGCGCGCCGGCAACTTTCCCTGCTCGCGATGGCGCTGCAGGTAGCGCGGGCCGCCGCCCTCGCGGGCCTTCGCGATGCGCTCGCGCAGCTGCGCGACGAGCGCCGTCATCTTGCCGTGGTTGGCCGTGAAGTCGGGGCTGTCAGTTCGAACGCGGGAGGGGAGTCGCTGCATTCACCCCGACCTCTACCTTATTCGACGTGCGGTCAGCTGCTCGCGGCGGCCCGCCGCAGTCTGAATCAGACATCGCGCCGATTATACGAGGACAGATTTGAACCCAGCTCATCTGTATAAAAACCTTACAGCCTGTAATGTTTTGGTCCGGCGGCTCGATGTATGTAGTATTTGAAGACGTGGCTGCGCTAGCTCGGGGTGACCGGACCGGGGACTCGTGACGTATGGCAAGTCAACCTTCCACCAGCACCAAGCGCCGCAAGCGCGTCCTGGCAATAGACGATGAACCGCAGATGACCGAGTGGCTGAAAATGGTCATCGAGGCGGAGGGGTACGAAGTCCGTACCGCCCTCATCGGCACCCGCGGCGAGGAAATCTACAAGCAGTGGCGGCCCGACGTGGTCGTCACCGACCTCATGCTGCCCGACCTCGACGGCGTGCAGCTGCTGCGGCGCCTCAAGGAACTCGATCCCTCTCCGGAAGTGATCGTCATCAGCGGCCAGGGGACGATCGCGCGGGCGGTCGAAGCCGGGCAGGCGGGCGCGTTCTTCTTCCTCGAGAAGCCCGTGAGCCAGGAAGGGCTCATGAACATCCTCGGGCGCGCCATGGATCGTACCCAGGAGCGCGCCGAGCACCAGCAGCTCAAGGATCAGATACGGGGTCAGTACAGCTTCGCGAACATCGTCGGCCAGAGCAAGAAGATGAAAGAGCTGTTCGAGCTGGTCGAGAGCGTGGCCGCCAGCGACGCGAACATCCTGATCCAGGGCGAGAACGGCACCGGCAAGGAGCTGATCGCCAACGCGATTCACTACAACTCGAACCGCGTCAAGGGTCCCTTCATCAAGATCAACTGCGCGGCGATCCCGAAGGACCTGATCAAGGTGGGCCTCTTCGAGATGGCCGAGAGCGGCTCGCTCCTGCTCGACGAGATTGGCGAGATGCCCCCATACCTGCAGACCAAGCTGCTGCGCGTGCTGCAGGAGCGCGAATACCGTCCCATCGGCAGCGACCGGCTCGTGCACGTGGACTTCCGTCTCATCTGCGCGACCAACATCGATCTCGAGACCGCGCTGCGCGAGGGGAAGCTGCGCGAGGATCTCTACTTCCGCATCAACACGATCACCCTGCGCGTGCCGCCGGTACGCGAGCGCAGCGAGGACATTCCGCTCCTCTGCAACCACTTCCTCTCGAAGTTCAACCAGCGCTACCAGAAGAGCGTGAAGTCGATTTCGCCGGCCGCCTACCACCTGCTCATCCGCAACCGGTGGCCGGGCAACGTGCGCGAGCTCGAAAACGCGATCGAGCGGGCGGTGCTGGTCTGCAAGACGGGGGAGATCCAGCCCAACGACCTGCCCGAGACGATCCGCGAGGAGGGAAGCCCCGCGCAGGAGTTCACCATCCCGCCGCACCGGACGCTCGCCGAAATCGAGAAGATGGCGATCATGCAGACGCTGCAACGGACGAACTGGAACAAGCAGGAGGCGGCGCAGATCCTCGGCTTGTACCGGCCGACGCTCTACAGCAAGATGAAGAAGCACGACATTAAGGATCAGCGCGCCGCGCAACGCGCCGCGGCCGCAGCCCCGACCACACCCGCGCCCAGCTAGGCTCGCTTCCGGCTAACGGGCTTGAGGCTACGGCCGAAACTGGCCCGGCCGTTGCACAAAACTTCGTGTGCTCTTCCGCCTCGGCACCCTGGTCCTCACGCTGCTCGCATGGGTAGGCGACGTTGCACTTTTTGGGGCGCGCGCTCTCTACGAGGCGGTGCTGCCGCCCTACGAGTTCAAGGAGACCTGGCGGCACGTCTTCGAAATCGGGTGGCGCTCGCTGCCGCTGATCGCCCTCTCCGGCGTCGCCATCGGGGTCGTCCTCTCGATGCACACCCGCGCGTCGCTCGAGCGCTTCGGCGCCGAGGCGATGATTCCCGCCGGGCTGGCCATCGCGCTCATTCGTGAAACCGGGCCGCTGACGGCCGGCCTGCTCGTGTCGGGGCGCGTCGGCGCCGGCATCGGCGCCGAGCTGGGCGCCATGAAGGTCACCGAGCAGATCGACGCGCTCGAGGCGGTGGCCGTCGACTCGTTCAAGTTCCTCGCGGTGACGCGCATCCTCGCGTGCATCATCGCCATGCCGCTGCTGACCGCCGTCATCGACTTCTGCGGCATCTTCGGCGGCTACATCGCCGAGACGACCGTCAGCGGCATGTCCGCGCAGCTCTACTTCCACCGCGCGTTCTCAATCGTCGAGTTCAGCGACTTCCTGCCCGCGACGCTGAAGACGGCGGTCTTCGGCTTCGTCATCGGGACCGTGTCGTCGTATCTCGGGTTCAACACGAGCCGCGGCACCGAGGGCGTCGGCCGCACCTCCACCAGCAGCGTGGTGCTGTCGTCGATCTGCATCATCCTCATCAACGTCGTCCTCGTGAAACTGATCTTCTTCGTGTTCCCGGTGAGGGCATGACGCAGGACGGAGAGGCCATCCGGCTCGAACACGTCACGAAGTCGTTCGACGACCACAAGGTGCTCGACGACGTGACGCTGGAGGTGGCGGGAGGCAAGGCCTTCTGCCTGCTCGGGCGCAGCGGGACGGGGAAGAGCGTGACGCTGAAGCACATCATCGGCCTGATGCAGCCCGACCAGGGGCACGTCTTCGTCCGGGGCAAGGACATCACGGCGCTGAGCGGCCGCGACCTCTCCGAGGTGCGCCGCTCGATGGGGTTCCTGTTCCAGAACGCGGCGCTCTTCGACTCGATCACGGTCGGCGAGAACGTCGCCTTTCCGCTCCGGCGCCACACGGACTGGCCCGACTCGAAGATTCGCGAGACCGCGCGCGCGAAGCTCGCGGAGGTCGGCCTCGAGGACGACTACGACAAGATGCCGGCCGAACTGTCCGGCGGCATGCGGAAGCGCGCCGGGCTCGCGCGGGCGATGGCGCTCGACCCCGACATTCTCCTCGTGGACGAACCGAGCGCGGGGCTCGACCCGATTACGGCCGGCGAGATCGATCAGCTGCTGGTGGACCTCAAGAAGCACGGGACCACGCTCGTCGTCGTCACGCACAACATCCCGAGCGCCCGGCACATTGGCGACGAGCTGGCGGTGCTGCACGACGGCCGCGTGATTGCGCGCGGGACAGCCGAGGAGCTCGATCGGAGCGACGACAAGATGGTCCGCGTGTTCATGCGGTCGGAGGGCTCGGGATGATCTCTGCCAGGGCGGTCGGCGCCGGCGCGTTCGTCCTCATCGGCCTACTGCTGTTCGGGGTCGCGCTCTTCCTGATCGGCGACCGGCGGATGCTGTTCGAGCGGCGGTTCACCCTCTACACGGAGTTCTCGCGGCTCGGCGAGCTCGAGACGGGCGCCCCGGTGCGCGTGGCGGGCGTCGAGGCAGGCGAGGTCACCGACATCGTGCTGCCGAGAATGCCGTCGGAGAAGTTCAAGGTGAAGATGGAGGTGCGCGAGGCGCTCCACGCGGTCATTCGCACCGACTCGATCGCCATCCCGCAGACGCAGGGACTGGTCGGCGGCGCCTTCGTCAACATCAACGTCGGCACCGACCAGGCGCCGCGCGTCGAGGAGGACGGCACCATTCCGGGCCGCGACCCGTTCCAGATCAGCGACCTCCTGCAGGAGGCGAGCGACACGATGATGATGATCGGCGACACCGTCACCGCGCTCCGCGGCGACGCGGAAACCGCGGTCAGGGAGGTCGCCGGCACCGCGCAGGACGCGCACGCGCTGCTCGATCAGATGCGCCCGGACCTCGAAGCGATGGCGAAGAACGGCAACGTCATCTCCAGCGACTCGCGCGAGCTGATGGCCAAGCTCAATGACGGGCAGGGGACCATCGGCAAGCTCATTAACGACGACGACCTCTATCGCCAGTTCCAGGAGTTGACGAACCAGGCCCAGGAGACCGTCGCCAACCTGCACCAGGTCTCGGACGAGGCGCGCCGGGCGATTGCCGACGTCCGCTCGAAGGACGGCCCCGCGCAGGGGCTGCTCGCCGAGATGCGGACGACGGTCACCCAGGCCCGGGAGGCGACCGCGGACCTCGCCGACAACATGGAGGCGATGAAGCACAACTTCCTGCTGCGCGGCTTCTTCAACAAGCGCGGCTACTACGACCTCGACGCCATCTCGCCGGCGGAATACAGAACAGGTGTGCTCGAAAACGGTAAGCGGAAGGCCATGCGGATCTGGCTGAAGTCGCCGCTGCTGTTCGAGCCGGGCCCCGACGGGACCGAGGTGCTGTCGGAAAGCGGGCGGGCGCGGATCGATTCCGCGATGTCGACCTACCTCAAGTATCTGCCGTCCAGTCCGCTGGTCGTCGAAGGCTACGCGCCCGCGCAGACCATGGCCGAGCGCTTCCGTCTGTCGCGCAGCCGCGCCGGAATCGTGCGGCAATACATCGTCGGCAGATACGAAGTGCCGCCACAGAACGCGGGGTTCATCGGCCTCGGCGTCGAGGCGTTGAACAGCCCCGACAAGGATCGCTGGGATGGGGTGTCCTTGACGTTGTTCCTCGATCGGACGGAACTGCTGGCCAATGGAGGAAATGCCAAATCCCGGGTTCCAAGCCCCAAGCCCCAAACCAACTAAAGATTTGGGATTTGGGATTTGGGGGTTTGGGATTTGGGGTTTTCCGTACAGTGGCACCCGTTTTGGAAGCCGGATACCGCTGGGCCAAACGAAGGAGGGGCGTGTGAACGAGTCTCGAGTGATGGTCGCAGGCGCAATTATCGGCGCGGTTGCGGGCGCCGCCGTGAGTTACCTCTTCTTTACGGACCGGGGGCATCAGCTGCGCAACCAGCTCGAGCCCGCCGTGGACGATCTGCGGCGCGAATTCGGCAAGTTCCAGGGAACCATCGAAAAGCTCGGGGCGATGGCCAACGACGGCATCCGTGCGGTGAACGAGTTCAACGCGGCGCGGGCGCAGTCGTCCTATTCCAGCCCCCGTACGTCGCACTGACGAGAGCGACGGTATGAATGCAGGGAATCTGGACACGACGAACCTCCTGCTCGGGATCATGGCGGCCGTCAGCGTCCTCGAGGCGATCCTGCTGATTGGCGCCGGGGTCATGGCCTATCGCCTGTACGCGCAGGCGATGCAGACCGTGCGGGAGATCGAAGCCCGGCAGATAGTGCCGCTCGTCGCCCGCGTGGACGCGCTGATGACGCGCGTCGACGCCATCCTGCTCGACGTCAAGGACGTCACCGCCCGGGTGAGCAACCGGACCGAGCGGGTCGATGCGGCGATTCGGACCACCATGGATCGCGTCGATGAGACGGCGGGGCGCGTGCGCTCCTCCGTGTCGTCGCGCGTCAACCGCGTTCTCACACTCGTGCACACCGCGCGCGCGGCGGTGGACGGGTTCTTCCATCACAACCGGCGCGCGGAACACGCTTGACGGGACACGTCGAACATCGAACGTCACACGTCGACCGTTAGGACCTACACAGGGAGGAGCAACACAATGGCGGACAGCTTTGATCGGTATGACAACGAAAGCAGCGGCGGCGGCGGGTTCATGATGGGCCTGCTGACCGGCACGGTGCTGGGCGCCGGCCTCGGGATGCTGCTTGCGCCGAAGGCGGGCTCGGAGCTGCGCGGCGCGCTGGGCGAGCAGGCGCGCACGTGGGGCAACGCCGCGTCGGAGCAGTACAAGAAGGCGTCAGAGACGGCCGGCACGTGGGCCGACCGCGGGCGCGAGATGGTCGACAAGGCGCGCGACGCGGTCAGCCGCGGCGCCGACGAAGCACGCAGCTACGCGAGCGGCACGACCGGCAGCAGCTACAGCTCGGGCAGCACGGGCAGCAACTACGGCCCGGGCGGCAGCGGCACGACGGACTTCGGACGTTCGTAGGTTCGTCGGTTCGCGGGTTCGCGGCTCACGGTTCACGGGTTCGCAGGTGCGTGGTTCGAATCAACGCACCCGCGAACCGGAACCCCCCGCACGCGCGCACCAGCGAACCCTTGAACCGCCCGGAGCCTGCATAATGTTCGCGTGACTCCGTCGGAGGAGCTCCGGCTGACTGGCCGCGCCGCCTGGCGCGGGCTGGTCGAGCTCGTCAACAGCAACGACCTGACGCACGCGGCGTCCATCGCGTACTACGCGCTGCTCTCGCTCTTTCCGTTCCTCCTGCTCGTCATCTCGCTGCTCGGGTCCGTGACCGCCAGCGAGGAGCAGCGGCTCGCCGTCCTCACCTTCGTCTTCCGCTACTTCCCGACGCGGCTCGATTTCGTCGCCTCGCAGCTCGATGCCTTCCGCCAGACGCGCATCCAGGTGGGGGTCGCCGGCAGCCTCGCGCTGATCTGGTCGTCGCTCGGTGTCTTCGGCGCCATCACGAGCGCGGTCAACGAGGCCTGGGGCGTCGAGAAGCAGCGCAGCTTCCTCAAGCACCGCATGGTGTCGTTCCTGATGCTCGTCGCCGCCGGGCTCGTCATGGTCGTCGGGCTGATCCTGGTCACCGCGATCCAGGTGGCCGAGGCGTCGTGGTTCGGTGTGATGCTCCTGCGGTTCCACTGGCTGCTGGCCCTCCAGACGTGGACGTTCCGCTACGCTGCGACGATCATCCTCATCTTCGGCGTCGGCCTCGTCTTCTACTTCATTCCGAACGCGAAGACCCGGTTCCGCGACGTCTGGGTCGGCGCGGCGCTGACCGGCGTTCTGCTGTGGATTTACATCTCGTCCGTTATCCTGATGTACGGCGTTGAGTTCACGGCTGCGTACGCTCGTCTCCGGCGTCATCGCCCGGATGAAATGCCGGCGGCCCCCACGCCGCGCGTGTGAGTCGTGGCGCGAACCCTGTCGGGTTCGCGAGGCGAGCCTGACAAGGCTCGCCCCACTGGCCGGCATCGCGCTCGCGGGCATCACCCTCATTTCCGTTCCGCAGGAAATCGAAATCGGACGCGCGGAGAACGCGCAGGTCCGCAAGCAGATGAAGGAGCTGCGCGATCCGCGCGTGACGGCGTACGTCACGCGCCTCGGCCAGCGCCTGGGCCGCGCGGCGCCCGGCGCGAAATATCCGTACTCCTTCCAGGTCGCCGACGCCGCCGAGATCAATGCGTTCTCGCTTCCGGGCGGTCCCGTCTGGATCAATCGCGGCGTGCTGCTGGCGCACGAGATTGCGCACATCGCGCAGCGGCACGCCGCGGATCAGCTGACGAAGACGCTGCTCGCGAAGTGGAGCCTCGGGTTGCTGGGCGCGATGCTCGGCAACGTCGGCGGCGCCGGCACCGCGCAGGCCGCCGGCGCGATGATGGCCAACGGCGTGTTCCTGAAATTCAGCCGCGACGACGAGCGCGAGGCGGACCGCGTCGGGCTGCAGATCATGACGAAGGCGGGATGGGACCCGCGCGGGATGATCGAGCTGTTCGACGTGCTGCGCCGCGAGTCGAAGCGCGACCCGGGCGCGGTGGAGGTGTTCTTCTCGACGCACCCGTCGCCGGAGGATCGCATCGCGCGGCTGACGGCCGCGACCGCGCGCAGCCGCGGCGGCGTGCGCGACACCGCCGAATTCAGGGCCGTGAAGCGACGCGTGCGCTAGACTCGCGAAGTGCCGTTCATCGTCTCCGATATTTCCTATGTCGATCTGAACTTCTGCAATAC
>WNFK01186662.1_pt3 | contig 10530 bp, 10 predicted proteins | sample 5400281 | NCBI WGS metagenome assembly WNFK01 (sample SAMN13153350, study PRJNA577476) | soil metagenome | isolation source: 20 cm soil on Douglas fir-dominated hillslope | place: USA:California | collected 2013-09-17
CAGTACAAGAGCTTCCACTGGTCGATCCTCAAGACCGAGCACTTCGACGTCCATTACTACACGGGCGAGGAAGAGGCGGTTCAGAACGCCGCCGTGATGGCGGAGCGCGGCTACCGCCGGCTGAGCCGGGTCCTGGACCATCAGATCAAGGCCAAGATCCCGCTCGTCCTCTACGCCTCGCACACCGACTTCGAGCAGACCAACATCACGCCCGAGCTGCTGGGCGTGGGCACGGGCGGCGTGACGGAATTCCTGAAGCGCCGCGTCTTCCTCCCGTTCACCGGCTCCTACGCCGAGCTGGACCACGTGCTGACCCACGAGCTGGTGCACGCCTTCCAGGTGGACATCCTCTTCGGAGATCGCCAGAGCCTGGTGGGGAACCCCTTCGCCTCCTCGCCGCCCGGATGGTTCATGGAGGGAATGGCGGAATACCTCTCCATCGCCGAGATCGACAACAACACGAAGATGTGGCTGCGGGATGCCTCGCTCGAAGGCTACCTGACCCCGATCCGCGTGCTCGAGTACGTCGGCGACATCCGCGTGTATCGTTTCGGCCAGTCCATCTGGCAGTTCATCGCGGACACCTACGGCGTCCAGAAGATCGGCGAGATCTTGAAGCGGACGCGCCGCATGGGAAGCGCGGACAAGGCGTTCGAATCCGCGACCGGGCTGACGATGGACGTGCTCTCCAAGAAGTGGACGGAAGCGGTCCGGAAGGAATACCTCCCCCAGATCGCGGAGCACGACAAGCCCGATCAGATCGCGGCCAAGCTCACGGACGCCGAGCGCGACCAGTCGAATTTCAACGTCGCCCCCTCGGTCTCGCCCAGCGGGACGGAGATGGTCTTCATCTCCGACCGGAGCATGTACAACGACCTCTATCTCGCGTCGGCTCTGGACGGGAAGGTGTTCAAGAAGCTGGTCGAGGGCGAGCGTACAGGAAGCTTCGAGACGCTCCGCTTCTTCAACACCTCGATCGCCTGGGCGCCGGACGAGAAGATGATCGCGCTGCCGGCGAAGATCGGCGGCCAGGACGCGATCTACCTGATCGAGGTCCCCTCGGGGCACGTGAAGCGGAAGCTGAAGTTCGGGCTGGACGCCATCTATTCGCCCACGTGGTCTCCGGACGGGAAGCAGCTCGCGTTCGTGGGGCTGAAGGCCGGGCTCAGCAGGCTCTACCTCTGCAACGTGGACGGGAGCGGCCTGCGCGAGGTCTTCGGCGGCATGTACGCGGTGCGCGATCCGGCGTGGTCCCCGGACGGGGGGCGGATCCTCTTCTCGACGGACGAAGGTCCCGCCACCGACTTGAAGAAGCTCATCTTTGGAAAGCTCTGCATCGCGATCCTGGACGTGGGAACGGGGAACGTGACGGTGCTCCCGAACCAGCACGGCGCGAACATCTCGCCGCAGTGGGGCCCGGGCGGGACCTCCGTCGTCTTCGTCTCGGACCGTTTCGGGATTCCGAACATCTTCCGCCAGGATCTCGCGACGGGGGACGTGGTCCGGCTCTCGAATCTCCTGTCCGGCGTCTCGGGGATCGTGCCGGAGAGCCCCTGCATCTCGCTCTCGCGTGACGGGAAGCGGCTCGTATTCTCCGCCTTCACACGTGGTGGATGGGACATCTACTCGATCCGGGACGTTCCGAAATTCCTGGCGTCGCCGGCCGTGATCGCGTCTCCCTCGATCCCGGTAGGAGCGCCCCAGCTCGCGCAGGCGGGGGTGGCGGAAGGTGTCTCCGATCCCGACGACGCGCCCGATCCGGGTACGATCGTGACGGTGAGCCGGACCGACTCGACCCGCGTGTCCGCGGCCGCTCCGGACACCGCGCGCGCGGCGCCCGAGGACACCACCCTCACGCTCTACGTGCGGCAGGTCTACCGCGAGGCGCTGGTCGACAGCACGACCTTCCGGCACGCGCCCTACCGTCCCCGATTCTCGCGTGACTACGTCTCGGGCGGCGCCTTCTTCGCGTCGAACATCGGATTCGCCGGCTCGACGGTCATGTCCTTCAGCGACGTGCTCGGGAACCACAACATCACGGTCGCGGCGAATCTCTTCGGCGACATCGGGAACTCGGACCTCTACCTCGCGTACTCCAACCTGGCGCACCGCACGAACTACACCGTGGCGGCGTTCCAGTACCGGACCGATCTCTTGCTCCTCTCCTCGCCCAGCACCGACCAGGTGGAGAGCAACGTCTACCGTGGCGGGGCGTTCCTCCTTTCCCGGCCCTTCAGCCGGTTCCGCCGCATCGAGTACGGCGTGGAGGCGGCGGCGCTGGACAAGGGCGTGCTCCTCTACAACTACGATCTGGGCACCGTCTCGCAGACGGTGAAGGACAAGACCTACCTCTACGTCGCGCCGAACCTCGGCCTGGTGGCGGACAACGCTCTATATGGATCCACGGGGCCGATCAACGGCGGACGCTCCAGCTACACGGCGGAGCATGCCTTCGGGGACGTCTCCTACACCACGCTGCTTATGGATTGGAGACGCTACACCAACATCCACCACAACTACGCGTTCGCGCAGCGCCTGATCGCGGGGTCCAGCTTCGGACGGGATCCGCGTCTGTTCCGCTTCGGCGGCGCGTTCACCTACCGCGGCGCGGACTACGGCGATCTCGTGGGCAGCAACGCGTTGCTCGGGAATCTGGAGCTCCGCTTCCCGCTCATCGAGCAGCTCCGCTTCGGATGGCCGGGCCGGATCACCCTCGGCGGCATCAACGGCGTGCTCTTCCTGGACGCCGCGAGCTCGTGGCAGAAAGGGGACAAGCCGCGGTTCTTCACGAAGGAGGGCGGGTTCCACGCGGACGACCTGCTCTTCGCGTGGGGCGCGGGCGCCCGGATCAACCTGGGCTACTTCATCCTCCGGTACGACTTCGGACGCGGCCACAACTTCCAGCATCCCACAGGAGTCGCACAACACTTCGTGACGCTCGGCGCGGACTTCTGACCGGCGCGACATGACGGCGGCCGGCTGGGACGTCGCGGTCTACCGCGCCATCCACCTCGGAATGCATCAGAGGTGGCTCGATCCGGTCATGAAGGCGCTCACGGATCCCGGCCCGTGGAAGATCCCGCTCCTGGTCGTGATCGGCTCCCTGTTCCTCCTCCGCGGGCGCCGCGGCTTGATCGGGGTCGTGATCCTGGCGCTCACGATCGCGGCGGGGGACCAGCTCTCGAGCCACGTGCTGAAGAAGATCTTCCACCGCGCGCGGCCCTCGGCGGTCCTCGCCGACGCGCGGCCCCTCTTCGGCGTTCGAGGGACGAACTCGTTTCCTTCGACCCACGCCGTGAACTTCTTCGCCGCGGCTCCGGTGCTCTCGGCGGTGTTTCCCGCGGCCGCCATCCCGGCGTACTGCGCCGCGACCCTCGTGTCCTTCTCGCGGGTTTACGTGGGGGATCACTGGCCGTCGGACGTCGTGGGCGGAGCGCTGCTGGGGTTGGGCCTCGGCTTCCTGGGGCGGAGGGCCTACCGGCGCCTCGTGCCAACCCTCCTCAAGGAGCCAGATGAACGAGCGCCCAGTGGCGGCCCGTGACCCCCTGATCCCGCCGGTGCGAGTAGAACGAGGCGGATTCGCAGGAGGTGCATTCGGGCGCCGCGTGGATGCTTCTTACAGAGACGCCCGCCTCGAGCAAGGAGAGGGTGATGGCGCGCGGGAGGTTGAGGGCGGTCCCGTCCCGATGCGGCTTCAAGGCCTCGGCGGGAAACGCGCGAATGACTTCGGGGCCCACGGGGTAACAACAGGCATGGATGCACGGACCGATGAAGGCCACGATCTCGGATGGAGGGACGCCGCGCTCGCCCAGCAGGGCCACGCCCCGGGGGCCGATTCCGTCCCGGGCGCCGCGCCATCCGGAATGAAGGAGGGCCGCGCGCGAGCCGTCCCGCGCGAAGAGCGCGACGGGAGCGCAGTCCGCCACGGAGACCGCGCGTCACGACCTGGATGCCGTGGACCTGCCGCACGCGGATGGGTCCCTCCTCCGGAATGCCGAGCGCGTTGCGGAGCAGGGACAGGTTCTTCGCCACGCTCACGGGGTCGTCGCCGACGCTGAATCCCAGATTGAGCGACGCGTAGGCTTCGCCGCTCGTGCCGCCCCGGCGCGTCGGAATGCCGAACCATGCGCCCTTCGGGAGCGCCTCCGACGGCTGCCAGACCGTGAGCTCGGACATGACCCGAAGCCTGCCCGCATTCCTCGCGCGACGCAAGCGCTCCTGATCGGCGCGATCCTCCTCGCGGGATGCGCCCGGGTGCCCAAGGTGGAGACGGGCACCGCGGCACGGGACCGGTTCCTCTCGGTCTACGCGGCGCCGCACAGCGCGACGCGCGGCGTGGGCTCGATCTCGATCCGGCGCGGGAAGGAAGGGCGGGGCGGCGCCCGGGCGCGGTGGGGAGCGAGCGCGGAGAGCCTCGCGGTGGTGGGCTATGTGGGACCCGCGCGCGTGCTCGACGCCTCGCTGCGCGGGGACGCGCTCTTCCTCGTGATCCGGCGCTACGGCATGGGGGTCGAGGGGACGCTCTCCGGCGAGGAGGGAATCGACGGGCGCGTGCTGCGCTTCGCGGCCACGCCCTGGGATTTCAGCGGACCGTGGGCGCGCCGCGCGCTGGAGCGCGCGGCCGTGCATCCGGCTACGGACGGATGGAACCTCGACGGGGACCTGGGCGAGGGCGCGGGCGGTTACCGTTTTTCCCTCGGCCTCTCGTCCCGCGGAGAGCCGCAATCCCTCTCCATCCGCGGCGGCCGCGACTCGCGCGAGGTGATCGGGGTGCGGTATGGTCCCGAGCGGAGCTACCAGGCGGGACGCATTCCAAGCTGGATCGAATGGTCCTTCTCTGGCAGCGTGGTAACCCTGAAGGTGGAGGATCATGCTCCGGCGGATGCCCGGAAGATCCGCTTTGGAACTTCCATCGAGCCGGGGTGGTCGATCGTATCGCTCGACGAGCCGGCGGGGCGCTCCCTGGTGCGCTGGCTCCTGGGACTTTCACAAGGAGAGACGGAACGATGAGGCGGATCCTGGCCCTCGCGGCACTCGCGGCGACGCTCACGGCGGCCGCGGCGCCGCGCTCCACGACATCGCCCCAGGATGCCGTCGAGCGCATGCTCACCCGGGTCCTCCGCGCCCCCGAATTCCAGTCGCGCGTCATCATCCTCCGGAGCGACCCCTTCGGCGGTCCGCCCGACCGGTCCGAGGGCAGGATCTGGTTTCTCCCGGGCCGCGGCCTCCGCTTCCACGCGATCGCGGGTGGCGGCGAGGACATCGTGGCCGACAAGGAGAAGGGGACCTTCTCCGTCTATCGTCCCACCGAGGGAATCGTCTATCGCGCGGACTGGGATCGCGCGCCGGCGCGCGTGCGTCAGCTGGTCCTTGCGCCGGAGAAGCTCCTGGACCAGGACTACCGCGCGGTGCGGGAGCGTCGCAAGGCGGGCGGCGCGTGGCGCGAAGGGTACCGTCTCCACCGCGCCTCGCTCGGCGATTCCCTCCCCAGCGTCTCCGTCTGGCTGGCCGCCGATCCGGCCACCGGGCTGCCCCGCTGGGTGAGCGCGGGCGGGGAGGAGGATTCGGTGGACGTGGAGTTCACGGGGATCACCCTGCTCGGGAAGGCCAATCCGCGCGATCTCGTCCTCACGCTCCCGAAATCCGTGCGCACCGAGCCGCTCGACCCTCGGGACCTCTTGCAGGGCGGCGAATCCCGTTGACCCTCGCGCCGCGACCGGCGTAGGGTCCCGCAGCGTGAGCCGAGGGCTCGTTCTCTACATCACGATGGTGGTTGTCGCCGGCGCGGCGATCCTCGCGTCGGCGTTCTCCGAATTCCACGTCCTCGGTCCGATCCACCTCGCAGGGTGGATCCTCGTCAGCCTCCTCGCCGAAAGCCTCTGGCTCTCCACGATCACCGGAAAGGCCATGGAGAGCATGGCCTCCACCGTGGACCTGAGCCTCCTCGTGCTGCTCGGATACCGCCCCGCGGTCTGGATCGTGGCCATCGCGTTCGCCCTCGCCAACGTATTTTTCTCGCGCCGCGAATGGTACAAGGCGCTCTTCAACGCCGGGCAGAACGTGATCGCGCTCTCCGCCGCGGGGCTGGTGTTCCAGCTCCTCGGCGGCGTCCCGCTGGCGCAGCCGCACGGCTCCTCGATGGCCATCGGCGCCTGGCTGATCTTTCCGTGGGCGGCCGCGTCGGTCGTGTACTTCGTGTCGAACACGCTCCTCGTCGCGGGCGCGGTGGCTCTGAGCTCGCGGCGGCGGCTCCTCCAGACCTGGCGCGAGGAATACCTCTACTACCACTCGCTCGTCTCCTCGACCGCGCTCTTCTTCCTCTCGCCCCTCGTGGTCGTCTCGTACATGACGATCGGCTACTACGGGCTCATCTTCTTCTTCGTGCCGCTCCTCCTCATCAAGGAGGCCAGCGCGCGCTACATCGCCCTGGAGCGCGCCAAGGACGAGCTGATCAGCTCGGAGCGCTTCGCGGCGAAGGGCGAAATGGCGGCGGAGATCGGGCACGAGCTCAACAATTCCCTGGCCGCCATCTCGGCGCGCGCGCAGTTCTTCCTGATGGGCGTCGGGACCATGACGCCGGAGAAGGCGCAGGAGAACGCGAAGATCATCTTCGAGCAGGCGAACGCCATGGGGGTGCTCGCGAAAGGGCTCATGGACGCCTCGCACAAGGAGATGCGGAAGCAGCCCACGCGCCTGAACGACGTCGTCCGGAAAACGGTCGAATTCATCACGCCGCAGAACAAGTTCGAGCGGCTGGAGTTCAGTCTGGACCTGGACGAAGCCATGCCCGCGATGAATCTGGATCCGGGACAGATGCAGCAGGTGCTCATGAACCTCTTCAGCAACGCGGCGGACGCGCTTCACGGCTCCAAGGTGCCGCGGGTGGTCGTGCGCACGCGGCTCAAGCCTGTGGTGGCGCAGGTGGAGCTGATCGTCGAGGACAACGGGCCCGGTCTGCCTCCGGGCTTCGAGCGCAAGGTCTTCGAGCCGCATTTCACCACGAAGCCGGAGGGACACGGCTTCGGGCTCTCGGGGAGCTACCGCATCATCCAGAACCACGGGGGGAAGATCTCGGCTCAGAACATCGCGGGATCCGGGGCGCGATTCACGATCACGCTGCCGAGCAAGGACGGGCTCTAGTCCAGAGCGCCCGCGAGGGCGACGCCCGCGACCGCGCCCATGAGGTCGGCGGCGAGGTCCTTCCAGCTTGCGCCGCGGCCCATGCGCTTGGGCTTGAGCGCCACGTCGTACATCTCCTTGACGAGCCCGATCCCGAACGTGACGCCGACGGATGTCCTCCGGGTCTGGCCCTCGACCCGAAGCGACGCCGCGATCGCGAGCGATCCCGCGAAGTGGAGCTCCTTGTCGGCGGCCAGCCACGGCCCCTGGTCGGCGGAGGAGAGAAAGAGACGCGAGGGGTGGTACGCCTCGACGCCGTCCGACTGGGCCGCGCCCACCTTGGGAATCGCCAATAGCACGAGGGTCGCGAGAAGGAGAACGCGCATGGCCGCATGCTACCATCCATCGTCATGAGCCCGCGTCTTTCTTCCTCCCAGGTGCCGGCCCCGATCCGGGACGTCCTGCGCCGCCTCCACGACTCGGGCCACAAGGCGTACGTGATCGGCGGCGCCGTGCGGGAGCTCCTGGTCGGCGAGAAGCCCGCGCCCCAAGACTGGGACCTGGGCACGAGCGCCACGCCGGAGGAGGTGCTGGCGCTCTTCCCGCGCGGCATCGCGACGGGCGCGCGGTTCGGCACGATCACCGTGCCCACCGACGCGGGGCCCTGCGAGGTGACCACGTTCCGCGTGGAATCCGAGTACCGGGACGCCCGCCGGCCGGAGCGCGTCACGTTCGTGCGCGAGCTGGAGGACGACCTGAGGCGCCGTGACTTCACGGTGAACGCCATCGCGTGGGACCCGCTGCACGACCGCCTGGTCGATCCGGTGTCGGGGATCCCGGATCTGGAGTCGAAGCTCCTCCGCGCGGTGGGGGACCCCCGCGAGCGGTTTCGCGAGGACGGGCTCAGGCCCATCCGCGCCGCGCGCTTCGCCGCGACCCTGGAGTTCGATCTCGAGAAGGAGACCGAGGCGGCGCTTCCGGAGGCGAAGGACGAGGTGGCGCGCGTCGCGGCGGAGCGCGTGCGGGATGAATTGACGAAGATGCTCGGCGCCAGGCAGCCCTCGCGCGGATTCGAGGTGCTGCGTCACGCGGGGCTGCTCCCGATCTGGCTCCCCGAGCTCCAGCAGACGGTGGCGGTGCCGCAGAACCGGTACCACGCGTACGACGTCTACTTCCACACGCTCCACACCTGCGACGCCGCGCCGGCGGAGAAGCCCGTCGTGCGTCTGGCCGCGCTCTTTCACGATGTGGGGAAGCCCGAGACGCGCGCCGTGAAGGAGGACGGCGAGGCCACCTTCTACAATCACCAGTTCGTGGGCGAGGCGATGGGGCGCCGCGCGATGGAGCGCCTTCGCTTCAGCCGCGACCTCACGGAGCGCGTGGCGCATCTCGTGCGCCAGCACATGTTCGACTACCGGCCGGAGTGGACCGACGCGGCCGTGCGCCGGTTCATCCGGGGGGTCGGCGTGGACGCGATCGCCGATCTCTTCGATCTTCGGATCGCGGACAACATCGGGAACGGTTTGAAGACCGGATTCCCGCATTACCTGGGCGAGCTGCGCGCGCGCGTGGAGGCGACCCTCGCGGCCGAGGAGGCGCTCTCGGTCAAGGACCTGGAGGTGGACGGCCAGGATGTGATGAAGGAGCTGAGCCTCTCGCCGGGCCCGCGCGTGGGGGAAATCCTGGATCAGCTGCTCGAAGAGGTGCTGGAGGACCCCGCGCTGAACCGCCGCGAGGTCCTTCTCGAGCGGATCCGGACCGGCTTTTCGGTTGACACCCACGGCCCCGGGACCTAGGCTGGCCCACGAATACTCCTCGGTAACTCTTGCGCTAGGAGCCCATTGACCGCTCGCAGACACGCGACAGACGTGCTTCCGGCGGAAGCACCCACGCTGGAAGGCATCCGGAACCCGATCGCCGAACCGTTCGAGCGCTTCCAAACCGAGCTCGACGACGCCTTCACCTGTGACGTGGGTCTCGTGGGCACGGTGGGAGCGCACCTCCACCGGGCGTTCGGCAAGCGCTACCGTCCCACCCTGGTCCTGCTCGCGGCGAAGGGGTTCGGCCGCGTCAGCGACGAGGCCGTGCACGGCGCCGTGGTGGTGGAGCTGATCCACACGGCCACGCTGATCCACGACGACAGCGTGGACAAGAGCCTGGTCCGCCGCGGGCTGCCCACCGTGAACAGCGCGTTCAACAACGACACCGCGATTCTCATGGGGGACTACCTCTACTCCAAGGCGTTCTCCATCCTCGTCACCAAGCGCATGTACGAGGCGATGGATCTCCTCGCCGAGGCGACGCACCGGATGAGCCAGGGCGAGCTCCGCCAGATCGAGCAGAAGAACCGGCTCGACCTCACGGAGCAGGAATACATGCGGGTGATCGACGAGAAGACGGCCTGCCTCATGTCCGCGGGCTGCGAGCTGGGCGCGAACGAGGCCGGGGCGAACGCGAAGAGCCGCGCCGCGCTGAACCGATTCGGCCGCGCCCTGGGCCTGGCGTTCCAGATCACCGACGACCTCATGGACTACCTCGGCGCCGAACAGATCACCGGCAAGGCGCGCGGGAACGACCTCGACGGCGGCAAGGTCACGCTTCCGCTCATCAAGGCGCTCCGGGAGGCGCCGGCGCGCGAGCGGCGCGCGATGGAAGACATGATCCGCTCCCGCGCGTTCCTGAACGGCCACTGGTCGGAGGTGGTCCGCTTCGTGACGGTGCACGGCGGGGTGGCCTACAGCCAGAAGACGAGCGCGACGCTGGCCGAGCGCGCCGAGGAGGAGCTCGAAGCCGTGCCGGACCTCGAGATCCGCGAATCCCTCAAGGACGCCGTCCGGTACGCGGTGACCCGCGAGCGTTGAGCCAGGAACCCGCCCGGAAGATCGAAGCTCAGAACCTGGCTCGCGAAGCCGCGCGCCTCACCCTCACCAAGCGGGCCGAAGACGTGGTGATCCTGGATCTCCGCGAGCTGGACGGCGTGTGCGACTACTTCGTGCTCGCCACCGGGCAGTCCGAGGTCCAGACCCGCGCCATCGCGGACGCCGTGGACGAAGGGATGCGCGCCCGCGGCATCAGACCCTGGCACACGGAAGGATATGAAGCGCGCCGCTGGATCCTCCTCGACTACGTCGACTTCGTCGTGCACGTCTTCCACACCCGTGCCCGCGAGTACTACCTCCTGGATAAGCTCTGGGGCGATGCCGGCCGAGAAACCGTGGCCGATTGAGGCCCACCTAACCGAACGAATCGAAAAGGCGATCGCTCGAGCGGGGCTCACCCTCCCCGAGGGCGCGCGGATCGACGTCGAGGTTCCGCGCGAGCCCGAGCACGGGGACTGGGCCACGCCCATCGCGCTGACCCTCGCGAAGACCGCGCGGAAACCGCCGCGTCAGGTGGCCGAGGCGCTGCGCG
>WNFK01233773.1_pt1 | contig 10528 bp, 8 predicted proteins | sample 5400281 | NCBI WGS metagenome assembly WNFK01 (sample SAMN13153350, study PRJNA577476) | soil metagenome | isolation source: 20 cm soil on Douglas fir-dominated hillslope | place: USA:California | collected 2013-09-17
GCCTTCAATCTCCTGCTGCAGACCGCATCGCTCGACCTGCTCGCGCACCACGGCGCCGGCGCGTTGCGCGGAACGCTGGGCCTCTCGAGTGTCGGCCAATGGAATGATGCCAGCGGCCGGATCCCGCTGGTCCCGGACGCCCGGATCGCGTCAGGCGCCGCATTCGCGTTCGAACAATTGGCATTCGCCGGTGGCCGCTGGAGCGTCTTGGCGGGGGCCCGCGTGGATGCGCGGCGACTCAACGCCGACGCCGACACCGCGCTGGCGATGACGGCGCAGACAAGGAACGCGACGGCCTGGTCTGGGGATCTCGGAATCGTGTTCCGCCCGGCTGCGGACGTCGCGCTGAGTGCGAACGTTGGACGCGCGTGGCGCGCGCCGACACTGTTCGAGCTGTTCTCCAACGGCCCGCACCTCGGCGAAGCGCGCTACGAGCGCGGCGATGCGACGATGGTGCCGGAGGCGGGGCGCAGCGTGGACGTCGGCGTGCGGCTGGGTGGCCATCGCGTGCGTCTCGAGCTGGCCGCGTATCAGCACGCGATCTCCGATTACATCTACATCAGACCCGATACTGTCTTCATCGATTCGCTACGTGTGTACCAATACGCGCAAGCGGACGCCGAGCTGGTCGGCGCCGAAGTCTCCCTCGAAGCGGAGCTGGTGCCCGGGTTCACCGCGCGCGCCCGTGCCGACGGCGTGCGGGGCACGAATCTCACGGCCCACGAGCCGCTGCCGCTGGTGCCGCCGCTCCGCACGGGGGTCACCCTGGCGTGGCGCGATGCCGTGCAGCTCGATGTCGATACCTATGCCCGGCAAGGCCGGCCCAACCCCCTCGATATTCAGACGGCGGGCTACACGCTCGTCCACGTCAGCGCGAGCCGCGAGATCACCCTGTTCGGCCGTGCCATGCGGCTCGACGTCGGGATGCGCAACGTGTTCAATACGAGCTACAGGAGTTTCTTGAGCCGGTACAAGGAGTTCGCGCTCGATCCGGGCCGGAACCTGATCATCCGGCTTTCCGCCGGCGACGTAGAGTAACGCGACGCGATCGGCATCGGTGTTATCCGTGTCCTAAAGGACCGGCTCGGCTACGACACACGTCCTTAAGGACGCGCGATGTGGCCGAGCCGGCCCTTCAGGGCACGGATTCGACGTCCATCGAGTCACTCAGAATCCCCCAGATCCGATCCACCCACTCCTTGTGCTCGGGCTTCATGAGCACCGAGCGCAAGCACGTGAGTGTGGGCCGATCCCGCTCCATTCGGCCCAGATCGAAGAACTCCACCGGAAGCTCGGCGAGGGCGAGATGCAGATGGCGCTGCGCCGCTGCGTCGAAGAGCCGTCGCGCCCGGGCCGATGCCTCGCTGACTCGCGCGGCGCGCGGGGCCCAGACGAGGATGTCCAGCTCCGGCGGCGCGGCGGTGACGAAGCGCCGGTCCCCCTTCACTCGCTCGTACAGCGACAGCGCCGCCTTGCGGCCGGCGGCGAGGCCGCGCGCGAACTCGCCGTCCGCCACGAGCGGCAGCAGCCGCTGCGTGGCCCACAGGGCCACCGCCGTGGCTCCCGGCCGCGAACACTCGAGACTGATTTCCCCCAAGTGCAGGTCACCGGACGTGAAGTAGGTGTAGGGGGAGTCATGCTTGTAGAAGCGCCCCACGTCGGGATCACGGAACATCACACAGCCGCAGCCGTAGGGCTGCAGCCCGTGCTTGTGGGGGTCGATGACGATCGAATCGACCTCGCGCAGCCGCTCGTAGGTGCGTCGCGTTTCGGCTGAGAGGTTGGCCGCCAGGCCGAAGTAGCCGCCGTACGCGGCATCGGCGTGGAGGCGAAACTTGAAGCGCTCGCGCAGCTCGAGGATCGTCNNNCCCGCCGCGAGCCGTTGTTCGAGCGCCGCCGGGTCGATCCGTCCTCGCCAGTCGCAGGGAATCGCTTCGAAGCGGAGACCGAGGACGCCGCTGATGCGCTGGTGCGTGTAATGCGCCTGCGTGGAGCCGACGATCGTCGCGCCCGGCGCGGCGAGCCGTCCCGCGACCCACAGGGCCTCGAGGTTCGCGACGGTGCCGCCGCTCGTCAGGTGGCCCAGATGCGCGTCCCACCCCACCATCCGCGCGATCTCCGCGACCGCCTCCTTCTCCATCGCCGAGCTGGCGCGTCCACCGTCGAGCGCGTGGTTGTTGGGGTTGATCCATTGGGCGAGGGCATACGCGAGACGCGCGACCGGGTGGGGCGGCTTCATCATCTGGCCGGCGTACAGCGGATGGAAGTAGGGGTAGTTGTCGCGGAGTCGGTCAGCGACTTCGGTCAGCACGCTCGTGATCGCCCGTTCGTCGTACCCGGCGTCCGCTGGAGGCAGCTCCGCAAAGCCGGCGCGGAGGCGCTCGAGGGCGTCATCCAACCAGACATGATCGAGAATGGTTCTACTCACCTGGTTAAGTTGTTTGATGGGTTATGTTGTCGGCGTCGAGTCCGGTGCCTGGATCCCTGGAATCGGTCGCAAGCGGGAAGAGTTCGCCACAACACGTGACTTGTCGTCCGGAAGCCACACACCCGCCTGAAACGTGTCCGCCTTCCACTCCACCGTCGCGCAAAGCTTGAATTCGGACCACCATGCGCGCAAATCGATGGTGCTGACCGCGCGGGGGATCCCCTCCCACAGTTCTACGACTCGTAGCTGACGGTCCCTATCGAAGACGAATCTGAACTGCCTTCGCCCCGCAATAATCGAAGCAAGGGGGCCGTCCCCGGGAAGTTCTCCCAACGGCACGGCAAAGCGAGCGGCAATTGTGGCAACACCTCCCGACTCCTGGAACGGTTCGTCAGTGGGTGACGGGCGGACGAGATCCTGCGGTACATCCGTCCCCTTCTTCATGCTCTCTATGACCTCGCTCGTAACCGGCGTGAGCGCGCCAGATTCGGCGTCGCGAATTAAGATGGGCAACGCTCCAGGGAAGTATTGGTCAAAGGAATCGAGTCCCGTAATGCGGAGAGGACACGCTGGATTGGTGATGAAATACGGTCTAAAGTGGTACGCGGCCGTAACCTCGGTGGCTGTCTCACCGTCTGGCGCCACCGTCTCCACGCCCTCAACCCGCTCGGACACATTCCAGAAGAGTACGACGAATGCGACTCGTTCGGCGTCCGCACTTGCCAGGCGGGCGCGGACGGCCCGGTCGTGCTCAAAGATGTCGCCGAGGTCTCGCGGTGGCCGAATCCTCAACGCAACGGCTCCTGGACTAGGCGATATCAGACCGCAGAGCTGTTCGATAGCCTCACCCAGACGGTCCCGAAACTTGCCCATGGGAGGAGGTTTGCGGTCCGAGCGGAGGGACAGGAGGCTGGTCATGCGCACTTCAATCTCTGTTTCTGTCTTGTGACGTACCTCGGAACGAACGACCAAGGCGGGCGCGGCCGGTACATCGGCAACGCGAATGCCCGGAGGCTGGAACTCTCCGGCAGAGCCGAGGCGGGCGAGGGAAACCTGAAATGCGCCCTCGGGGTCGGCCGTTGTCGTCCATGACAGCGATGTCGGCGCCACGCCGATGCCGTTTCCGAGTTCTTCAAGGGCCATCGTCAATTTGGACGGTGGGATGGCAGAGACCTTTCCGTGTAGCCAGACAATGGCCTTAAGCGGTCCATGTTTTTCACATATCGCGCGCAAGTGGCGGTCAAGCTGTTCACTCAATGTGTCGATATCTCGATTGTGATCGGCTTGCGGGCTGATTCGTTTGCATTCGGTGGGAAGAAGTAGCTGCGTGTTCAGGACGGGAAAGCCAGTCCAAACATCGGGATGACCCGCCTTGGGACCGAAACGAGCCCATTGGGCACCCATGTTGTCAGCGAAGTAGACCGCCACCTCCGCTTCAAAGACCTTGTCATAAAACCCATCCGTCGCGCGCGCTCGCGCCAAGTCGCGCAACTCGTCCCGGAAGTCCTCGAATCCCTCAACCGTCCTTGCACGCGACAGGATATGGGCCACCATCGTGAATCGGAAGAACAGGTTGGCGTCAGAAACGCCGGCGCGTTTCTCCAATTCCGCCTCCCAAGTCGGCACGCGCTCAAAAGCACGAACGATGTCTAGAACCGGCTGTTTGTTCGGGTGGGATCCATCAACAGAGGCTAGTTCACTTCGCACCCACTCGTCCTCTAGGGTCTCGCGCAGCTCCCGCGCTAACGCTCGGAACGTCTCTGGGTCCGCGACGTCCACGCCACCCGAAGGCAGTCGTGCCGAATCATCCGCCATGCGTGGAATCTATTCGGTCAAGACTCCGGCTCGCGTCCCAGCGCCTGGAGGTAGGTCCGATCCCACGCCGCCGGGATGCTTTCGCGGGGCGAATAGGGGCCCGGCACATACGCGCGCGAGCTCACGCCGAGTTGGCTGCGCTCGCAGATGTGCCAGTCCTGCCGGTTGGTCTTGTCCCAGAACTCTTCCGCGTCCTGGATGTTGTAGCCGGGTGCGGTGGGGGCATCGGGGTGCACCATCCACTCGCAGACGACGCGGGACTCGAGCGGCGCCTTCGGCCACACCGTGTAGAAGACGGCGTAGTCGGGGTGCAGGCTCAGCATCATCGTCGGGAACAGCGCGTAGTAAAACGCCCGATGCTGATCTTCGGCGGGGAGGTTGCCGAGCGGCAGGGCGCAGGCGCGCCCCGTGATCGTGGCGCTCTCGTGCGGCGCCTTGATCTCCATGTAGCCGCCGAGGAACGGGCCCTCCACCAGATCGTTCGCGCCACTCGTGTAGGGAAGCTTGGTCGAGAGCTCCGGATGAATCGTGGGACAGTGCAAGCATTCGTTGTAGTTCTGCAGGATCAGCTTCCAATTGGCCCGCACGTCGTACTCGATGCGCCGCACCGCGCGCAGCGCCGGGAGGTTGTAGCGCGCGAACCGCCCCGCGAGCGGTCCAAAGACCTTCGCGAGCGGCTCGGCAGCGGGGTCCAGATTGAGGAACAGAAACCCTTCCCACTCGGCCAGCGCCACCGTGTGCAGGGGATACGACTTCTTGTCGAATCCTTCGACTTCATGCATGTGCGGCGCACCGATCAGGCGGCCGTCCAATGCGTAGGTCCACGCGTGGTAAGGACACTGGATCGTCTCGGAGAGCCGGCCGCGCTCGGCGTCACACAGCCGCGTCCCGCGGTGGCGGCATACGTTGTAGAACGCGTGCCGCTCCCCCGACTGATCGCGCAACACGATGATGCTCTCGCCGGCGACCTCGACGACCATGTAGTCCCCGGGGGCGGTGAGCGCGTTGTCCCGCCCGACGCAGATCCAGCGCGTCCGGAAGATCCGCTCCTGCTCCTCGGCGAGGACCTCGGGGGCCGTGTAATAGCGGCCGGGCAGGGTGCGCGCGCCCTGACGGTAGCTGTCGGTCGTCTTGAGAAAGTTCGACATCCTCAGGTTTCCTTCAGGATGACCCGCGCCGCATTGCGGCCCGCCGCGCCCGCGATTCCGCCACCCGGGTGCGTCCCGGGGCCGCAGAGATACAGCCCGGCGATCGGCGTGCGATAACGGCTCCACCCCGGGACCGGGCGCATGAAGAGAATCTGGTCGAGGGTCAGCTCTCCGTGGTAGAGGTGGCCCCCCTTTGGCTCGAGGGTGACCTGACCGGCGGGCACCCCCAGGGCGGCGGCGACTCGCTCGGCGAGCGCCGCGTCCACGGAGACAGCGTACTGGACGTGCAAGTCGAGGCGGCCGTTGGTGGCCGTGGCCTCGACGTACGGACGCTCCGATGTCCGCCCGTATTTGGCGTCGTCGTGACCTCGCTCCAAGTGATCGAGCGACGACGCCAGGCACAGGGCCGTGAAGTCGGCGGGCCGCTCGAGCTTGACGGTCCCGCGCGCCACGATGCTGCGGCTCTTGATGTTCTCCACGGCGCGCACGAATTCGGCGTCGAGCTGTGCCTTCAAAGGTTCGAAGGTCTGCTTCGGATCGAGGCTCGAGACAATGACTGGCGCGGCGACTTTGTCGACAGCAGCCTCGGTCCCCCAACGAATCTCCACGTCGGGGAGCGCCGTCAGAACCTGCGTGATGTTCGAGCGCGAGGGACGGAACACGCCCGCGGGACTCCCGACGTGATGGTGCAGGAAGTTGAACGCCGTGCCCCCGGCACGTGGACCCTGCCGCAGATGCCAGACGCCCGCCGCACCGACCACACCCTTGAGGGTGTCGTTCTCGAACCAATCATCCAGCAACTCGGCGATCGACATCGGGAGAATGCGCAGCAAGTCGATCACGGTCTGCTTGCCTTGCCGGCGCACCTGCAGGCCGACGCCGGCGAGGTGGAGCAGCTCGCCGATCTCACGCGTCTCGATGTCGGGCGCGGGCTGCACGTACAATGCCTCGAGCACGCCCGCCAGCTTGCGCATGCGGGTGCAGAAGTCGGGCCACTGCGCCGCATCGGCGGGGCTCACCTTGCGGATCGCCTCTGCTGACTTGGCGACATCGCGCCACAACTCGAGCCGGCCACCCCCTGGCAGCGGCGTGACGATCCACGGGTCAGGTTGCTCGATCTTCAAGCCGCGCGATGCCAAGCCGAGCTCGCGGATTACTTGCGGAGGCACCCACCCCGTCTCAAGGCGGGTGTCGGGACCGACGAGGCCATTCACGTCCGCCCCCAGCACGATCGCGTCCCAGCGAGTCGCCGCGCTCACGCGCCGTCTCCGAGGATGGCGAGTGCCGCGAGCCGCCCCGACGCGCCCATGATCCCGCCCCCCGGATGTGTGCCGGCGCCACATTGGTAGTAGGCGCGCACGGGAGTGCGGAACTTGGCCCACCCCGCCGCGGGGCGCATGAAGAACAACTGGTGCAACGCCAGCTCGCCCTGGAAGATGTTGCCCTCCGACAAGCCTGTGATCCGCTCGATGTCGAGCGGCGTAATGACCTGGCGGTGCAGGATGCGCGACTTGAAGCCGGGCGCAAACCCTTCCACCGTGTTCACGACGGCGTCACCAAAGGCCTCCCGCTTCGCGTCGGTCCAGCCGCCGTTCAGCTTGTACGGGGCGTACTGTACGAAGATCGACATCACGTGCTTCCCAGGCGGCGCCATGCCGGGGTCGATCATGGAAGGAAACACGATGTCCATGTAGGGCCGGCGCGAAAACTCACCGTACTTGGCGTCGTCGTAGGCGCGCTCGACGTACTCGAGGCTCGGACTGATCGAGAACGCGCCACGATGCTGCCGGCCGATGCCCGGCATGCAGGTGAAGCTGGGCAACGCGTCGAGCGCGAGGTTCACTTTGCCCGACGAGCCGCGGAACTTGAACCGCTTGATGTCCGCCACGAAGTCTTCCGGCAGGTCTTTCTCCTCGATCAGATCCAGGAAGCTGCGTCGCGGGTCGAGCCCGGACACGACGACCTCCGCCGAGACCTCGTCGCCGTTCTCGAGCGCCACGCCGGTCGCGCGCCCGCCCTTCACCAGGACGCGCGCGACGGGCGCGTCGCAACGGATCTCGGCGCCGAACCCGCGGGCCGCCGACGCGATCGATTCGCTCACCGCGCCGGTGCCGCCCTTGGCGAAGCCCCAGGCCCGGAAGACGCCGTCCAGCTCGCCCATGTAGTGATGCAACAGGACATAGGCCGTCCCCGGCGAGCGCGGGCCCAGGAACGTCCCAATGATCCCGCTCGCCGACTTGGTCGCCTTCAAGACATCGGTCTCGAACCACTCGTCCAAGAAATCCGCCGAGCTCATCGTCATCAGCTTCATGAGCGCGTGGAGACGCTCGGCGCCGAGGCCGCGGAAGTGCTTGCCCAGACGCAGCAGGGCGAGCAAGTCGCGTGGATCGAACGACGTGGGATCGGGTGGCACCATCCCCAGGATCGGCTTCACGGCCTGCGCCATGAAGTGCATGAGGCGGCCGTACTCGTCGTAGGCTTCGGCGTCGCGGGGCGAGTGGCGATACAGCTCGCGCCGCGTCTCGTCGTGATCGCCCCACGCGGCGAAATAGTCACCGTTTTCCATCGGTGTGACGGTGCTCTCGAGGGGCAGCACGTGCAGGCCGTGGCGCGGCAGGTCCAGGTCGCGAATGATCTCGGGGCGGAGCAGGCTCACGACGTAGGAGAACATCGTGAACTTGAAGCCCGGAAATACTTCCTCGGTGACCGCCGCGCCGCCGACGCGCGGCCGCTTCTCCAGCACCACGACCTTCTTCCCGGCGCGTGCCAGGTAGGCCGCGGTGACGAGACCGTTGTGCCCGCCACCGATGATGATCGCGTCGTATTTGACGGGCATCAGGCGCGTTTCCGATCGGGGTTGAAAAACGGCAGCTTGGTCACACGGGCGGCAGCGCGCTTGCGGTGGTGCTCCACGGTGATTTCCATCTCTACCGCCGTTCCCGGCGTTCCGAAGGTCCCCTCGAGATGCGCGAGCGCGATGTACTGCTTGAGGAGCGGCGACCAGCCGCCGCTCGTCGCGTACCCTACCTGCCGCCCTCCATTATAGACGGGCACGCTGGTGCGCCACGCCTGCGTCGGCAGGCGCGGGGGCAGGCCCACCGCGGCGTACAGCCGCTCGAGCGAATCCCAGTCGACGGCGAGGCCCGTGAACTGCCACGCCGGTCCGCGTTCTTTCTCCTGGACCAGCGCCGGCTTGCCGTTGAACGCCTCTTTGCCCAGCGCCACCGTCCAGCCGAGCCCCAGCTCGAAGGGCGACGACTTCTGCGACTCGATGAGCGCATGCTTGGAGGAGAAGTAGTCCACTTCGATGAGCAGGAGACCAGCCTCGATGCGCGCGACGTCGAGGGCGAGCATGCCCGCCGGCGTGATGCCGTACGGCGTGCCGCTCTCGATCAACGCATCCCACAACGGCAGCGCCTGCGCGGCATCGAGCCAGACCTCGTAGCCCAGGTCGCCGGTGTAGCCGGTGCGCGAGATCGTGACCGGGATGCCGCGGATCTTCGCCTCCGTGAGGTGGAAATACTTGAGCGACGCGAGGTCCCGCTGCGCGGCGTTCTGGAGAATGGCGCGGGCGTTTGGGCCCTGGAGCGAGAGCGCGGCGGTCTGCTCCGACACTTCCTCGAGCGCGACGTCGAGTCCGGCCGCGTTGAGGTGCAGCCAGCGCAGGTTCGGATCGGCGGCCGTCATCCGATAGCGACCTTCCGCGAGCACCGAGATCGTCCCGTCGTCGATCACTTTCCCCTCGGGGTCACACCACGGCGTGTACAACACCTGGCCGACCTTGGCCTTGCCGACGTCGCGCGTCACGACGCGGTCGAGGAGCCGCGCGGCATCGCGCCCCGTGATCATGTACTTGTAGAGTGGCGACACGTCGAACAACGCCGCAGAGCTGCGGATCGCGTGGTACTCACGGTCGTGCGATAGCTCGTAGGCGCTGGCGACGACGTAGCCGGCCCAGCGCCGCCAGGCCTGGCCCTCCGACAGTACTGCGGTGCGTTCGTGAAACGGGGTCTGGCGCAGCGTCACGCGGGGCTCGTTTCGGCCGGCGCGAACACGACCAGCACTCGCAGCTCTTCCTCGATCGAATGGAAACGGTGCTCGACCCGGGGCGGTACGTACACGATCGTGCCCGGCTCGACCGGGCGGTCTTCGGTGCCGACGCGAATCATGCCTCGTCCACTCGTCACGTAGTAAATCTCATCTTCGCGGTGCGGCCGTTGGGGATCAGTGTCCCCGGCGCCGAGTACGTAGAGGCCGGCGGAGAGCGCCGGCACGCGCAGGAATTCCAGGTAGCGCTCGCGCGGGCGCAGATTCGCTGTTTGGTAGATATCCATCGGGCCGGAAATCTATATGTTGCCTCGATGGGCCGCCTCCACCTGTTCGAAATCCACGACCAGCCCTGGTGCCCGCGCTCGCTGCGCGATGCGCTCACCGATTTCCTGCAATTCACGATCAACCTCGGCGGGATCTACGACGCCGTGGTGCCAATGCTGCGGGACGCCATCGCACGTGCTGGTGCCGCGCAGGTCGTCGATCTCTGTTCGGGGGCCGGCGGTCCCTGGCGTCGCTGGGCGCACGAACCCCGGGGCATGGCCCCGGGGTTCGACGTGCCGGTGGTCCTGACAGACAAGTACCCGAACCGTCTTGCCCAATCGGGCCTGTTGCCCTTTCACCCGGTGCCAGTCGACGCGACAGCGGTCCCTGCGGACCTGCAGGGTTTTCGCACGCTGTTCACCTCCTTCCATCATTTCCGCCCCGCCGAGGCCCGAGCCATCCTCGCCGACGCCGTCCACCACGGGCAAGGCATCGGCGTGTTCGAGATTTCGCGCCAGGCCCCGCGCGAGATCGCCGTCATCGCCCTGACGTGGCTCGCCGTCGTCGCCTTCGTGCCGTTCATCCGTCCGTTCCGTTGGTCGCGCTTGGCGTGGACCTACCTGCCGCCCGTGCTCCCGCTCGTGGGCGCCTTCGACGGCGTCGTCTCGTGCCTGCGCACCTACTCGCCGGCTGAGCTGCGCGAGCTGTTGCACGGACTCGACAGCTACGACTGGCAGGTCGGCGAAACGCGCAGCCGCTGGTCGCCGCTCGCCGTGACGTATCTAGTGGGGGTGCCGAAGCGCTGATACGTTAGACCCTCTCC
>WNFK01112035.1_pt3 | contig 10525 bp, 12 predicted proteins | sample 5400281 | NCBI WGS metagenome assembly WNFK01 (sample SAMN13153350, study PRJNA577476) | soil metagenome | isolation source: 20 cm soil on Douglas fir-dominated hillslope | place: USA:California | collected 2013-09-17
TCCAATAAGAAACTGCAACTGAAAACTACCCGCTTCCCGCTGATCGCCAACTACGCTGACCGCTTCCTGCCAGAGCGGGAATCTATAAGCGTCTTTCAGACATCCGCGGGCAGCGGGTAGTTTTCAGTTGCAGTTTATTTGGAGGGGGCTCGGACCAACCCCCCAACCGCGGCTAGCTTCTTAGGATCGACCCCCCGCCGCTGCGCAATCTCGACCGCCGCAGCTGACAGCGCGCGGTAAACCTCGAGCGCCCGCTCGTGTCCCTTCAGCGCCCGCAGGTGCTTCCCCACAGTCTCTGCGTCGCCGCGCATGATCGGCCCGGTGAGTGCATCGTCGGGCAGCGTCTGCTTCATGTTCGCCAGCGCACCGCTCATCAGACTCTCAACGGCCTGATACGCGCTGGCGTCCGGGATCCCGATGTCGTGAAGGAGATGGCCCGCCACCGACGCCAGCACCACCGGGAAATTCGACGAAATCACAGCCGCCGCGTGGTACGCCGGCTTTTTCCCCGCCGGTATGTCGAGTGTGCGCGCACCAAGGTGCCCGGCAAGCCGCCGTGACGTACTCTTCGCCGCGTTGTCGCCGTCGATGCCGACCCAACCTCTGCGCAGCAGCTCGGCGGAGACGTCCGGATCGCTGAACGGAACGAGCGGGTGGAAAGTGCCGCCGGGAAATCCGGAATCCGAGAGGGCTCGAAGGCCCTCGGGCTCGGCGATCGCCGAGGTGTGCAGAATCACGGTGCCGCGCTCGACCAGTCCGCTCTTTGCCGCCGCCATCACTTCGTCGAGCGTTTCGTCGATCTGCGGATCCCGAACGCACACCATGACGACATTCGCGCCGGACATCTCCTGGGGCAGCGCTCCGCTCGAGCTCGCCACGCCCGACGGCCGCTTGCCGTGAAGACCGACTACCTCGACCTCCGATGCACGAAAGGCGCGGAATAGTCCACGCCCGACGTGACCCGGCCCGATGATGAAAACTCTTTCGCTCACTGGCCTGCGACGCTGTCCGCGGGTGCCGCGTGAGCGGTGACTTTCTTGAGCAGATCGCCCTCCGTCCTGGCACCGCGGGCCAGCTCCAGCGCCTTCTGCAGCGGCTTGTCCACTGATGCGCGGCGCTGGAATTCGGTGTCGCCGCCGAAGACGTACCGCGCGATATCAAAAGCGATCACCCTCGACACGAGGGGCTCGGCTTCGTCGTATACGTCGCGCGGAATGTCGACGCCGCGCGCTTTCATCCGCTGCCACACCTCCTCGCGCATTGCCGGCGTGACGACGAAGCTCGGAGAACTGACAGAGCGAGAAGCCTTCAGATAAAGCGCGTAGTCAGTCACCGCATCGCGGAAGAGGCCCGCGTGCGCGCCAAGTGCGCGCAGAAAATTCCCTTCGGCGAGCGGTGTCGTGCTGTCGCCGGCGATGACATCCGGAGTGATGCCGCCGCCACCGTAGACTGTCCGGCCGGCATCGGTGCGGAACCGCTCACGTCTGGCGGGTACGGGGTCGTCGGAATCGTCGTCCGGCAGCTTCTTGGCAATCGACCGCCCCGCGGGCGTGAACCAGCGCGCAGTGGTGATCTTCAGTCCACCCTCGGCGCCGAATGGAATAATGCTCTGGGCGCTCCCCTTCCCATAGGTTGGCGTCCCGATGAGCACTGCACGGTCGTGATCCTGCAGGGCACCGGCTACGATTTCCGCCGCGCTCGCACTTCGCCCATCGACGAGAACGAGCAGCGGAAGCCGAGCCCAGCGCTGCTTCGCGGTGTCGGCGTACTCCCGATTTGCCTCCGGGAGACGACCACGCATGCTGACTATCTTCTGTCCGGGATCGAGGAACAGATCGGAGACTCTTACTCCCTGATTGAGCAGCCCGCCGGGATTGGTGCGGAGATCGAGCACCAACGTCTTCATGCCACGGGCGAGAAGATTGGTTATCGCGCCATTCAGCTCTTTTGCGGTCGAATCACTGAACGCCTTGAGATCGATGTAGCCGACACCCTCTCCGAGCAGCGCCGTCCGTCGGACCGCGCTCTGGTGAATGGTCATGCGCTGCACTTTCAGATCGATCGGACTCGAAACGCCCGGCCGTTCTAGCTTGAGGGCCACCATGGTACCCGGCTTTCCGCGCAACACCTTCGATGCCTCTTCATTGGTCCAACCTTTCGTCGGCTTGCCACCGATCTCGATGATGCGGTCTCCGGGCTGCAGACCTGCGCGTTCAGCTGGGCCGCCTGGCATCGGCGCCACCACGATGAGCCAGCCATCGCGCAGGTCGACTTCCACGCCGAGGCCGGCGTAGGTCCCACTCGTGGTCTCGTTGAGCCTGGCAAAGCGGTCGGGAGGCAGAAACGTCGAGTAGGGATCCTTCAGCTCGTACAGCATTCCGTCGACCGACTTCCGGTACAATGCCGAATCCGTGACGGCGTCTACATACTCGTTCTGAATCCGCCGGAAAACGCTTTCGAATAGCTGGGCGCCCTCATAGGCAGTGAACGTTCCGACTCTCGAGCCGCGTTGCAGTAGCCAACCACCGGTGACGATAGCGCCGAGCAAGGTGCCGGCGACGATAACGGTGCGCGCGCGGGCTGAAGAGCTGAGGATGTCGAATTTCATTGGTTCTTAACTTTTGATGGCGGCAAAGGGCTGCGGAAACACCGAGGCCAGTGTTGAGAGAACTCTCTTGTGGACAGTTGCCTGGTCACCGGTGCCATCTATCAACTTGATTGGTCCGCACTCAGGATGGGAGCCCTGCCAGACCGGATCCGTGAATTCGCGAAAGGCGTTTGCGACCCGCGCGTGAAAATCGTCGCCGGCTTTCTCCATCCGGTCGCGGGCCCCCCGCGCGTCGGCTCTCTCCAGCCCGTGCGTCGCGGCTATATCCAGCAGCAGCGTGAGATCGGGAACGAGACCGGCTGTTGCGAGCGCGTTTGCGGCACGCACCTCGGCCTCCGGCAATCCCCGCCCGACTATCTGATAGGCGTACGTCGACAGAAAAAACCGGTCGAGCAGGACTGTAAACCCGGCGCCCAGTGACGGTCGGATCTCGCGCGCCACGAGCTCCGCGCGCGATGCCATGAAGAGGAGCGCCTCACTCGCTGCCGTGATCTTCTGTTCCGGGTGGAGCAGAATCTCCCTGATGTCGTCGCCAACTGATGTTCCGCCCGGCTCGCGGACGGCGACCGACGGGATGTCGGCGGCGGCCAACCGCTCCGCCAGAATTCGAATCTGGGTGGTCTTGCCCGCGCCTTCAGCTCCTTCGAAAACGATCAGCCGGCCGCGGGCCATTCTCAGGACAGCGTTATGATCGGACTGGCCGCGCCCTTCTTCATGCCGTCCATGATCCACTGATTCACGCGAAGCATCAGCTTGTCGAAGTTCTCCTGCGCCGCGACCGCGCGCTGGTAGGCGGGCTGCGACTGAATCTTCTCGAGCATGCCGTCGAGCTGCTGCTCCATCTCCGGCGTAGGATTCTCTCCGCGCTGGATCAGCTGCTGCGCTTCGCCGCGCAGCTTCTCCATCTGCTGGAGCAGGGCGACCGCTTCACGATCCTCGTTCATCGCCTCGCTCGAGCGCTTGAGCGCCTGGTACTCCGGACTCTGCCCTATCAGTCTGCCGAGCTCTTTTCCTTTCTCTTCCAACATCGCTTCTCCTCTAACCGTTACCCGTTGCCCGTGCCTGCTAGCCGTTTCCCCCTTCCCCCTTCCCGCTTCCCGCTTCCCCCTATGCTCGCGTCGCGAAGACGAAGCGCTCGCGCCCCGTCAGGTCCAGCAGCACTTCCACTCCGGAGTACCTACCATCGACCGCGACCATCTCGGCCACGGTTCCGGCCCGGCGAGTATCGACCTCGATCGCGAGGAATCCGCCGTGGACGAGCACCGACGGACTGGTGCGAATCAGCTCCCGTGTCACCGACAACCCGTCGTCAGGGCAAAGCAGCGCCAGGCTCGGCTCCCAGTCGCGGACGTCGGCGGGCAGCTCTCCGATTTCGGCGAAGCTGATGTAGGGCGGGTTGCAGACGACAGCATCGAGCTTTTCCCCCGCGAGCGGGGCAAGCAGCGAGCCGTGGCGGAACTCCACCGCTGATTTCAGCACCTTCGCCAGAGAAGTGGCGTTGGCGGACGCCACTGTCACGGCGTCCAACGAGATGTCCGTCGCGACGACGAGGTCGAACTCGCGCTCGAACGCAAGGGAAAGAGCGATTGCTCCGGAGCCGGTTCCAATGTCCGCGATGCGACGAGTCTTCGATGTACAGTGATCGAGCACTCGCTCCACCAGCACTTCCGTCTCGACCCGCGGGATGAGGACCCGCTCGTCCACATTGAGCGTGATGTGACGGAATGAAGCGCGCCCAACCGCGTATGCGAGGGGTGCTCCCGCCGCGCGCTGCATCGCGGCCCGAATTACTGAGACCGCCACCTCCGGAGAAGCGTCGGCCACAGAGTTGGCGGCAGCCCAGAATCTCGGCACATCAAGCACGGCGGCGATGATGTCCCGCGCCTCGCGATCGGGCTCGACAATGCCCACCGACTCCAGCATCGCCGTACATCCGGCGAGCAGATCGCCGATCGTCCCGATCGGCAACGTCGTCGGAAAGATGCTTCGCTGCGCGCTGGTCTTATTCACCGAGCTTCTCTTCCACGTCGGCGACCTTGAGTGCCTCGATGAAGGGCTCGATCTCTCCGTTCAGGACCTTCGTAAGCTCGTGGAGCGTGAGATTGATGCGGTGGTCGGTGACGCGGTTCTGCGGATAGTTGTAGGTGCGGATCTTGGCAGAACGATCTCCGGTCCCGACCTGCGTCTTTCGCATCCGTGCGCGGGCGGCCTCCTGCTCCGCGATCTTCGCGTCGAGGAGGCGGGCACGCAGCACTTCCATCGCCTTGAGCTTGTTCTGGAGCTGTGATTTCTGATCCTGCTGGCTGACGACGATTCCGCTCGGGATGTGCGTGATGCGCACAGCGGAATCGGTGGTGTTGACGCTTTGGCCGCCGGGTCCGGACGATCGAAAGACATCTATGCGCAGATCCTTGTCCTCGATCTTGAGATCGATCTCCTCGGCTTCGGGCAGCACGGCGACCGTGGCCGCCGACGTGTGAATGCGACCCTGACTCTCGGTGACGGGCACTCGCTGGACGCGGTGCACTCCGGATTCCCAACGCATGGCGCCGAACGCGCCTTCGCCCTTCACCTTGAAGATCGCTTCTTTCACTCCGCCGAGCGTACCGTCGGACTGCGAAATGACCTCGACGCGCCAGCGGCGGCCCTCGGCGAAGCGGGTGTACATGCGATAGAGATCGGCGGCAAAGATCGCCGCCTCGTCGCCTCCCGCCCCGCCCCGGATCTCGACGATGGCGGGACGGTCGTCGAGCGGATCGTGCGGTATGAGGGCGGGCTTAATCTCTTCGAGCAGGGTTTCGATCGACGCCTCGAGGCGAGCCGCTTCCGCCGTCGCTTCCTGCGCCATCTCGGCGTCGTCGGAATCGATCAGTTCGCGGGTTTCCGCGAGCTCCTGCTCGTACTTCTCCAGCCGGGTACCCATTTGTACCAACGGCTGGAGGTGTCTCAGTTCCCGGCCCAGCGCAGCCATGAGCTGCTGGTCCCTTACTTTCTGCGGATCGGAGAGCTCTCGCTCTACCTCAGAGGCCCGCTCGATGGCGTCCCTGAGCCGGTCGCGGAGACTCAGCTTTCGGTGGCAGGCGCAGCGGCTGGCTTGCCGTACTTCTGACGGAAGCGCTCAACGCGCCCCGCGGTATCGACGAGCTTCTGCTTGCCCGTGAAGAACGGGTGGCACTGGGCGCAGATGTCGGTATGAATCTCCGCCTGGGTCGAACGGGTCTGGTAGCTATTGCCGCAGGCACACCTGACGGTCGCTGTAGCGTATACTGGATGGATATCGGGCTTCATCGGAGTCTCTTTTGATTGTTCGTGTAGAGCTAAGAACTATAGCTAAATTGACCTCTTGAAACAAGTTAGCGCGGTCATACCGAGGGCCCGTGTGCGGTATGCGCTCGCGATTGCGGCGCTCGCAATCGTGTACGTAGTCGCCGCGCGCGCTGGGCTCATGATGGACGCGGTTGGCGGCTTTGCGACCCTCGTGTGGCCGCCCAGCGGTCTCGCTCTGGCGGCGCTTCTGGTTTTCGGACCTCGGCTTTGGCCCGGCGTATTCCTCGGGGCCTTTCTCGCGAACCTCCTTACAGGTGCGCCGGTGCTCGTCGCCATTGGCATTGGCGTCGGCAACACGCTCGAGCCAGTGCTGGCGGTGTACGCCCTGCGCCGAATCCCCGGCTTCGACCCGTCCCTCGAAAGACTTGTCGACGTTATTGGATTGATTGTGATCGCCGCAGTTCTCACCACGATGGTCAGCGCAACCATCGGCGTGACTAGCCTCTACCTCGGCGGAATCGTTGCTGCCGGACAGTTCGCTGAAACGTGGCGCGCCTGGTGGCTGGGTGATCTCATCGCGGATCTACTCGTCGCTCCTGTTCTGCTGGTTTGGGCGAGCGGTCCACGCAGGTTCGGCGACCAAAACCGGCTGGTGGAAGCCGTGGCGCTGGGGTTGGCGGTGGTAGCGGTGAGTCTGCTGATTTTCGGGGGGCCGTCGGGAATGGCGACGGCGACGGGCAGATATGCCCAGGCGTATTTGTTCTTTCCGCTTCTAATCTGGGCAGCCCTCCGGTTCGGCCAGCGGGGGGCGGTAACAGCCGCGTTCGCAGTCTCGGTAATCGCTGTGTGGGGGACGGCGCTCGGCCATGGTCCGTTCGTGCGCGCCGCCCTGCACCAGAGCCTCATCGCCCTTCAGACTTTCATGGGCGTTGCCGCGTCGACGTTTCTCGTTCTGGGGGCCGGCATCGCAGAGCGCCGACGCGCGGAAAAAGAAGTGCGCCTCGCCCGGGCGCGCGCTGAAGAGGCGAACCGAGCCAAGGCAGAGTTCCTGGCGGTGATGAGCCACGAGCTCAGGACGCCACTCAACGCGATATCCGGATACGTCGATCTGTTGTCGCTTGGCGTCGACGGGCCGCTCACTGAAAAGCAGACTGCATCGCTTACGCGGATTCAGCTCAACCAGCAACACCTGTTGTCGATGATCGACGATGTTCTGAATTTCGCCAGAATCGAAGCCGGAAAGCTCCAGGTCGATGTACGGTCGCTGCTCGTGGCCGATGCAGTGTCCAGCCTTGAAGCACTCATACAGCCGGAGATCCAGAGGAAGGAGATTGCTTTCCTGTGCGAGGTCTTCGATCCCACGCTGTCAGTGCGGGCGGATCCGGCGAAGCTGCGGCAGATCCTCGTCAACTTCCTCTCCAACGCAATCAAGTTTACGCCCAAAGGTGGTCGCATCGGGCTCGGGGCCGAGCACGGATACGGAATGGTGAGGATTTGGGTGAGCGACACGGGCGTAGGGATCCCCGATGACCAGCTCGAGCGCGTCTTCGAGCCGTTCTTCCAGGTGGAGCGGGGTTCCACCAGGCGCTACCCTGGAATCGGGCTTGGACTGGCGATCGCGCGTGACTTTGCTCAGGCGATGAACGGAGAGCTGCGGCTCGAAAGCACGGTCGGTAAGGGGAGTGTGGCTTCCGTTCTGTTGCCTGTCGGTTGAGCCCGCGGTTTGTTGATATGACGGTTCTTATTGCATCTTATGCCGCATGAAATCACGCGCACTGGTTCCATTCCTCGCTCTGAGCCTGTCGCTCGGCGACATCCTCGACGCGCAAGGCGTCGCGCAGAATCCCCCGCCCACTCCGGTTGTCGCGCCGGGCGTGGCAGAGCCCGGCTCGAACCTCACCGTCTACCTGCTCACGTTCGGGATGGGAGACGTCGTATGGGAGCGCTTCGGGCACAACGCCATCCGGATCAAGGATGCAGCGCGCGGCACCGACCTGACCTACAACTGGGGAATGTTCGATTTCAACCAGCCGCGTTTCATCCAGCGGTTTCTGACGGGCGACACCCGCTACTGGATGGAAGCGGCTCAAGCTGCAGCAGTTCGTCGAGCGGAACGCGCTGCCTGAGAACAAGTTCTACCGGTACGACTACTACCGGGACAATTGTTCGACGCGGCTCCGAGACGCGCTCGATCACGCCGTCTCAGGCCAGCTTCAGCTGGCGACAGTCACTCGCGCGACGTCTGGAACTTATCGCTGGCATACCCAGCGCCTGATGACCGGGGATATCCCGCTCTTCACGGGCGTCACGCTCGCGCTGGGACATCCTGCCGACGAACCGCTGTCGTTGTGGGAGGAGATGTTCCTGCCGGTCAGGATGGCGAACGACCTGCGAAGCGTCAGCATCCCCGACAGCACCGGGGCGCGAATTCCTTTCGTTCGCTCCGAGATGGCGCTCTTCACTTCCGGACGTTCGCCCGAGCCGGCTGCCCCGCCCAATTATTTCCCGTGGTTCGTCGCAGTCGGGATTCTACTGGCCGGCATCGTGGTCGCGCTGGTGAGGAGCGCGGAAGGAGGCAACAGGATCGCGTTTTTCGGCGCGACTGCAATCACAACCTTGTGGAGTCTCGTCGCGGGGCTTGGCGGCCTGGCGCTGGTGTTCGTCTACTTCACCAAGCACTACTTCATGACCCGAAACGAGAATCTGATGCACTTCGATCCGCTATCGCTCGCGCTGGCGGTTCTGGTCCCGCTGTCAGTGTATGGATTGCGTGGAACGTCGAGGGCCATCAAGGTGAGCGGCTTCGTCGCGGCGCTCTCGTTGTTTGGTTTCGTGCTGCAAGGTCTCCCGTTTTTCTTCCAGGACAACGGCGAGATCATCGCGCTGGCATTGCCGCTCAATCTCGCCGTCTGGTGGACGGTCTACCGCCTCACCCACTACAGGCGGACTTCCTTGCCTTCCTCAGCCGCCTTGTAGATCGCTTCCATCAACCTGATCACCGTGAGCTGGTCGTCGGGCGGCTCGTAGGGCGTGTCCTCGTTGACGACGGCGATGAAGTGCGCGAATTCCGCGCGGTAGGATTGCAGAAACACACTCTCGCGCGCCGCTGCTCCACTCGGCGACACGTCAGTCGGCTTGCCGTTCAGCATCTTCACGACCCGCAGCGGAGCAAGACGCGCGCTGCCGCGCCCGGATAGCACCTCGAACCACCAGCGCTCTTCCTGTCCGACGTACGACCACGACACGTCGAAGCTGAAGCTCATTCCGCCCGCGCACTCGACGTGCACGATCATTGAATCCTCGACGGTGTTGGTGCCGCGGCTTCGATCCATGTTGGCCGTGACGCGCACGGGTTCCGGGAAATCGGCGACCCAGAGCGCCAGATCCACCAGCGGGTAACCGTGCTCGAAGAACGCGCCGCCTCCGGCTTCAGGCCGCCTGAATCTCCAGCCGGTTCGAGCCGTCGCGAACTGATACTGTCCCGCGCGCACGCCGATCAGCCGGCCCAACTCACCGCCCTGGAGAAATCGATAAAGCTGCTGGACATCGCTGCGGAAACGATGATTGTTGCCGACGACTACTTTGCGGCCGGATGCTTTGGCGGCCGCGAGAATCCGCTCGACACCGCGCGACGTCAACGACAACGGCCGCTCGCACAGCACATCCACTTTCGATTTCAAGGCGCGCAGAACGTGCGGCTCGTGCAGGTGATTCGGCGTGGCGATCACTACCGCGTCCACTTGATCCAGCTCCAGCAGATCCTCGATGTCGGTGAACACGTCGGGGATTTGCAGCCGCTCTGCGATCGCGCTGGCCTTGGGGCCGTCGTTGTCGCAGAGGGCAACGAGCTGCGCTCCCTTGATCTTCGAGAGCACTGGCAAGTGTGCGAGCTGGGCAATCGCTCCGGCCCCGACGAGGCCGAGGCGGACAGTGCCCTTCGATTTTGATTCCTTGGTGCTAACCGCCGATTCGGCCAACCGTAGTTCCCGGGTAATAGGTCTCTAGAATCGTACGATAATTCTGGCCCGCGCGCGCCCGGCCGATAGCACCCCACTGGCACATCCCGATCCCGTGCCCGTAGCCTCGGCCGCTTACGCTCAGCGCGGATACCTCTCCGCCACTCGTTTCACGCGTGAAGCTGAAAAAGGTGCTGTTGAGAATCGCTCCCTTCGGATCGCGCAGAACGAAGCGGATATCGTTACCGCGCAGCGTGAAGGCTCCGCTGTCGGTCTGCACTATGAGGGAGGCCATGCGGCCTGAAGGTGTCCTGCCCTGCTCCCGGATATCGATGATTCGGCCGACACCCCCCTTCGGCGCCCTCGTATACGTAGCGAGGTACTTCTCCATCACCGCTCGGAGGCCAGCGCCATCAAAGTTTTGCGTCCAGCTGAATCGCGGCGACGGATCGCAGTAATAGTGATCTGATCCTGGAATTCGGTCGCTAACAGGGCGAAGGTAGGGCTGGTCGGACTGCTCGTACCAGACTTCGCTCACAGCGGCCGTGCTTCCGCCGCAAGTCGAATGGTACGGCGTGGGAATGGGCTGCCCTGCGTACAGAACGACGACGTCCGCCGTCGTCATGATCGCTGTGTCCGACTGGGGCTTCACGGCGTCGACGCCGCCGTAGACCTGATCCTGCACGGTCGAATA
>WNFK01206646.1_pt1 | contig 10524 bp, 11 predicted proteins | sample 5400281 | NCBI WGS metagenome assembly WNFK01 (sample SAMN13153350, study PRJNA577476) | soil metagenome | isolation source: 20 cm soil on Douglas fir-dominated hillslope | place: USA:California | collected 2013-09-17
CAAAACGGAGCTTTGCAGGCGCAGTTCCCGAGCCTGTTGATGCTGCCCCTCTTGGCGCTGGGAGCCGATGGCTCGAACTCACTGTTGACAACCCAGGCTGCCAATGGCCGCGTCACACTGACCTTGAGTGGCCTTCGCGAAGCGTCTCTTGATTTCGTGCAACTTCTGCGAACTCGCTTACACAGCGTGTACGGCGAGGCTTTTACCGTCAAACGAGATCCATCGACAAAGACCGTGCTGGAGATAACGTTGATCGCCGAACCGGACATAAGGAGCATTCAATGAACCCCGAACAACCCGATGGCTTGCGCCGGGCCTTACTTGCGCTGCTGCCCATGCTCGTCATCACGGAAGACTCGAGCGCCCAAGATGCTGTTCAGAGCCAACCGCAGAACTATCGCGTTGCATTCGAGAACGATAAGTTGCGCGTGCTTGACTACAACGGCCGTCCAGGTATGGGGGTCTGTGGTGATGGAATGCATTCGCATCCGGCACATCTCACAGTCCTCCTGTCGACCGGCAAAGTCCGCATCAAAACGCCGGACGGCAAAGTGGAGGTCCACAGTGATCCGGTCGGCGCGGTATTCTGGGGCAATGCGGTGACGCACGAGGTCGAGAACATCAGCGGCAGCAATATCCGTTCTCTCCTCATTGAGCTCAAGAGCGCTCGCTGCTGAATTTCAATGAGCCCACCGACCGCAATTATCGCGGAGGACGAAAAGGCGTTGCGCGATGAACTGCGGCAGCGGTTGAGCGAGCTGTGGCCCGAACTTCTCGTGATAGGAGAGGCCGGCACCGGGATCGAAGCATTGCAATTGCTGGAAAAACATGCGCCTGATCTGATGTTCCTCGACATTCAGATGCCGGGAATGACCGGTTTGGAAATCGCACATCAGGCGCAGGGACGCTGCCACATTGTATTTGTGACGGCCTATGACGCGTATGCCGTTGCCGCCTTCGAAACCGGCGCGCTGGACTACGTCTTGAAGCCTCTGGAGCGTGAGCGTTTGCGATTAGCGGTCGATCGTGTCAGGCAACGTTTGGGCTCAACCCCGCAAAATCTCGAAGGACTGCTCCGCGAACTGATTAGAAACGCCGAGCCGCGCAAGTATCTGCGTTGGATAAATGCATCGGTCGGACACCTAATGCAGCTAATCACTGTGGACGAGGTAGTGTATTTCCAGGCGGACGCGAAATACACCCGGGTGGTCACCGCAACGTGCGAAGCACTCATTAGAAAGCCTCTGAATGAACTGCGCAATGAACTTGACCCTTCAGTATTTTGGCAAGTTCACCGCTCGACCATCGTTAACGCTAACGCGATCGCAGGCGTCTCGAGAGATATGTTTGGTCATATCAACCTAAAACTTAAGCGCCGCGAAGAAAAGTTAAATGTCAGCGAATCGCACGCTCATCTTTTTCGGCAGATGTAGGCGTCATTGTGAATTTAGGTTAAATCTGCCGTATGGCGACGAATATGTCGGAAGCGTTAGATGTTGTCGGTCCCGAAAATCTAAGGCTCGCCTGTCAGCAGATGGCCGAGACTATTCGAGGGCAGCTGAGATGCCGGGCGCGTGCCAGCCGGTGTGCCGCCGGAGTGGGCGGATTGCGGCTCCTGGTCGGGTGAATGGCGCGCGGCGTGATTGGAATTTCAATTTGAGTCCGATGGGCCATCTTCTCGAACCGATGTTGAATCTAAGCACTCGGGGTACGCTATGGGGTATGCGGTCCGGGTAAGCTACTGATTCCTGTAAGTGAATTAGCCACCTGCGCGCGACCTTCGATTCCGACCCTAGAGCCTTTCCCGGAATGTAGTTGGCTCGTTTGCCCGCGTCCCCGAACACACCTAACTAACTGAAATATAAGAATACACATGTTCTAACGCCGTCTCTGCCATTATCCACTGACGAGGTTGGCCGCCAGAATCGCGGCGGACAAGAAATAAAACAGCATTGGGGGGATACGTGAACACTTCATCGCGCATTCCGCGCTTTTCGCAGGGCCTTGCAGTGGGCCTGCTGCTGTCCTGCGGCGGGCACAGCGGGGCCCTGGCCGAGCCGCCGCCCGGCACTGAAACCGGGGCCTCGGCGAGTCCTTCCCCCAGCGATGCACAGAGCTCCGCTCCCAAGGGAAGTTTTCTTTCGTCCCTGAAGCAAGCCTTTACAGAGGACTTCGATAAAGAAGTGGTGCGTGGACATTTCGACGTGGGTTCACCGCCGGACGCGCATCGTTACTATTGCCTGGTCAGCGTCAAGACGGGCAAAAGCGAGGTAAATGGTGTGGCAGGCCAGTTATTCGTTCGAGCAGACAAGATGACTGGCATCAAAGGACCTGCCGTCGCTCCCTTGAGCTGTGCCGACGCAGAGCAGAAAGGAATCCTGGTCACCAGCGGATACGTTCTGAGCGCCAGCGTCAGCCGCAAGATGACTCCGGCTTCGCCCGTACCGAAGCCCTCGGGAGCCGCCGCGGCCGCCGATCACGCCGCGGCCGCCGATCACGCCGCGGCCGCCGATCACGCCGCGGCCGCCGATCACGCCGCGGCCGCCGATCACGCCGCGGCCTGTGTATACGCGCTACATCGCCGGCCAGAATGCTCACGATCGTGCAGTCGTTTCGGAGGTGCTCCTGGATTCAAAAGATTTCGTGTGGGCCCAATACGGCGGGAATTCGATATGGGGATACAAGGAGGCCATGGAGGCGTTCGAGGAGGCGTGGAAGGGTACCTGGAAATTGGATCCGCAAATGCAGGAACTACGCATCGCCAGCGTGTCGCCTGGCGTCGCGGTGCTGATTACGCCACTGCTTTCCACGGTGGGCGAACCGGGTAAGAATCCGTCCACCACCCCCATAAGGTGGGGCGGCGTTTTCGTGAAGACAAAGTCCGGTTGGCGCATAGCGTCGATATTCATCACGCCGTTCGAGAGTTGGCGCGCGGCGAAGGGCGGCTGACATGCTTCCCCATGCCTGGTATCTGCCGCCGGAAGAATCTCGATGAGTCACTTTGACTTGCGGCCCCCAACTGAGGCGCAACGTGCGCAGATCACCGCGGGCCTTGATCAGGACGAGCAACGCGTGCTGCTGGAGCACGGCACTGAAGCGGCTTTCTGTGGCGTGTTCCTCGACAATCACAAGGACGGCATTTACACCTGCCGCTTTTGCGGCTTGCCGCTCTTCAGGTCGAGCGCGAAGTTCGATTCGGGGACGGGGGGGCCGAGTTTCTTTGAGCCCTATGACGAATCCCATATCCGGCGTATTCGTGATACGAGCTATGGAATGATCCGTGTTGAGGAAGTTTGCGCGCGCTGCGGGAGCCATCTGGGTCACGTGTTTCCGGATGGACCCCCGCCGACCGGCGAGCGCCATTGCCTGAACTCGGTGTCACTGTCCTTCACTGAGCAGGGACAGGCACTCCCGGACATATTGAAGCGCGGAGCGCCCGAGGGTCTTGTCGACGGAGTCTGATACCACGAACTCCCGGGTACTCACTCTTCTTAAAGGACCAACGTGGCACACGCGACGGCGGATATCGGCACCAGCAACTACGAAGTTTCGCTCGTTGCAGGTCATCATCTGCTCAAGGCCGACGAAGGCGTTGAGGCGGGCGGCAAAGACCTTGGTCCCGCGCCGCACGAGCTCTTGTGCGCGGCGCTCGGCGCCTGCACGGGGATCACATTGCGTATGTACGCGCAGCGCAAGGATTGGACGCTGCGCTCGGTGCACGTCGACGTTCACCTGGAGGTGCACGGCCAGGACCGCGCGCTGATCCGCAAGTTGCGCCTCGAGGGCGATCTTGACCAGGCGCAGCGCGCGCGACTGGCAGACATCGCCGAGCGCACACCCGTTACGCTGACGCTAAAGCAGGGTGTCAGGATCACGACGACTCTGGAGTAGCGCCCTGGCGCGGCTGGGAGCGCCCGCACATTAACTCGACGTCGGCGCTATACCTGTACCGGAAGTCCCGGGCCTCGCCGCCATCGTGTCGGGCGCGCGCGCTCCAGGCAGCGGAGCCAAGGCGGGTGCGCTGCGTCTTTGTTGTTCTATTCCACACTTATTACTACTTTTCCTCGAGCGTGTCCTTCCTCCAGATACCGGAGCGCCGCCGGGACCTCACTCAACTTGTAACGCCTGTCGATGACCGGTGTCACCTTTCCGGCCTGCATGAGATCGCCCAGAATGGTCAGGTCCTTTTGGTTCAGCTCCGCCAGAAACGGAAGGAACTGCTGGCTCACGAACGGTGACAACATCATTGCTTTGATCATGACAGCCACACCTCCGATCCACCGCCCCTCGTTGGGTGCTCCGACTAAAACGAAGATGCCCTGGGGATTTAAGACGCGCCTGTATTCCGACAGCGGGTGATTCCCAACGGTGTCTACAATCAGGTCGTAACGTTGCGCGCCTTGGGTAAAATCTTCCTGGGTGTAGTCAATGACTTGATCTGCGCCGATTGATCGGACGCACGGCGAACGTACCCACACCTCCCGATGCGCCGTTGATCAGGACCTTCTGCCCCGGCTGAATCCGCCCCTTGTCGCGCAGAGCCTGTAAGGCGGTGATTCCCGCGATGGGCACAGAGGCGGCCTGCTCAAACGTCACGTTGGCCGGTTTCAGCACCACTGCTCGCTCCTCGCGGACAGTGACATACTCGGCGAAGGCCCCATCTCTGCCGCCAAATACTTCATCACCGGGTTTAAGCCGCTTGACGTTGCGGCCGACTGCTTCGACTGTGCCGGCAAAGTCAACGCCCAGTCGCGGGTCTGTCGGTTTCCCCAACCCGGAGTCCGTGCGTACGAGGTACGGCGTGCCTCTCATGTAGTGCCAGTCAAGCGGATTGACGGAGGCCGCGCGAACCTTTACCAAGACCTGGTCGTCCGTAGCGATCGGCTTTTCAATGTCCTCAAACCTCAGAACATCGGGTGAACCATAGCAACGATAAACGATCGCTTTCATCAGTTGCGTCTTGTTGGGGAGCAAAGCCGCCGGGCCGCAAGCAGAGTCGTGGCTCAGAGCGAGCGCCAGCGACACCAGCACGATTGCCACGAGCATCGAGGTAACGCCCAGGATCTTGTACCGTAGTCTCATAGACCTAACTCCGGACTCGCCGACAGTAGTCACCGGGCACGGAGTGTACTCCGGGGCACGCCGTGAGCGGGGTCGCTTGACCGCAAAACGGCGTCGCTCCGCGGCGAGCAAAGCAGGGATTTCGCGCTCTGCCTATGAGCGCGCTCGTCTTGCCAACTGCGATGACGACGAGGATTGACCGTGAGGAGGATCTCGCCAGTCTGCGGCTTCTACGTATGCCTGTTTGCCGACGGCCGCGGAGATCAGCGATGCAGAGTAGGCGCGGCGTGCTTTGCGCTAACGCGGAGCAGGGGGTGGTGGCGGGGTGGGATCGACCGCAGGACGCTCGTGCATGCCATGCATCCCGAAGACGGGGCAGTGGTGACCGCCGTGTGCTGCGGCGAATACGGCACCCAGTATGAGCAGACCGGCCAGCGTGAAAGCCCAGAATCCGAGGTATTTCCCAAAAGTCCGCAGTGCGCCTTCCGAGCGCCCTGAAAGATAGAGAACAAAATAACCGGCGATGGTGAGTGCGGTAGCCGGCAGCAGCGCCAGGAAGTAGATCATCGAAGCACCCGTCTCGGTAGCGGTGGGTTTGATCTTACTCCCGCCGCTCAGTGCCCGCCGCCGGCACCGGGTGGTTCATGCTCCCGATGATACCGGTGGATGGCCCACAGATAGCTCTCCATCAAAGAGTCCTTGCCCAGTTCCACCAGCACATCGTTGCGCCGGCGCGGCGTGCTCACACGCGCCAGCTGCGCCCTGGCCCGGGAAAAATGACTCAGCTGATTGCGGTATTGCCATAACAGCTCGCGGGTCGCCATCTTGTTCTGGTGCAATTCCCACACCCCCAGCAGCACGGCCAGCAGCCCCATGGCGAACGTCAGTGAGTTCTTCAGGGGTACGCCGAGCCCCATGTCGACGTGACGCAGAACCTCGCCGAAGGCGAACAGGGCGGATATCACGAGGAGAATGGAGATGAACAGGGTGTATCTCAGGTGTTTCACACGGCGGCTGCTCTTCTCCAGGCGCGCTACTCTCACCGTAAAGTATTCATATTGACTCTCGATCCACGCCTGCTCCACCGCTCGTATCTCGCGTACGTCCAGCTCACAGCCGGCTAGCGCCCGGACATCAGGGGGTTCGCTGCCCTTGAGGACGAATCCGATCCAGCCGAAGCCGCGGAACCTGTCGATTCCCGATAGCGCGAGCACCTCGGCCGCGTCCACCCGGTGATCCGTTCCCGCGAGTCTCAGGTAAAATCTCGCCCGCAGAGTCTCGGCGAGTGCACGATACGTCAGGTGCTTGCCGAACCAGCGCTTGCCCTGCAGTACGTGGTATGTAAACAGGCTGCCCAGCAGCGTGAGCAGGTAGGCGATCAACAGGATCTTCGACTCGACGAGCTTGTCGTAAACCAGGTACGCCACGCCCATCGCAAACGCCGTGATCGCAAACAGATCGAACAGACGGTCCGAGCGCCGCTGATAATAAACGGCGAGCGCATCTGCCTTGCGGTACTGGGCATCGATGTCCTCGAGCGGGCGCCGCCCGGACAACGGCAGAGATGCCGGCAGTGCCGCCATCAGGGAATCCGCGGTCGCGAGACGGCCGGCGTCGCTCAGGCGCCGAAACTCCAGGTTGTAGCCGTTAAGCTCGGCCAGCTGGTGCTTCAGCCACGACGGCATCGTCTGCTGCACCTGCAGGACATTCTCCCCGACACCGAGCAGAAAGCAGGGCGATCGGGAGTCCGACGCAGAGGCGACGCCGTTGCGCGCGGCCGGTGTCCAGTAGACGAGCCGGGCGCAGGCGTCGGCTTCCTCGCCGCGCGCATCGACGAACTCGACCGGTTCGATACCGACATTCTCGTCCGTTCGGACACCGAGGTAACGAAGCACCGTGTCCGCAGTGCCACCGGACAGTTGTGACGCCCGTCCGTCCCACAGTGCAAGCAGCAGGCTGCTGCGGCGAATGAGGGTATCCGTAAGGTTCGCATACATCGCGTCACGCTGCGCCGCGGAGTGCTGGAGACACGCATCGTCGGTGGGCGCGCCGGATGAAAGTTCGACACAGCGGATCTCCGGGTGCCGCAGCAGCTTCTTGAGCGACACCAGCGTCTCGGCGTCGAAGTCGGCGGCGTATTGATCCAGCGGCATGGGCAGCACGGCTTCGACGCCCACGCCGAGCGCGAGGGCGGTCTGTGCGACCAGCAGATCCGCGCCCTCAGCCATGCCGACGATCATGCGCAACTCCGTGTCCGGCAACTGCTCCCTGAGCTGCTGCACGAAGCCCGTCACGGCCTCCCGCAGGCGCGGCAGGTCGTCGGGATCCAGGTCCCTGTGCCCCGAGACCCCGACCATGAACGGCGAATTTGCAATCGATTGGGGGGTGAGCGAGTTCAAGATGCCACCGAGTCAGGTCCGGGTCCGGCGGCATTGTGCGGGTGGTGCCCGCCCGGCCACAATGGCCGCGCTGAAGCAGCCGGTATAGGACTGTCAGGCGAACCCGTGCGTGATGGCGTACGCCGCGACCGCTGCTGCGGATCGCAGGCCGAGCTTGCGCATGAGATTCGTGCGGTGCTTTTCCACCGTCTTATGACTCAGGGACATCAGCTCCGCCATCTCGCGCGTGCGATAGCCCTTGGCGATCAGCGTGATGACTTCCTGCTCACGGCTGGTCAAGGCACCCGACCCACGCGAGCGCCCGGGCAGCCGATCCGAGGTCTTGGCGTAGGCGGTCACCATCCGGTCGAGGGCCGAGGGGCTGATGTAGCTCTTGCCGGAAGCGATCCGGTGAACGGCGTTGAACAGTTCCGCGCGGCTGTCGGTCTTCAGGACGTAACCGTCGGCGCCGGCGCGCAGCGCCGCCTCGATGAATGTTTCGTCGCGGCGCACCGTGAGGACCAGGACCCGCACGTCCGCCCACCGGCCCTTCAGGTGGACAATCGTCTCCGGACCGGCCTTCAGGTCGGCCGCAAAATCTATAACGATAACATCTGGTTGTGCGATCGTAAGGTTCTGCACCGCCTCACGACGACTCGCCGTCGCCGCGACGACCTCCAGGGCGTCATCGCTCTGAAGCAGGGCGCACAGTCCATCGCGCATGATGCCGGCTTCATCGACGACGAGTACCCGGGTCTTGCGGCGCACTGGCGCGCTCTGCGCGGAAGCTCCCGTGGGAGCCGCAGCCATGGTCGACGCTCCCTCTTCGGCGACGCTATGTGGATAAGGCACAGCAGGGAGGTTAGGCTAAGGAGGGGGCGAATTCTCTACGGGGGATCCCTACCCGCGAGCTTCGTAGTGTCCCCCAAGGTGGCCCTCTGCAGCGCCCGTATACGGAGTGAGGAGCCGGCGCTATGGTACGGCGGTCGTGCAACGATCGTGCTCTTGGCACGCGCGGGAGGCTGCATGTGGTGGAAGGTATTGTTGGCTTACCTGATGGCGCTTGCCGGCCTCCTGTGGTTTGTCTATCGGTTCGGCAAGTCGCTGGGCAGATCCAACGCGCCCACCTCGGGATCGTCGTCCTCCTGATCGCTGGCGACGCCCCCCATTGGCTGACGCCTGTTTGCAATTTGGCGACAGTTTGCAAGGGCCGAGCGCCGGATGTGAAGCTAGAAAAACTGCGGGTCGGCTAATACAGGTCGGAGTTCACATGAGCGGTGAACGCGCGGGGGAGGCCAGCGAGGACATCGCCGTGGGGTCGGCGCATACGCCGGGCGTGCACGCGGCCATTGCGCGCGCCAAGCTCGAGTGGGAATGCACGGTCGATGCGCTTCCGGACCTCATCTGCCTGCTGGATCGCGGCGGGCAGGTGCTGCGCGTCAACCGCGTGTGCGAGCGTTGGAATCTGGGCTCGATCGCCGACGTACTCGGGCGCGGGCTGCACGATGTATTGCACGCAAACTGCGGCGCGGCCGCCTGCCAGCTCAAGGAGTCCCTGCGGACCGGGTGGCTGAGCCTGCAGGGAGGGGGTCCTGCGGAGTTTGAGCTCCGCGACGCCCTGCTGGAGCGGGCCCTGCATGTAACCCTGCGGCGCATGACGCCGGGACCGGCAAGCACCGCGACTGAGCCGTTGGCAGTGGCGGTGGTCGCGGACGTGACGGCCCTGCATCTGGCTCGCGAAGCATTGAGCACCATCAATCTGGAGCTCGAATCCCGCGTACGCGTACGTACCGATGCGCTGGGCGAGGCCAATCGTGACCTGCAGAATGAAATCGTGCGCCGTGAAGCCGCCGAGCAGGCATTGCGCCGCTCGCGCAACGAACTGGCCACGCTGTCGCGGCAGCTGATCACCGCGCAGGAGATGGAGCGCAAGCGCATCGCGCGCGAGTTGCACGACTCGGTGGGGCAGCAGCTGAGCGCGATCAAGTACAGTCTGGAACGCGGCGCGGCACTGATGCAGCAGGCGCGTCCGCACGACTCACAGCCAATCCTGCAGCGCGCCATCGCATCCCTCCAGGACGCCATGGAGGAGATCCGCGGCATCGCCATGAACCTGCGACCCGCGGTGCTGGACGATCTGGGAGCGGCGTCGGCGGTTTCCTGGTTCTGCCGCGAGTTTGCGCAGAGCTATCCCGATCTCACGCTGCGCGAGGCGGTGGCGGTGGTCGATGCGGACATTCCGGAACGCCTCAGCACCTCGGTGTTCCGCAGCCTGCAGGAGCTGCTCAACAACGTGCTGGAAGTCACCGACGATGGCGTGGGGCTGGAAGCGTCCGTGTCCAGCGCCTCGATGCGTTCGGGGCGGGGGATGCGCAATCTGCGCGAACGCGCCGAGATGACCGGGGGACAGATGCGGCTGCAGCCCGGCGCGGCGGGCGTCGGTACTCAGGCACGCATCGAATGGCAACTGGGTCCGGGCGAGGTCCGCAAGACTGACGCCGCGTGACTCGAGGGACCGCGGGCTGCGCCGGCGCGGCCGCAGCTCAGGGGACGATCGTGCGCCCCTCGAAGTTCTGCTCGGTGTCCCGGCTCGGCAACAGGCCGTTACGCACCGCGAACAGCGTGACCGCCGCGGTGTTGTGCAGTTCGAGTTTGCGCATGAGATTCGCGCGGTGCTTTTCCACCGTCTTGACGCTCAAACGCAGTCCCACGGCGACCCGCTTGTTGGACTCCCCGAGTGCGATGCGCGTGAGGACCTCGCGTTCGCGTTCCGTGATCCTGGGGCAGGCGTCGGTTGCCGGGTCGTTGCGGCGCAAATAGCCGGACACGAGCCGCGCGGACACCGGCTCGGAAAAGTACTTCTGGCCGGCGATGACGGAGCGGATCGCCTGCAGCAGTTCCGCGCGGCTGGCATCCTTCAGCACGTAGCCATCGGCGCCGGCGCCCAGCGCGGCCCCGATGTACTCGTCCGTACAGTAGGCCGTGAGCACCAGCACCCGCAGATTCGGGCACGCCGCGCGCAACTCGTCGATGGTTCGCAGCCCGGAGCCGCCCGGCATCGCGAGGTCGGTAATCACCAGCGTCG
>WNFK01029424.1_pt1 | contig 10519 bp, 9 predicted proteins | sample 5400281 | NCBI WGS metagenome assembly WNFK01 (sample SAMN13153350, study PRJNA577476) | soil metagenome | isolation source: 20 cm soil on Douglas fir-dominated hillslope | place: USA:California | collected 2013-09-17
CGACCTTGCGTTCGACCGCCTGTTTGGCAACCGCCTTGAGGGCATCTTCCGTAAATTTCAACTTCACATTATCGAAATCGAATTTCTTTTGATACTGCTTGACCAGGGCGTTCTTAGGTTCCGTAAGAATCTTGATCAGCGCTCCTTCATCCAATTCGTGCAACACACCACACACCGGCAGGCGACCTACAAACTCGGGAATCAACCCAAAGCGGATTAGATCCTCAGGTTGCACTGCAGCTAACGCTTCAGCGTGACGGTGCCTTCCGGATTTGACCTCGGCATGAAAGCCCAGTGATTTGTTGCGCAGCCGTCGTTCGATAACTTTTTCGAGACCCACGAAGGCGCCGCCACAAAGGAAGAGAATGTTGGTTGTGTCGACGGGGAAGAACTCTTGATGTGGATGTTTACGACCGCCCTGTGGCGGAACGTTGGCCACGGTTCCTTCCAGAATCTTCAGCAACGCCTGTTGTACTCCCTCGCCCGATACATCGCGCGTGATGGAGGGGTTTTCATCTTTCCGGCAAATCTTGTCGACCTCATCGATGTAGATGATTCCCTGCTGGGCACGTTCCACGTCGCCATTGGCAGCCTGCAGGAGTTTGAGAATAATGTTCTCAACATCTTCACCCACGTATCCGGCTTCGGTAAGCGTGGTGGCATCGACGATAGTGAAGGGCACGCTAAGCATGCGCGCAAGAGTCTGGGCGAGCAGTGTTTTTCCCGTACCGGTCGGACCGATCAACAGGATGTTGGCCTTTTGAATCTCCACGTCGGCGCGACGGCGACCAAGTTCAATGCGCTTGTAGTGCTGGTAGACGGCCACGGCCAGACGCTTCTTGGTTTCATCCTGGCCGATCACATACTCATCGAGAAAACTCTTGATCTCGCCGGGCTTCGGCAACGGTGGACGCGTCGCTACCGATTCGGCCTGTTGGTCGTCGGTAATGATCTCATTGCAGATGTCGATGCACTCGTTGCAGATGTAGACGGTAGGTCCGGCAATGAGCTTCTTAACTTCATTTTGCGACTTACCGCAGAATGAACAACGCAGGGTGTCGTCAGTTCGTCTCACCATAATATATGCGGAGAGCTCCTTACAGAATCAGATCCTTCTTGGGAACAATAACTGGTGTGGCGGAGAGATCAGCACCAGCGACCATCTGATAGTAACGGCGAACGCACTCATCGCAGATAAAAGCACTCTTGCCGATCATTTGTCTGGGGACGCCTGGCATTCGTTGCGGGGTACCAGTCATCATGTCTGCCACTTCGTCTTTGGCCTTACCACAAAACGAACAGCAAAAACCTCGAGCCTTCATCTTAGCAATCATCGACCAGGCCTCCAAATTCGCGCGCTTACTCTCGGTGCGCGATGACCTCGTCTATTAAACCATATTCCTTTGCCTGCATGGCAGACATTATTTTGTCCCGCTCAACGTCTTGTTCGACCCTCTCATACGACTGGCCGGTGTGTTTGGCGATGATTTGGGAAGTGAGTTCACGCATCCGGAGAATCTCTTCGGCTTGAATACGAATATCAGTGGCCTGCCCCTGCGAACCGCCCGTGGGCTGGTGAATCAGGATACGCGAGTTAGGCAGTGCGAACCGCTTTCCTTTTGCGCCGGCAGCCAACAGCAGGGCGCCCATCGACGCACACTGACCCACGCATATTGTTGTCACGTCGGGCCGAATGAATTGCATCGTATCGTAGATCGCCATCCCCGCTGTGATCGATCCGCCTGGTGAATTGATGTAGATGTTGATGTCCTTCTCAGGATCTTCGGCTTCCAGAAACAGAAGCTGGGCAACAATGAGATTGGCAATCTGATCGTCGATCGGAGTGCCCAGGAAAATAATATTATCTTTCAACAGTCGTGAGTAGATATCGAAAGCGCGTTCGCCTCGAGAAGTTTGCTCAACGACCATGGGGACTAAAGCCATAACGATCTATCCTCGCTAGAAAGTGAACTTAGAATCAAGATGAAGGCTGAGGGACGAAGGTTGGGGTAACAAAACCGGATTCACTATCAGTGCATTTGCGTTGTTCATAAAGCCGCTCGTTACGAAGCATAAGTTGGATTTGAAGAAGAGGATCTATTGATCATTTATCGCTGGTGCCTTCTCCTTTTCTTCGCTCCATTCTTCTTCTGTTACGAGTGCATTTTCTATTAGAAGATCAAGCGCTTTGCGATTGCGCAATGTGGTCGCGATGCTACGTTCGCCTCCATCCTTTGTCAAGGCAGCACGCACCTGTTCTTTAGGTTGTCGCGAGGTTGCAACGATGGCATCGATCTCAGCTTCAACTTCTTCATCTGACACTGTGATCTTCTCTTCCTCTGCTATCTGTTCGAGCAACATAGTCGCCCGTACGTCTGTTTCCGCCTGCTCCTTCAACTCGTTTCGTGCGCCCTCCCAATTTAGCTCCGCATGGCGGGGATCTATGCCCCGTGCAATCATGTCGCGAATCACACTTTCGAGGCGATGACTTGTTTGCTGTTCGACCAACGTTTGCGGCACTTCGAACTTGTGTGTTTCAAGAAGCTTGCGCATTACATCATTGCGTATTCGATGATCAGCTTCCGCAGCCGCACGCTTGTCCAGGTCTTCACGAATCTTTTCACGAAGAGTGGCGAGGGAATCAAATTCGTCCCCCAAACTCTTTGCCCATTCGTCATCGACCTCTGGCAGTTCCTTCGTACGCAGTGCGGTGACCTGCGCCTTATATTCAACCTTCCTTCCAGCCAGACCTTTCGATGAGAAATCCTCCGGGTACTCGACCGTGAAGGTTCTCTCTTCGTCTGGCTTAACACCTAGAAGGTTATCGGTAAACTCTTGTTGTACACCCTCACCTGCCAATACTACGTCGACATCTTCCGCTTTGATATCTTCTTCGTCAGGATTATCCAGAAACTTACCGGAGAAATTAACAGTCACGGTGTCGCCTGATGCTGCTCCGCGATCCTCCACTGGCTGAAGCGAAGCAGAAGCGTCCCGCAGCCCCTCGATCATGTGCTCCACGTCCTCGTCCGACACCGGACGAAGCCGCCGGCCCGCTTCGAGACCTTTGTACTTTTCAAGTTTGATTTCAGGCAGGACCTCGACGTTGACCTTAACCGAAATCGGATCTTCGCCCAGTCGTTCCAACGCTTCAGCATTATCCAGTTGCACGTCAGGCTCGCCGATCGTGGCCAGCGAGTGCTTACCGATTGCTTCGTTGATGGCATCTGGCACAAGTTCGCGCAGGACTTCGCTTCGTATCTCACTTTTGAAACGAGTGCGAACCACCGATCGAGGAGCATGGCCACGACGAAAGCCGGGGACATTAGCGCTTTTTGCGTAACGCTCGCTGACGCGGTCGTAGCTGTCGCGCACCTGTTCCGGCTCGATCTCTATCTTGATCTCTTTGCGTGTGGGAGAGACATCTACTAATTCAGTTTTCATCATTCCTACTTGTTCGTTTTGATTTTACGCTTTGATTGTACTTTGATTTCGCCAGGTTGCGTTTGGTAACCAGCTTCATACACGAAATGTGCGACAAAGAACAAAGCACGAAGTTCAAAGTACAATCTTTTGGTGCGAAAGGGGGGACTCGAACCCCCACACCTTTCGGTACCAGATCCTAAGTCTGGCGCGTCTGCCAATTCCGCCACTTTCGCAACTTATCCTTACAGTCGAACACTTGGTCACAACGGCAACAAAAAAGAATATCACGTGTAAGTCGGTTTCGTCATAGGCGTGAGGATGCAGGGTGGAGAAGTGAAAGAGTCATACAAAACAAGAACTCGCCTGAGGGACTGGACAGCCTGGTTTATCCTGTACCAATAGATATTCAAGCTAAATGAACCAATACCTCATGGAACTGACGGTTCATGTTTCGACTGCGGTTGTTACTCCGTTAGGAGTGACATGTTTATAGCCGGAGCGTTAGACCCGCGACTAACTCCGTTCGAAGGAGCGGAATTCAACTGGCGCGTCACCACTCCAGAAACGTTCCGCTCCTTCGAACGGAGCCGGAGGCGTCTTGCTTCTCGAGCTATAAACATTTGACCCCTAACGGGGTCAAACCCGTTAACTGCTCCAGAACGACAACATTGAATTAATATGGGCGCGTTGGGAGTTTGCGCATCGGTTTAGATCTTGCTCGAAAGCTATGCGTTGTCTTACGGGAACACCGGACGCAAGGCAGGAAGGTCCCAAATTATTTTAGCTACCTCAAGCCACGAGGTAGGTCACCTTCGGCTTGCCGAGAAAGTCTTTCCCGGTTTCTTTTTTTACGAGGCCCAGGCGTTCCAGTTCAAAATAGGCGCGTTGGATTTCTCCTTTATCGACGGAGAGCTTCTGGGCAAGCGCTGCCGGGGACGGAAGGGTCTCTCCGGAGGCAACGTCCTTATTGCGAATCTGCGCTTCAATCTGTTCTCGAACCTGCGCGTAGACCGGACTGTGGGACAAGTCTTTCAATTCAATATTCATAAGTGAATCTCAGGTCTTTCGACTTAAAGCGTTCTCGTCACTTTTGATAAAGATCTTGGGGCATCAGGATTGAGTCCTTTCGCTTCGGCCAGCAACGCCGCGAAGAGTTGGCCGGGAACGATGTAGGGAATCGGCGCGAGAAACTCGTCGATCTCCTTCGGCATGATGATGGCCCGCGAACACATTCCAGCAGCGTCCAGATCGCTTGTTATTGCCAACGTCTCTGCGTGCAGTTCTCTCAAACGCTCGATCAGGTTCTTCACTCCGGGCAACATCACTCCAGGCGGCGCAAACAAGATTACAGGGAAGTGACGTTCGACCATTGCCAAAGGGCCGTGGAGAAAATCAGCGGAAGAAAAACGTTCGGCGACGACGTAGCAGGTTTCCATCAGCTTCAACGCCAGCTCATAAGCATTTGCGTAGGTCAGACCGCGCCCCACAACAACACAATTTTCCATGAAGGCATAGCGTTGCACCAGCTCCAATATTGCAGGCTTTTGTTCGAGGGCGCGCTCAACAAAATCGGGAATGGACTCATATGAAAAAGATGGCTTTGAAGAAGCCAACCCTTCGGCGAGCATATAGAAGAGCAACATCTGACCGCTGAAAGTCTTGGTGGCAGCTACCGAGCGTTCACGCCCGCCGTGCATCAACAGCATTTCGTTAACCAGACTGCTCATCGAAGAATTGGGCTCGTTCGTGATCCCCACGGTGTAAGCTCCGGAGGCGCGCGCGTTTTCCAGCACACGATTGATGTCTTCGCCTTCGCCGGATTGCGAAACGCCCACGACCAGAGCATGTTCCAGCTTCAGTTTCGCTCCATAGATCGTGTGTACCGAGGGCGCGGAAAGAGAAACGGGAATGCCTGTGGTTATCTCGAGCAGGTAACGACCGAAGAGTGCCGCATTGTCAGAACTGCCGCGCGCGACCAACACGATCAGATCGATGTCTCGCTGTTTAAGAAACTGTCCGAGCCGCGCGATCTTGCCGCGCTCTTCTTTAATGGTGCGTGCCAGGGCGGAGGGTTGCTCCGCTATTTCTTCAAGCATTAAGGACATTTAGAAGTCTCTCTACGACTGATTTTCGCCTTCACCACTCAAGCTCTTCACTGGGACCGCGGGCGGCTCGCCCGCCGTGAGCACCGCAAGGTGCGACGATCTCGCAGACTGCTCAAGTTCAGACGTTTCGGTTCGCGCTTCGCGCTCACTGCGGGCGAGCCGCCCGCGGTCCCAGTGAAGAACTTGAGTGATGAGACGGATCTGTAATGGCTATTGTAATCCCCGCAGAATTCGGTTAAATACTTCGACCGTTCTTTGCGAAGCGCGCCACTTGTCTAAAACATCTTCCTGGATCAATGCCACACACTTTAACACGAAGCTCGCATCTACGTCTGATCGTTCTCTGTCTATTTGTTTCCCTCGCATCGAGTCAGGTTCATGCGCAGGAGACAAACTCACGTCCGCGGGTTTCGGTAATTCCGCAACCACGAGAGCTGACGTCTACTGGCGAATCATTCCGTCTCGATCGGGCCGCTCACATTACGCTCGCGGATCCGCGGTCCAGCGAAGATCAATTTGCGGCGGCCGATTTCATCGACGATATAAAGCAGACTGCAGGAGTCTCGATAAAGACAGGCCGTCGACATGGCCCGGGCACGATTCTGATCGGCCTCCTCACTCTCCCGTCTATACAGTCAGCACTAAAGAGCGCCGCGGTTGCAGTGCCTGCAAATCTTGATGAAGAGGGTTACGTTTTGATCGCAGGCACCAATGGGGTTGTGGTTGCAGGACGAACGCCGGCAGGCGTCTTCTATGGACTACAGACACTAAAACAGTTGGTGCTCGGCGACTCGTCTAATGCCTTTATACAAGGTGTGCGCGTCGTCGACTGGCCCGCTATGCGCTGGCGTGGAGTCTCTGATGACATCAGCCGTGGTCCAGTGCCGACCGTGAATTACATAAAACGGCAGTTGCGGACCTTCGCCGCATTCAAGCTCAACATGCATTCGTTCTACATGGAGCATGTATTTGCCAGCACGGAACACCCCTTGATTGGCCCCGCCGGGGGAGCTCTCACGCCGGAAGAGATTCGTGACCTGGTGTCGTATGCCCGGTCATATCATATTGAGTTGGTACCTGAACAACAGACGTTCGGACATCTGCACAAGGCGCTCAAATTCGAAAAGTATAACGAACTGGCGGAGACGCCGTACGGCGACGTGCTTTCGCCGCAGCAAGAAGGAACTTACAAACTCATCGCTGATTGGTATAAGGAATTGAATGAATTGTTTCCCGGCAGATTCTTTCATATCGGCGAAGATGAAACTTTCGAGCTGGGTGAAGGCCAAAGCCGCGAGGCGGCGCGAGCGCGTGGAGTTGGAGCAGTTTATTTCGAACATCTCAATCGTGTCCGCGATCTATTGAAGCCTTACAACCGCCGACTCATGTTCTGGGGCGACATCGCGCTGAATCATCCTGATCTGATCGGCAAGATCCCAAAAGAGATGATCGTGATGAACTGGGACTACGCGCCCAAGGATGATTTCACGGAGCGTATCAAGCCCTTCAAAAGTGCCGGCCTCGACGAGTTTGTCTGCCCGGGTGTCGGGGGCTGGAACCAAATATTTCCCAATGTGGATAGTTCGTCGAAGAACATCGTCAACTTTGTGCGCGACGGACAAGCGGCTGGTGCGTTAGGCATGATGAATACAACGTGGGACGACGACGGCGAATCGTTGTTTGAGATGAGCTGGTATGGAATCGTTCTAGGCGCTGCAGCTTCCTGGCAACAAGCGGTCGACACGAAGAATTTCGATGCGGACTTCGACTGGGCCTTTTTCCGTAGCGATGGCGATCAATTTGTCCGCGCGATCCATGCCCTGGGCAGTGTAAACAGTGTGCTTGGCATTCGCTCAAGTGACGAACTCTTCTGGCGTGATCCTTTCACCAGCTCCTTTCAGGTTCAGGCGCGCGCTTCAGCTGAGAAGATCAGACAAATGAGATTGCAAGTGGAGGGCGCTGAGGAAGGCCTGCTGCGTAATCGGCAGAAGGCCAGGCGTAACGCTCCAATGATCTCCGGGATGATCTTTGCCGCACAGCGTTTCGATCATCTCGGGCGCCGATCGGAAACTGTTGAGAAGTTGAGCCGCGAATACTGGGACGTTTATTTGAATCTTGGTGATCGTGTGAAAGCCCGCCGCCTCCGTCGTTATACAGCAGCAATCTACAATTCGTTGCGCGAGATGGCTGAAGAACTGGCTGCCTTGCGTTCAAGTTACAAAGAGCAATGGCTCGCTGAGAACCGGCCTTACTGGCTGGACAGCGTGCTGGCTCGCTACGATCAGGCAATTGCACTCTGGCTTAACAAGAGCAGGACCCTCGACGAATTGTTGCGGACATATGAGGCGACTTCTGTTCTACCGAATCCGGAAGAGTTTGGATTGGGACCACGAGTTTTAGTAACTCCAAGTCAGAACCGGGAGCGGTAGCGACCGGGTCGTGTTCGAGATGCACAACTACATCGGTCACTACAAGAGTCTGGCCTAACTGAAGAGAACGAAACGATTGAGCATGCGTTTCGACCCGGTCGCTACTCCCGGTTCTGACCTTGTTTTTACACAGTCGCTACCCGCAGGTGGTACTGACATCTTCAAAGGAGAATAACAATGCCAAGTTACATAGCACTGCTGAACTGGACCCCACAGGGTTCCGCCAACGTGAAGGACAGCCCGTCGCGACTGGATGCCGGCCGAAAAGCCTTTAAGAAACTCGGCGTGAAAATCAAAGATACTTATCTGACGATGGGCCGGTACGATTTAGTCTGCCTGATCGAAGCTCCGGATGATGAGACGTTTGCCCGCGCAATATTATCCTTAGCTTCTCAGGGCAATGTTCAGACTGAAACTCTGAAGGCCTTCACTGAAGCTGAGTATAGGAAGATCGTTGGCTCGCTCTAAGTGGATCGCAATTATCTGCGATAACCTGGTCCGCGCAGTACTTGTCCAGCAAGAGCGGGCGTGCGCTGTCCTTTGTTCACGCTGATCTGGCCATTTACCAGAACGTACTCAATTCCTTCCGGATACTGGTTGGGCATTTCGAAAGTGGCGCGGTCAATGACGCGTCGCGGATCGAATATTGTGAGATCTGCAAACATCCCTTCTCGCACAAGTCCCCGATCACGGAGACCGACACGTGCCGCCGGGGCTCCGGTCATCTTATGGATGGCTTCTTCCATCGAGAGTAGATGCTCGTCGCGCACATAGCGGCCGAGAATCCGTGGATAGCTGCCCCAGCCTCGTGGATGCGATTTCGAACCAGCAAGTGGACCATCCGCAGCTCGCGATCCACTGTCAGTGCAGAAGCTGACAAAAGGCGCACGCATGGCTGCGCGCATGTCGTCCTCATTCATCATGAAGTAGATCGCACTGGTTTGTCCGTGATCCGCGAGAATCAAATCAAACAGAGCATCCAGAGGATCTTTCTTCTGTTCCGTTGCGATCTGCGAAACTCGCTTTCCCTGGAGACTCTCGAGCTCGCGGTTAACTACAGAGCCAATCAAGACACCGCTTGCGCCACCGCTGCCGAGATAGATGTTCTCCCAGGTATGTGAGTCAGCGTTTATTTCTTTCTTGAGCCGCTCACGGATGTTCACGTCTCTGAGACGCCCGAGCATCCTGTCAGTGCCACCTTCCAGCGCCCACGGTGGCAAACATGCACTGAGTGAGGTACTGCCCGCGATGTAGGGATAGATGTCGGCAGTGATGTCGAGTCCACTTGTTCTTGCCTGGCCAAGCCGATTGAGAATCTCAGGCATGCGTCCCCAGTTCTTTTTGTAAGCGGTCTTGAGGTGCCAGATCTCGACCGGGATCTGTGCGCGGCGGGCAATCTCAAAAACTTCCTGCAACGACTCATCCAAAGCATTGGCCTCGCTGCGTTGATGCGTAGCGTAAATTCCACCATATTGACGAGCGACTTTCGCCAACTCGACGATCTCATCTGTTGTAGCGAACCGTGCGGGAACGTATTGAAGCGATGTGGAGAGACCGAGTGCCCCACCTTTCATCGCTTCCGCAACCAGGTTTTTCATCTGCTCGAGCTCGGACGCTGAGGGTGGCCGGTCGTCAAAACCGACGACGTACTCGCGTACCTGCGTGGCGCCTACAAAAGTTCCCAGGTTCAGTCCAGTGCGTTGTCGTTCGAGTCGTTTGAAATACTGGTCGAGGGTGCGCCAGTCGATGTTCAAATTGTAACGGTGATTGAAATCCTCTTGCTCTTTGATCTGGCGATCGTTTATAGGCGCGATCGATTCGCCTTCGCCGGTTATTTCAGTGGTGACTCCCATCATTATCTTGCTCATACCGCGAGGGTCTATCAGCAAGTAAGTTTCGGATTGCCCCAGCATGTCGATGAAACCAGGCGCGACAATCAAACCTCGCGCATCGATCACCCTGGCTGCAGTGGCAGCGGCCAGATTGCCAATGCGAGCGATGCGGTCGCCCTTGATCGCGAGGTCAGCGTTGTAGGCCTTCTCGCCGGAGCCATCGACGATGCGCCCATTTGTTATGAGCAGATCGTATTGCGGCGCAGGGTCAGGTTTCGTTACGAGAGAAGTGAGCACCATGATGCTAGCAAGGGTAAGGGTAAGTAGAATTTTGGCAGACATGTTCACTCCAGAAAGAGTTCAGCCACAGATGAACGCGGATATGCACAGATAAGGAAACTGAGTGCGAAGAGTCAACTACGTCGTTTAGGCCGCAACCAAAAATATTAAAGCTAACCGAACGCAAACGTTATGGAACTAAAGGTTCATGGTTCGACCGCGGTTTTCACTCCGTTAGGAGCGAGATGTTTATAGGCCGGGGCTTATAGGAGACTACCAACCCCGTTCGGAGGAGCGGAGTTCAAGTAGAATTTTTCACCACTCCAGAATCGTTCCGCTCCTCCGAACGGGGTGGGAGGGTGTTGCTCTTGGATCTATAAACATCCTACCCCTAACGGGGTAAAAATCCGTGTCTACCCGTGTTCATCTGTGGCTGATTCGACTACGT
>WNFK01215225.1_pt2 | contig 10518 bp, 6 predicted proteins | sample 5400281 | NCBI WGS metagenome assembly WNFK01 (sample SAMN13153350, study PRJNA577476) | soil metagenome | isolation source: 20 cm soil on Douglas fir-dominated hillslope | place: USA:California | collected 2013-09-17
GAGGCTGCTTTCAACGGGACCGCGGTTCATCGCCTTACGGTAAGGCCGGCAGAAACACCAGCTATGGGCCAGCGCCGCTGCGCTTTCACATTCCTTTGGAGCGCGAAACCACGCTAGATTCGACCCATGGCGGATGCGACCACCAAACACGCGGATACCGACTGGGCGGGCGAAGCCATCGTGCATGCCGCCCATCACGATCCGTTCGGATATCTCGGCATGCATCGGGAGGGCGACGCGCTCGTCGTCCGGGCCTTCCTGCCGGCTGCGCATGGGGTTGCGCTCGTCCACGCCGCCACGGGCGCGGAAATGGCGAAGTTCGAGCGCATCCATCGCGACGGGCTGTTTGCCGCGCGCGTGAAGGGCGCCAGTCCCTTTCCCTATCGCTTGCGCGTCGAGACCGGCAGCGGCGCGGAGCTGATCGAGGATCCCTACCGTTTCCCCCCGGTACTCGGGCCGCTCGATCTGCATCTGATCGCCGAGGGAAATCATTTCGAGCTCTATCGCAAGCTCGGCGCGCACGAAGTCACCATCGAGGGCATTGCCGGCGTTGTCTTTGCCGTGTGGGCGCCGAATGCGCGCCGCGTCAGCGTGGTCGGTCCGTTCAACGATTGGGACGGGCGCAGGCATCAGCTGCGCTGTCATTACGGCGCGGGAATTTGGGAGATTTTCCTGCCCGGGCTCGGCGCCGGCACGCTGTACAAATTCGAGATCAAGGCGCCCAGCGGCGAAGTTCTGCCGCTGAAAGCCGATCCGCTCGCCCTGCGCGCCGAACATCCGCCGTCGACGGCCTCGATCGTGGATGCGCTCGCCTCGCGCCCGCCCGATGCGGCGTGGGCGGAACGCCGGGCGCGGAAAAACGCGCGCGACGCGGCGATGTCGGTGTTCGAAGTCCACCTCGGATCTTGGCGCCGCGATACCGACGGACGCGTTCTTTCCTATGCCGAGCTCGGCCGCGAGCTCATCCCCTATGTCAAGGACATGGGCTTCACGCATATGGAATTGATGCCGGTGATGGAACACCCCTTCGATGGTTCGTGGGGCTATCAGCCCTTAGGGCTGTTCGCGCCGACATCGCGCTACGGCACGCCGGAGGAATTTCGCGCACTAGTTCGCGCCTGCCACGATGCCGACATCGCCGTGATTCTCGATTGGGTTCCGGCGCATTTTCCCGAAGATTCCCATGGCCTCGCCTTCTTCGACGGAACCCATCTTTACGAGCACGCCGATGAACGCTTAGGGCGCCACCAGGATTGGGGCTCGCTGATCTACAATCTCGGCAGGCCGGAAGTGGCAAATTTCCTGATCGCGAACGCGCTCTATTGGTTCGACCAATTCGACGTCGACGAAATATGGCGGGCGCGAGAGCCTGGAGGCGATCGATTTTCTTCGCCGGCTCAACCATGCGGTGCTGACCCGCTTTCCCGGCGCCATCATGGTGGCCGAGGAATCCACGGCTTGGCCGATGGTGACGCGGCCGCCCGACATCGGCGGGCTCGGCTTCAGCTACAAATGGAATCTCGGCTGGATGAACGATACGCTGCGCTACATGGCGCGCGACGGCGTGCATCGGAAGTTCCATCAGAACGAGTTGACCTTCGGCCTCCTCTACGCCTTCCACGAGAATTTCATCCTGCCGCTCAGCCATGACGAAGTGGTGCACGGCAAGGGTTCGATTCTCGCCAAGATGTCCGGCGATGCCTGGCAGAAATTCGCCAATTTGCGCGCTTATTATGCGTTCATGTTCACGCAGCCGGGCAAGAAGAATCTGTTCATGGGCGACGAGTTCGCGCAGGGCGCCGAATGGATGCACGACCGCGCGCTCGATTGGCATGCCTCGATCGTGCCGAACATAAGGGCGTGCAGTCGCTGGTGCGCGCGCTCAATCAGCTCTATCGCTCGCGTCCCGAGCTGCACGAGCGCGACTGCGAGAGCGACGGCTTTGCCTGGATCGATTGCAGCGATGCCGATGCGAGCGTGCTTTCGTATCTCCGGCGTGGAAGCGATCCCGACCGCTTCGTCGTGGTGGTGTGCAATTTCACCGCCGTGCCGCGCTCGTCCTATCGCGTGGGCGTCCCCGCGGCCGGACTCTATCGCGAAGTGCTCAACACGGATTCGGCCTATTACGGCGGCGGCAATGTCGGAAATCTCGGCGCGCTCGCAACCGATGCGATCGCGGCGCACGGCTACGGCCAGTCGCTCAGCCTGACGCTGCCGCCCCTGGCGAGCCTTGTGCTCGCGCCACAGAGTGATCCGGACCAGAGCTGAATGAGCACGATCGAGACGGGCTCGGCCGGACCTCAAGGCGCGCGTTGCGATGCCGGCGGCACGAATTTCGTCCTCTTCTCGGCGCACGCGGAAGAGGTCGAGCTTTGCCTGTTCGACGCCGAAGAACGCGAGATCCGATTGGCGTTGGCGTCGCGCAGCGAGAATCTCTGGCACGGCTATGTGCCGGGAATCAGGCCCGGCCAGCGTTACGGTTACCGCGTATACGGGCCTTATGCGCCCGAGCGAGGTCATCGCTTCAATCCGCATAAGCTGTTGATTGATCCTTGCGCGCGCGCGCTCGACCGCAGCCTGAGGCTTAAAGACACCCATTTCGGTTATCGCCGCGCGGACGGCAGCGACCTCAGCTTCGACGATCGCGACAATGCCGCCGATATGCCGAAGGCCATCGTGATGGACGCGATCGCCGGCGCCGAAACGCGCCTCGATACGCCGTGGCGCGACACCATCATCTATGAAATGCACGTCCGCGGCATGACCATGCGCCACCCGGGCGTGCCTCCGCCTTCGCGCGGAACGCTCGCCGGCTTGGCTGCTCCGTCCGTCGTCGAGCATCTGCGCGACCTCGGCATCACCGCCGTCGAACTGATGCCGATACATCCTATCGCCGACGAACCGCGCCTTGTCGCGCGGGGCTTGCGTAATTATTGGGGCTACAATCCGATCGCCTTTTTCGCCATAGAGCCGCGCTACGCGGCGGGCGAGGCGCAGAGTGAATTTCGCGCGGCCGTTCGTGCGCTCCACGACGCCGGAATCGAAGTCATCCTGGACGTCGTTTTCAATCACACCGGCGAGGGCGACGAGTTCGGGCCGACGCTGTCGTTTCGCGGCATCGACAACGCGTCCTATTATCAGCTCATTCCCGACAATCCGCGCGCCTACGTCAATTACAGCGGAACCGGAAACACACTGAACGTGCAGCATGCTCAAGTGCGCACGCTCATTCTCGATGCGTTGAGATATTGGGCGAACCTCGGCGTCGACGGGTTCCGCTTCGATCTCGCGAGTGTGCTCGCACGCGAGACCGGCGAATTCAACACCGATGCCAAGCTGCTCGCCGCCATCGCGGCCGATCCCGAATTGTCGGGCTTAAAACTCATCGCCGAACCGTGGGATGCCGCGCCCGGAGGCTACGCGTTGGGGCGCTTTCCGCCGCCGTGGCGCGAATGGAACGATCGCTTCCGCGACGGCGTGAGGCGCTTCTGGCGCGGCGATGAAACAGCGGCGGCACTTGCCTTCCGGCTCACGGGATCGAGCGACGTTATGGCCGGTCGCGGGCCTTTGGCCAACATAAATTTCGTCACTGCCCATGACGGCTTCACGCTTGCAGATGTCGTCTCCTATGCGCGCAAGCACAATGGGGCGAACGGCGAAAACAATGACGACGGCACAAACGAAAATTACAGCCGCAATTATGGCGTCGAGGGCCCCAGCGACGATCCCTCAGTCCGCGCTTTGCGGTTCCGTCAGAAGCGCAATCTGATGGCGACGCTGCTGTTTTCCTTGGGCGTGCCGATGCTGTTGTCGGGCGACGAGCTGGGCCGAACTCAAAACGGCAACAACAACGCCTATTGCCAGGACAATGAGACGAGCTGGCTCGGCTGGGAGCCGCGAACGCCCGAAGATGTGGCGTTCCAGCACTTTCTGAAGCATGCGATCGGCTTGCGAAAGCAGCACCCGGCGTTTCGCCGCGCTGCTTTTTTTACCGGAGAACGGTCGAAAGGCGATGACCGCCCTGACATCGCGTGGCTGCATCCGGCCGCACGCGAGATGAACGAGCACGATTGGCACGATCCCGCGCTGAGGGCCTTCGGCTGCGCTTTCGGTGACGGGCCGCGCTATGTCCTGCTGCTCAACGCCGATCCCGATCCGATTCCCTTCCATCTTCCGCTTGGCGAGAGCGGGCCCTGGCAATGCCTTCTCGACACGGCCAAAGAAGACGGTGTAAGCGAGGCTCAGCTCTCCGCGGGGGCGAGCTGGCCTCTCGCGGGGCAGAGTCTGGCACTCCTGATAGAATCGCGCAGATGAAATGGACCGAGCTCATCGACCGGCTTGCCGGGCTCGCCGGTGTGGAGCCGTGGTATTTCGATTTGCAGGGCCGGCGCCACGAAACCACTCTGGCCGCGAAAGTCCTCGTGCTCGGGGCTTTGGGCTTCGATGTTTCGTCCATCGCGGCCGTGCGCGCCGCGGTGTCGACGATGGAAGAGGAAACCTGGCGGCGCTGGCTGCCGCCCTTCATCGTCCAGCGCGCGGAGGAAAATTTCGTCGACCTTTTTCTGCCGAGCGCGGAGCTCGGCCGGAGCTGGAAATACGACATCATCCTCGAAACCGGCGAGACGGTCGGTGGCGAATTCCAGCCGCAACAGCTCGCCCTGCTCGGCCGGCGCGAGATCGAAGGCCGAGCCCTCGAACACCGCCGGCTTGAAATACCGCCTTTGCCTATCGGCTATCATAAGATTCGCCTCGCCTCGAATGCGAGCATCGAATCCCTGCTCGCAAGCGTTCCCGAGCGCTGTCACTTACCGCTCGGATTGACCGATCCGAACGAGCGCCGCTGGGGCATCGCCACGCATCTCTATACGGTGCGCAGCAAACGCAATTGGGGCGTGGGAGATTTCGGCGATCTGGCGCGCCTTGCCGAAACGGCGGGGCAAGCGGGTGCGTCCGCCGTCGCGCTCAATCCCTTCCACGCGCTCTTTCCCGGGTTTCCCGATGACGCGAGTCCCTATTCGCCGTCGAGCCGGCTCTTTCTCAATCCGATTTACATCGACGTCGCGGCCGCGCCCTTTGCCGACGCCTCCGCGGAACTTCGCGACATCGAGCCTGCGCTCCCTGCGCTGCGCGACGCGCGATTGGTCGATTACGCCGGGGTCTGGCAAGCCAAACGGGCGGCATTCGAAGCGCTATTTCGCGCCTTTCAGAAGAAAGGCACGCGCAGTGCGCTCGCGGCCGAGTTCGAGACCTTCGTCGCCACGGGAGGAACGGCGCTCGACTCCTTCGCGGCGTTTTCCGCACTGCAAGAGCAGCATGGCGTCCCTGGCAGCGCTGGCCGGAGGTTTATCGCCACAAGGAGCGCATCGCCTTCCATCGCTATCTGCAATTTCTTGCCGACCGCCAGCTCAAGCACGCCGCTGCATCGGCTGCGCAGGCGGGAACGGAAATCGGGCTCATCCGCGATCTTGCGATGGGCATCAATCCCGACGGCGCCGATGCGTGGGCGTGTCAGGACGCATACATTTTCGCTTTGCGCTGCGGAGCGCCGCCCGACGATTTCCATCCGCACGGCCAGGAATGGGGCGTGCTGCCTTTGCACCCGCTGGGCTTGAAGCGGAACTTCGAACCTTTCATCGCGCTGTTGCGTGCCAATATGCGTCACGGGGGTGGCCTGCGCATCGATCACGTCATCGGCCTGCAGCGTCAGTTTCTCGTGCCCTTGAACGCCGATCCGTCCGCCGGCTGTTACGTGCGTTACCCGCTCGACGAGCTCTTGGGCCTGCTCGCTCTCGAAAGCCAGCGCAACCAAACGGTCGTAGTGGGCGAGGATCTCGGCACCGTGCCGGAAGGATTCCGCGAACGGATGCACGAAAAAAACATCCTGGGCTGCGCCATTCTCTACTTCGAGCGCGCGCGCGACGGCGGCTTCAAGGGACCGCGCGATTATCGCACCCAAGCAGCCGTGAGCGCCGCCACCCACGATTTGCCGACGCTGGCGGGTTTCTGGGAAGGCCGCGACATCGAAGAGCGGCGCCGGATTGGAATTTACGACGACGCGGAAGCCGACGCGGCGCTGGCCGAGCGCAGGCGCGATTGCGCGCGGCTGCTCGACGCACTTCGCCATGCAGGGATCGACCCGGGCGATACCGGCGATGAAATGACGCCGGCCCTGCGCGACGCGGTTCATGCTTTTCTCGCGTCGTCGTCCGCGCAGCTCTTCCTGGCTCAGCTCGACGACCTGGCCGGCGAGAAAGAGCAAATCAATATGCCCGGCACGACGACGCAATATGCCAATTGGCGGCGCAAGCTGTCGGGCATACTCGAGGACGGCAGGTTAAGCGCAACTCTGCGGGAGCTTTCGCGCATCTGCGCCGAGCGCGGCCGGGGCCGCGGTTGAAGGGCTTCATGCGTCGTCGTTTGGAACAGGATTTGCGTTCCACACCATAGACGCGTAATCGCGCACCAGCCGGTCGATCGAGAACGGCCCGACGCGCGCGACATTGAGGATCGCCTTGCGCAGCCATTGCGGCCGGTCCTGGAACGCGGCGTCGACGGCGGCCTGGCGCGCGACGTAGGAGTCGAAATCCGCGAGCGTCATGTAATAGTCGCCATGGCGCACCAGCGAATCGAAGATCGGCGCGAAGAGCAGCGGGTGCTCGGGCGAGAAATAGCCGGTACGGATCATATCGAGCACGAGTTTCAGTTCGGCGTTGTTTTCATAAATCGCTTCGGGGTCGTAGCCGCCGGCTTTGAGATCGCGGAGCTCTTCGACGGTGCGGCCGAACATGAAAATGTTTTCCCGCCCCACGGCCTCGGCGATCTCGTCATTCGCGCCGTCATGGGTTGCAAGCGTGAGCGCGCCATTGAGCGCGAGCTTCATGTTGCCGGTCCCCGAAGCCTCCGTGCCGGCGGTCGAAATCTGCTCCGACAGATCGCCTGCCGGAATGAGGTCTTCCGCCGTCTGTACGTCGTAATTCGGCACGAAGACGATCTTGAGCGCGTCGCCCACCGCCGGATCGTTGTTCACGACATCGGCGGCGAAATTGATGAGATGGATGATGCGCTTGGCCATCACATAACCGGGCGCGGCTTTGCCCGAAAAGATCACGGTTCTCTTTTGCACGCCGTCGGGACCGTTCAAGCGGATTCTGTTGTAGCGGGCGATCACCTGCAGGATGTTGAGCAGTTGCCGCTTGTATTCGTGGATGCGCTTGATCTGGAAGTCGAACAGCGACTCGGGATCAATCGTCAACCCCAGCCGCTCGCGCATAAGCCGCGCGAGGCGGCCCTTGTTCGCATTTTTGACCGCGGCGAAGTCGGTGCGGAACGTCTCGTCCTCCGCAAACGGTTCGAGCCGCCGCAACAGTTCGAGATCGCGCAGCCAATCCTTGGATATCCGGCTGCTGATGAGCGCGGAGAGGCCGGGATTGGCCTCCTGCAGCCAACGCCGTTGCGAAATTCCGTTGGTCAGGCTGACCAGGCGGCCGGGAAAGAACGCATCGAAATCCTTGAACAGCGAGCGGCGCATGAGCGCGGTGTGCATTTGCGACACGCCGTTGACCTTATGGCTGCCGACGATGGCGAGATGCGCCATTCGCACCGACCGAGGATAGGATTCCTCTATCAGAGACATCCGCCGCATCGCATCGATGTCCCCGGGACGGCGCCGCGTGACGTCCTTCATGAAGCGGTGGTTGATCTCGTAGATGATCTGCATGTGGCGCGGCAGCAGCGCCTGCATCAGATCGACCGGCCAGGATTCGAGGGCTTCCGGCAGCAGCGTATGATTCGTGAAGGCGAAGGTCCTGACCGTGATGTTCCAGGCACGATCCCAATCGAGGCGGTAGATATCGACGAGAAGGCGCATCATCTCGGGGATCGCGAGCACCGGATGCGTGTCGTTGAGCTGGATTGCCACCTTCTCGGGCAGCATGTCGAACGAATCATATTTGCGTTCGAAGCGCGACAGAATGTCCTGCAGCGAGGCGCTGACCAGGAAATATTCCTGCTTCAGCCGCAGCTCGCGTCCCATCGACGTCGTATCGCTGGGATAAAGGACCTTGGAGAGAGTCTCGGTTTCGCTCTTTTCCTTGACCGCTTCGATGTAATTGCCGCGATTGAAATAGGCGAGATTGAAGTCCGCGGTCGCCTTGGCCGACCAAAGGCGGACCGAGCTGACGGTCTCGCCGTCGAGTCCGACCACCGGAAGATCGCATCCGGTCGCCATCACGTCGTCGGTATCCGACCAGTGACAGAGAATCTCGTTGCGCCAATTGTTCATCTGCGTGACGCGGCCGGAGAATTGAATCGGATAGTTGACGTTCGGGCGGGCGAATTCCCACGGGTAGACGTTCTTTAGCCAGTTTTCCGGATGCTCGACCTGTTCGCCGTTTTCGAATTTCTGGCGGAACATGCCGTATTCGTAGCGGATGCTGTAACCGAAGCACGCATAGTTCTGGGTCGTCAGCGATTCGAGCACACAGGCGGCGAGCCTTCCCAGGCCGCCATTGCCGAGCGCCGGCTCCAATTCGAAATCCCAAAGATCGTCGAGGTCGACGCCCAGCTCCGCCAGCGCTTCGCGGCAAGGGTCGTAAAGCCCTTGCGAGATCAGGCAGGTCTTCAAGAGCCGGCCCGGCAACAGCTCGAGCGAGAGGTAATAGACCCATTTGGCGTCATGGGTGAAATTTCGCCGCCAGGTATGGACACGAGCCGAACTCAGGCGCCCGCGCAAGAAATAGGCGAGCGCAAAGAACCAGTCTTGCGGCGTGGCAAAGGCGGGATCGCGGCCCAGCTCCTGAATCATGTGCTGGGCCAGCGCGCGTTTGATTTCGTCACGCTCCGATCCCGGCGGACTTTCAGCGCCGGATCCAGGCGCGACGGGATTGAAGTTCATACCCTTGCTCCACCCGATTGCGGGACGATTCTCCGCTTGGCAGTCGAGACCTCCCATCGATGTTAGTCAACGAAGTTTCGAGCGACCAGCGCGCGGCCCGCGCCCGCTCGATTGCAGACCGGCCGGAACGTGAAACTTTATGACTCTGACGTCATGCCGACAGCTTCGCGAGCCTGATCGCGGAATCGGCCGCGACCGAGGTAGCGACGAGAGAACGATAGAGCTGAGCATAAGTCTCGGCCGACCGCCGCCAGCTGAAATCCTGGCTCATCGCGTGGGCTTGGATTTTGCGCCATGCCAGAGGCTGACGGTAATAGCCGAGCGCGCGACGCGTGCACTCGGCAAAATCCGCTGACGTCGGACGCTCGAACGAAAAACCGGTCGCGGTGCCTTTCTGCATGGCTTCGAGCGTCGCATCGACCACGCTGTCGGCCATGCCGCCGCTGTTGCGCACGATCGGAATGGCGCCGTAACGCATGGCGTAGATCGGCACCAGGCCGCAGGGTTCGAATCGCGCCGGATGCGCCAGCATATCGGCGCCGGCGAGCAGACGATGTCCCAAGCCCTCCTCGTAGCCGATACGGACGGCGAGCCTGCCGGGGTACTTGGCGGCGAGCCGTTCGAAGTCCAATTGGTATTCGCGATCGCCTTCGGCGACCAAAGCGAATTGCATGCCCTCTTCGATCAAAGAGGGCAACGCGTCGAGCACGACGTCCGGCATCTTTTGATGGACCAGGCGGCTCATGAACGCCATCAGCGGCGCATCGGGATCGCTCGCCAGTCCGAGTTCATGCTGAAGGGCCCGCTTGCAGGCCGCCTTTGGAGCCATCGAACGGGGCGAAAAAGGGGCTTCGATAAAGGGATCGGTCTTGGGATCCCAAACTCCATAATCGGCGCCGTTCAAGATGCCCTTTAGGCCCGAAGCCTTTCCGCGCAACAATCCATCCAAGCCGCAGCCAAATTCCGGCGTGAGAATTTCTTCGGCATAGGTCGGGCTCACCGTCGTCAGCGCGTCGGCGCCGTTGATCCCCGCCTTGAGAAAAGAGATTCGCCCGTAAAATTCGAGATCCGGGAACGTATCCGGCGCCAGTTCGACGCGATCAAGCTCGTCGCGGTCGAACAACCCTTGATAGGCGAGATTATGGATGGTGAAAACGGTCGCGGGGTGCGGCTCCTGCCGCTGCCGCAGCATGAGGGGAAGCAGGCCGGCATGCCAATCGTTGGCGTGGATGATATCGGGATCCCAATTCTCCACGATGCCGTCGACGATCGCCAAGGCGGCGTGATTGAGCAGCCCAAAGCGCTGCGCATTGTCGGTCCAATCGGCGCCCTCGTCGCTTTGATAAAGCCCTCCGGCGCGATTGTAGAGCGCCGGCGAATCCACCAGCCAAACGGGAACGCGGGTGCCCGGCACCGATGTTTCTAAGAGACGGGCTTCGCCGCAGCCGATGAGATTGCCGAGGCGCGCGACTTCCTTGAGGTGCGGAGCGCGCTCCAGGGCTTGGGGATAGGCGGGCATAACCACACGCGCATCGATGTCGAGTTCCCTCAATGCCGCCGGAAGCGCCGCCGAAACGTCGGCGAGGCCGCCAGTCTTCACAAAAGGGTAAAGTTCCGACGTGATG
>WNFK01017792.1_pt1 | contig 10515 bp, 8 predicted proteins | sample 5400281 | NCBI WGS metagenome assembly WNFK01 (sample SAMN13153350, study PRJNA577476) | soil metagenome | isolation source: 20 cm soil on Douglas fir-dominated hillslope | place: USA:California | collected 2013-09-17
AATCGCCCCCACGTGCAGCGGCTGATGAACGTCACCGATATAATGGGCGAGCACCCGCAACGCTTCCTTCTTGCTCGCGATGTCAAACGGCGCCGGCGCCGTTCCGCCTTGCAGTACCGCCACAGCGGCCTTGATCGCGCTCACGACGTCATGATCGCTGGTTCCCACATCCGCCCGGTCATAGCTGTCGCGCTCGACCGCCACGTCCGCGTAGTGGTACTGCTTGTGGCACACCTCCTCGTGTGCCGCCGGATGGCAGGCATCCCAGTTGCGCTTCACGAACGACACCATCGCTTTCTGCCCCGCCTTGCTCTCGAACGGTTTGCACTCCGCGTAGATCGGGTTCACCGTGTAGTGAAACACGCCCGTCGCGGCCTTCTTGTCGACGCCCTTGGCGCAGTCGGCCCACACTGCCGCATGTTCCAGTGTCGACCCGTTCCCCAGTATCTTCCGGACTGCCTTGGCGGCATTTGTGTCCACCAGCAGCTCATCGGCGATCGCACCCACGGTCTCGTGCCCTTCATGGCCCCAGGCTAACGCCTGCGCGCTGGCCGCGAGACCCAACACCGTCCAACTCAACGCCATCAAAGTCTTCATGTCCGCTCCCCATACGAGTTGCAATTCAGTATTGGCCAGCATGCCCCGACGCCTACGGAATCCGGTGAGTTCCTCAGGGCAAAACATTTCCCAGTGAAAACAGGTTTCTCCGTGCGAAGTTTCTGTGTAGCGATTGGCGCAAAACGCTGATTGGATGCGGCGCCATGCGCGCATGATCCATCGCATAAGCCTTGAAAAATCGGCACTTTTAGATGGGAGTTCGATTCCCTTCGCGTCGATAAATCGACTTTACAAGAAATAATCATTTCATCCCTGAATTGACCAACCAGCAGCATTCTTGTCACGCTGAAGCTACGCTCTTTGCTGACGGAGTCAACCCGAAGCCATGACCCCTTTTTCCGGATCATTTTCTGGCATCAATCGCCTGGGTAGCCACCGTCATCTGTTATCCTGGGGCTCCAAACCCTCAAAGGAGGCTGATGTCAGTGACATCAAAATATGTAGTGCTTCTGTGGGCGCTGGTTTTTGCACCGCTCGCGAATTCAGCGTATGCCGCAACTAGCGATCCCGCGGCAATTCAAGTGCAGAGCCTTCATACTTCACTGCTTGACTCCATGCGGGCGGGTTCGAGCTTAACCATCACCGATCGCTATCGAAAGCTCGAGCCGGTGATCGAACAGGTTTTCGACTTGCCGCTAATGATCAGGCTCGCCATAGGCCCAGCTTGGACAAACTTCTCGGGGGAGCAGCAGCAGGCAGCGATAGCGGCGTTTACTCGACTCACCATCGCCAGCTACGTCCACAATTTCCATAAATTTTCCGGCGAAACATTCGAACTTGACGACAACGTCCTGAACCGCGGTGCAGACAAAATAGTCCAGGCAAAAATCATTTCTCCTCATGACGAACCTACCAGTCTGGTCTATCGGATGCGCGAGTCAGGCGGATTCTGGAAGATCATCGATGTCTCCTATGACGGAGTCAGCGAATTGACGCTGCGGCGATCAGATTTCACCGCCGCGATCGCCGCCGGTGGGGCTCCGGTCTTGATAGACCATCTGAACAAGCTCAGCGACGTCCAGATGAAGCCGTGAAGGCTTTGTTGCTCTTGACGAGCGGTGGGCCCATCAGCGCCGGTTGGAAGAGCAATGCCGATACGAGGGTCCATACCAAAGAAATCATCAGCAGTTTTCCCATGCTGGCCGTACCAGGATGGCTGGAAGCCCAGAGGCTGCCGAAGCCGGTGGCGGTCGCGAGCGCGCTGAAGAATACCCCCCGAGCAAGGCTCGATGTCAAAAGGTGCGAGCCGCCGGCGCGCCAGGACATCACGAAATATATGTGGAAGGCAACGCCGATCCCGAACAGCAGCGGGAGGGCGATGATGTTGGCGAAATTTAACGGCTGGCGGATCAGTACGCAGGTGCCCATGGTCAAGAGCCCGGTCAACACGATTGGCGCCATGGTGATCGCCACATCGCGTACGCGTCGCAACGCGACCAAGAGCAAGCCGGTGATGGCGACGAACGATAGTGCACCCGCATAGATAAAAGCGCCGACCACGGCTCGACCGCTGGCCTGAATGGTGATCGCCGTGCCGATAACGTCCGGCGCTATTTTGATTCCAACTGCGATGAACCGGTCGAGCACGGCAACATCGTTGGAGTCACCCTTCGGTATAATCGAAATTCTTGCGCGTCCATCGGGTGTCTGCCACTCCCGTACCAACTCCCGCGGAAGCGTTGCGACGCTGATGGGTTGAGGCTGCAGTACATTGCGGATCTGATCGAGCATTGTGACAAAGCCCGGTATCAGCATCTCGGCCGCCTTGGTGCGCGCTGAGGGTCTGGCCTCTGCCAGCTCGCTGAATTGGTCGGCGAGCCGGTTTGCATCCGCGCGCAGCGACGCGTCGCCGGTCGATGCTCGACGTAGGTTCGCGGCGGTCCGGTTCAGGCTGTCAACGACTTGTGCATCGCTGGGTGGCGCCGCAACGACCAGCGGATTGAGTGTGAGATTCAGAAGATCCGCCGCGTCGGCGATCAGCGCGATTTTTTCGGGCTGACCGGCAGGAATGAAACTCGACAGGGTGCGCGCACTCGAGACTTCCGGGTGGGTCCTGAACTTGGCGGCAAGCCGGTCGGCCGCGGTGAGGTTGGGGCGGACTACTTCCAGAGTGTTCGGCGATTGGTCCGGATCGCGCATCAAATCAGCCAGCGTGGCAACCGATTCTACCTCGGCGCTGCGCAGGTGGATGGGATTGAAGTCAAAATGCAACAGCGGCAGCACCATGGCGGAAATCGCCGCGACGATCACGCCCGTACCGAGCACCAAGCGCCGGTGGCCCAGCACATAGTTGTCGATCCTTGTTAACCGCGCGTCCGTTTGCCGGTCAGGCGCACCGGGCGGCCGGGTGAGTGCGATTAGAGCCGGCAATAGCGGGAGGTTTAACATGAGTGCGATGAACATGCCGAGGCCGGCGATCACCCCAAGCTGGGAGACTCCATAATACGCAGTGGGTCCGAAGGCCAGAAAGCCCGCGGAAATGGCGGTGGCCGCCAGGGTCAGTGACCTGCCCATTCCACGTCCCGTCGCGATGAGAGCCGGACCCACGTTCGATCCTGTTCCCCTCTCCGCCCGATAGCGGACGCTGAACTGGATGCCGATATCGATTCCCAACCCGACGAATAGCGGGATGAAAGCGACTGAGATGACGTTGAACCGATGAAACACGGCAAGCCCCAACGCAGTGGCTGTCACCAGACCCACCAAGGTCGTTGCCAGAATGGAGGCGATCAGCCACGCCGACCGTACTGCCAACCAAAGCATCAGAATGATTGCGCCGCTCGCGAACACAGCGATCAAGCCGGCGCGTTGCGCCAGAGTCGCGAATTCCTCATCCTGCAACGGCACCGGACCTGTCAGGCGTACGTGCACGCCATGGGTGTTGTCGAGTTGAAGCGACTTCGCGGCGGTTCGGATCGCATCGATCGGTAACTTACCGGGTTCCAGTTGGGTAAAATCGAGCACCGGATCGACTAGGATAATGTGCCGCAACTCGCCCTTGTCGGGTTCGCGTTCAGCAATCAGCGCACTCCAGGAAAAGAAGGAGGGCTTGTCGGCAGCCAAACCCTGCAAGGCGTCGGCCAGCGTCCGAATGGGAGTGCGAAGATCTTGCAGCAAGGCCTGACCGCTATTGACGCCTTGAAGGGTGAGGGAAAGCGTGTCCGAAAGGCCGCGTATCGACGGATCGGACGCCATGGGTCCGAGAAACGGCTGTGCCTTCACGAGCTGAGCGGTGACAGTCTTCACGTCTTCGGTCGAAGCGAAGAGCAGTCGGTTGTGGGCCCAGAATGGTCCCGCGTCCGGTCGCTGGACCGCGTGGAACAAGTTCGGTTGGGCGCTCAGACGCTCGGTGAGCCTAGCGGCAGCCTCCTCGCTCAGTTCGGGTGTTTGACCGTCGATAACCACGACGATATTGGAACCGTCTGACGGGAACGCCGTGTCGAACGCCGTTTCTTGGACTCGCCAAGCGAGCTTGGGCGACAACAACGCAGAGGTGTCGGTAGTCATGGAGAAATTTCCCACAACGTAGTGGGTCATCGCTGCGCCAAAGACGATCGCCAGTGCCACGACGAACAACGCGCGGTGGATGCACACACTAACGAGGCGCGCGATCAGAGAAGACCGCGATTTTACCGCGCCGGATTCATTGGTCATTCGCGCCTTCGCCCGTTGGACGAGGCAATGTCTGGTCTCGAGTTGCTCATAGCATTGTTCAAGTCTGCGGTGCGATACGCTTCGGCCGCGATATCTATTGGATCGATACGTCCTATCGAAAATATACCGGATTCTCACTCAGGATCGCCGGCCTCAAACTCCAAGACATACTGCCCCCGCCTCCACGTCGTTCGGTGAGGGATCGCGCAAGAATGCTGATGAGAACATTGCCCGCAAGACCGAGGCTCCCTGTCGGGGTGATCATGAGCGGGGGAGGCGCCAGAACCGCCTATCAGGTGGGGGTTTTGCGCGTCATTGCGGCCATGTTGCCGCGGGGCGCGGCGAATCCATTCGCGATTATCTGCGGTACATCCGCCGGCGCCACTTGCCTTGCGTGCCCCGAGGCTTTGGCGCTCCGCCCCACCAATTGCCTCCGTCGCATTACAGCGTCGACCCGCCGCGCCGTCCCTAAATCGGACCAACCGCACGAGCGCGAAGTGATGACGCGACACTCGGGTGCAGCGCCCTTCCCAATCACGTGCGAGAAATCGACAAACGGAAGGCGAAAATAGAGTTTCGTCAAGGCATCCACTCGCACGTTGGGACTATCACTTTGCGCCAGGGCCGTTTCCATCTGATCCACAAGATCCGGCATGCGCGCACGCAGTACGCTAAGCAATACCACAGCTCGCGCGACAACGATTGAACTGTCCCACAATGCGCCGCGCGCCACCAATTCGCGTGCCAATGCTTTCCCGGACGAATTGACGACGCGTTGCACGCTGCGCGTGCCATCCTCGAACCAGCGGCCGGGTACGATATAACCCAGGTCGGGATCGGCTTCTTCCGGCTTGATCCCGATGAGAGCCACGTTGTTGCGAGTCTGCGCGGTGGGCGTGACAGCGTCCAATAGACTGCCGGCCAGCGCCGGTTCGTCGTCTACATAGTGATCCGATGGCATGGCGACGATACGTGCCCATGGATCGCGTTCGAGTATTGCGAGGACTGCCAGCAGCATCGCGACCGCCGATCCACGGTTGGATGGTTGTACGATGACATTTCCATGAGACAGTTTGGCGAGCGAACCGCTCCAGTAGCGTTTCTGGTCGCGGTCGATGACTAGGCAAATTCGCTCCCCCGGCACAATCGAACGCGCGCGCGACAGCGTCATGTTCAACAGCGACTGCCGTCCCAGCAGGGCGCCGAATTGATTTCGAGCCGAGTTGATCGCTTGGTCTTTCTGCGATTCGTGCGGGTCGGCGCCGCCGCCCGCGAACACCATCACCCAGCTGCGCTCGCGATGGCTCATTGCCAACTTAACGCGGGTAGATACTGCATGTAGTAGAGACTAATACCGAGGTCCCTAACTGGCTAGATGCTATCTCTCGATAGCCCCCATCGTTAAACACGATAGACCGAAGACGGTTCGACGAAGCGATGTTGAGCGATATATGCTCCGCAATAAATAAGGGGAAGCGTATGGCGCAGCAAACTTGGCTGACCCGCATTGCGTTGCGCTGGTTCCGGCGTGGTCCAAGCAGTCTGGGCGCCGCCGCCATCACGGTCATGAGCATCACGACCTTCGTTTTCGCCATCGTTACACCGGCGGAGGCCGCGAAGGTTGAAGGGACGAGATAACTGATGCCCGTACCGTCCCAAGCACTCGCCATTCATAAACATGCCTGATATGCGCCGGCAATATCAATGTCGATCGAAATTGTCGTTTGGCCTTCCGTATGGTAATTTGCCAGTTAGTCTCCTTTCTTGAGAGCGAACGCGGCGTCGACGGCGTCGGCCTCAATGAGCTCATGCGCGAGGCCGGATTTACGCAAGGCGGCTTTTATAATCATTTCGATTCGAAGGACTCCTTGGTCGCCGAAGTCGTTGCAACCGCCGTGACGGGCACGAATGCCAAACTCTGCGAGGCGATTGGAAAGCCGCTGGAGGCTCACAATGCCAATCGATTCGCGAGGCAAATAAAAAACTACTTGTCCACGAATAATCGGGACGACATCGAGAAGAGCTGCGCGATCGCGTGTTTGGCGCCAGACGCGCGACGGATGAGCGAAGAGGCTCAGGCGGCCTACGCTCAAGGGCTGCATGCGACGCTCGGCCAGTTGTCGTCAATTATCGAGAGCGATCCGACACTGCGGGCGGCGCAGGAGTCGCCACGTGAGCGCGCTATCGCACTGTATGCGCAAATGGTGGGAGCGCTGGTACTATCTCGGGCGGTCATGTCCGCAGACCAAACGTTGTCTGACGAAATCCTCTTCGCCGCCCGCGGTGATTTGCTGCAGGCGGTGGGCGACGAAACCGAAGCGGGTTCAGTCGGTCGGCGACCGGGTCGGTCGAGGACGCAGCAATCGCAATGAGCGCGGCGGCCGAATGGCCGCCATTGCGGGTGATTGCGCGTTCGCGATTGTCCACTCCAAAGGACTGACATGACAATGGCGCTCGCCACTCACAGCATCGACAATGGGGTCCGCACTCAATGTCGTTCGCCAGTGTGAACGGTCATGGACGCGCGCTATCATTCTCACGGGTTCCGTTGCGAGCATCAAAGGTACTCCTGGCTTCTGGGTTTACGGGGCGTTCGTTGGTGCGTCGCGTCCGCATGCGGAGTATCCCACCACCTGATGATACGCGGCGCCCGCATATCTATCGGGTCGATATGTCCTATCGAAAGATAGCGGATTCTCACTGAGGATTGCCGGCTTTAAGCTACAAAACATATTGCCGCCGCTGCCACGTCGTTCTCAGAGGGATTGCGCGAGTATGGTAATGAGAACATTGCCCCCAAGACCGAGCCTCCCTGTGGGGGCAGTCATGAGTGGGGGCGGCGCCAGAGCCGCCTATCAGGTCGGGGTTCTGCGCGCCATTGCAGCCATGTTGCCGCGGGGCGCGGCGAATCCATTCGCGATTATTTGCGGTACATCCGCCGGCGCTATCAACGCAACTAGCCTTGCCAGCAATGCAGATCGTTTCGCCGCCGGCGTCGCGCTACTCGTCAAGGTCTGGGGGAACCTGCATGTCCACGACATTTACCGAACCGATCTGCTCGGAATCGCAGGCGGTGTGTTTCGGTGCCTTGCTGCGCTCCTACTCAAAGGCAAGCACCAATCGGGGGCGCTCTCCGTGCTGGATTGTGCACCATTGAGTTCGCTACTCGGCCGCACGATCGACTTCCGCCGTATCCAGCGTGTTATTGCAGCGGGGCATTTGAACGCCTTGAGCGTTACCGCATCAAGTTACGTGTCCGGCGACTCGGTCACCTTCTACCAGGGCAACGGTTCGCAGCGGTCGTGGCGACGCGCGCACCGTGTCGGGCGCCGCGTGGATATTGCTCTCTCGCACGTCCTGGCTTCGTGTGCACTCCCTCTGGTATTTCCAGCCGTGCCGATCGAGCGCGAGCACTTCGGCGATGGTTCGATGCACCAGTTGGCGCCCGTCAGTGCAGCGCTGCATCTCGGTGCGCGGCGAGTGTTGGTCATCGCCGTTGGCTCGACTGCCCCCGGCGAACGGATCGTCGATGATGTCCGGGTCAGCCCTTCGCTTGCACAGATCGCGGGCCACATGCTGAACGCCATCTTTGTCGATACGTTGGATATGGATCTCGAGCGACTGCAACGGGTGAACCAGACTCTGGCCAGTGTGCGCGAGGACACTGGGTGGCGCTCGAGTCCCGACCTGAAGGCAATCGATACCTTGGTTATCCGGCCCAGCGAGCGAATTGATGCGATCGCCACGTCTCATGCGGGGGAATTGCCCCGTGCGATGCGATTCCTCGCGCGCCGACTGGGCGTTCTGGATCCGAACGGTGCGGGCGTGCTGAGTTACTTGTTATTCGAGCGCGGCTACTGTCGCCGCTTGATAGATCTGGGGTTTGCCGACGGCATGAGTCGGCGTGAAGAAATACGGGATTTCCTGGGTTATGGAGACGCGGTCGATCGAAAATCACTCGTCCGGCAGCCGCGCGGACCGGCTCGGCGGAAAGCGGCCCTGGAGCCGGCGATCGCGCCGGAGCGGTCCGTGTCAACGATAGCCAATCCGTGAGCTATACCCAGCGGCCCTTTCGGACCTTGCAGCCCTCATGGTATCGACGTTCCTCTAGCCGCCCCGCCTCAGCACGAGCATCTTTTCCTGAGACATCGCTTGCAGCGACCACGGGATGCCGCCGCCGTAACCCGACTAGCGCGGCGACATCCGTGTTCACGCTAAGCGCCCTGCTATCGGTTGGTAGTCTCGCTGTCGGGGTCCCGTGTAGAGCTGACGCGGCCGGCCGATTCTCATGTGGGGATCGGAGACCATTTCCTTCCAGTGCGCGACCCAACCGGCGGTGCGCGCAATGGCGAATAACACTGTGAACATCGAACGGGGAATTCCCAAGGCGCTGTAGATGATACCCGAGTAAAAGTCGACATTCGGATAGAGCTTGCGCGACACAAAATAGTCGTCTTTGAGGGCGATTTCCTCGAGTGTGAGGGCCAGTTCGAAAACCGGATCGTTGCCGATGCCCAGCTTGTCGAGTACGCGATAGCACATTGCACGGATGATCTTGGCGCGCGGATCGAAGTTCTTGTACACGCGATGGCCGAATCCCATCAAGCGCACGCTGTCCGACTTGTCTTTCACCCGCGCCAGAAATTTGCCGATGTTTCCCGCCGTGGGCGGGTCCCCACAGCGCCGAAACACCCGCGGAAATCGCCGCGTAGGGATTGGCGCCGGTGCTTCCTGCCAAACGCACCGTCGAGGTGCTGGCGTTCTGTTCATGGTCGGCATGCAGAATGAACAACAGTTCGATGGCTTGTGCGGCCACGGGATCGGTCGCGTAGGCCTCGCAGGGAACCGCGAAAAACATGTTGAGCATATTGGCGCAGTAGCTCAGATCGTTGCGCGGATAAATGAACGGCTGACCCAAGGTATGTTTGTAGGCGGCTGCGGCAATGGTCGGCAATTTGGCGATGATGCGATGCGCGAAGATCTCCCGATGACGCGGCTCGTTGATGTCCATGGTGTCGTGATAGAAGGCGGCCATCGAGGCAACCACCGCCGAAACCATCGCCATCGGATGCGCGTTGTGATGAAACCCCTGGAAAAATCGCAATAAATGCTCATTGACCATGGTGTGGTGCGTGATCGAGGTCTGAAATGTATGCAGTTGCGCGTTCGTCGGCAAACTGCCGTAGATCAATAAATTGGCGACCTCCAGGAAACTCGATTGTGCGGCCAGTTGCTCGACCGGATAGCCGCGGTACAACAGCACTCCCGCATCGCCGTCGATGTAGGTGATCTTACTTTCGGTGCTGGCCGTGGCCATGAAGCCGGGATCGTAGGAAAAAACCCCGAGGTCGCGGATCAGCTGCGAAATATCGAGTGAGTCGGGTCCTAGGGTTCCAGACAGCGCATTCAATTCAGCGACCTTACCGGTGGCGGGGTCCTTGAGTTCGTATTTCATGTTCACGCCTATTTTTGCCGATACGACGGGTCTTGAAAACATCTATCTCTTGATAGGACTCATCGTCATTGACGATGGGGCCAATAGAACGTGCGCGCACATCTGCGTCGGTGATAACTGCTATCGAGAGATAGAGGATTCCCCAATGGATTGCGCTTCTCTAGTCTCTCAGCCATGAGTTCACACGAAATGTCGGAGAAATCATGTTTGAGTCAAACACCCAATACTGTCTTTCCCGCGCACATGGTTCCTGGGTCCGCCCGTTCGCGAGGATGAAATATGCAGCGGCCGGTTCTGCTCTATCGGTGCTGGCCGCGCTGACGCTGCACAGCGCGCCGACCGTCGCTCAGGAGCACACGCTCACGCAGTCGGTCGAAGTCTTTGGCGGCGAGCAGTTCGGTGACAATCTGACGGACGCGCCGGTGTCGGGCCGCACGCCTCGCTTGAACGATGGCGCCGTAGCCGGTGCACGCTATAACTACAACTTCACGGATATGTGGGGCGTCCAGCTGTCCAGTGGCTACAGCTGGAGTCGCGCCGCACGCGTAGCGCGCGGCAAGGACGACTTCGGACTCACCACGGTCGACCTCGATGCCGTCTGGAATATCACGCCTCAATACCCGGTCGTCGCCTACGTGCTGATCGGTGCCGGTTACGCATGGGCCAATTTGGATACCCCCTTCGCGGGAGAGATCAACGGCCGGGCTGTCGCTCTCACCGACAACAACGGCTTCACCGCCAATGCGGGCATTGGTGCCAAGTACTCCGTGAACAAGAATCTCTATGTC
>WNFK01258675.1_pt1 | contig 10513 bp, 9 predicted proteins | sample 5400281 | NCBI WGS metagenome assembly WNFK01 (sample SAMN13153350, study PRJNA577476) | soil metagenome | isolation source: 20 cm soil on Douglas fir-dominated hillslope | place: USA:California | collected 2013-09-17
ACCAGGTAACGCTTATTTCCAGACGCCGAGCAAACGTCTCACTGCTACCAGCTCCCCCACATGGTAGGCACTATGATCGGCCACAAGCAATACCTCCCTCAGGTACGTCTGTCCCTCCCCGTGCGGGATCTCTGCGTAGAGGTCCAAGGTAGGATCGGCTATGAGACTTTGCAGGGATTGTCGGTCCGTGCGAAACAGGTTGACGCTCTTTTGCCAGTCATTCGGCTCGGGCGGGGAGGTAGTCTTGGGCCAGTACTCGTCGGGCCATTTTGGAGCCTTGTAGTCTTGATTTCGGCAGAAGCTCAAGATGTCTTTCTGCGTCACCCGCATGTGCTCCAGCAACTCCCAGGGAGAATAAGGCAAGCCCTCCGGTCGCACCCCTTGCAATGGCGAGGGGATGCTTTCCACTGCCGTATCGAAACTGACATGAGCATCTTGCCAGTCGAGGAGTTTGATCAGGTGCTCACAAAGGATATCGTTCTGATTCATTTCGAGACCCTTCCCTTATTAGATAGGGGCTCATCACCGAGCCGCACCATGCTCGCCAAATGGCTCTTTGGATCGCAACGTACCAGCCCCCGACGGGTATGGGTCACTACGTTCAGTAACTAGCCGGTGTTTCGTTGCCGATGAAAATCCCGTTCCTGTAGGTGTTCACACATTTGGGATGAGCGAACACAGAAGGAGCGTCCGGAGGCGAGTAGACTATGTCGTCCACTAGGGAGCCGCCCGGCGGGTTGAGGTTCGCTAGATTTCGCACTCGTTTCGCGATCTCATGGTCAGCGCAGGAAGTGTCGCCACTGACGCCAAGTCCTCCGATGATCTGTCCGCTTGGGCTATACAACGGCACACCGCCGCCGAAGAAGATCAGCCCGCCCGCAATTTGATTTTTTCCGCCGCTTCCGCCGTTTGGCGGAGCCAGTGCTTTCGGGTCAAACGGATTGGACTGGCCCAGACTCCAAAGCGAGTGGCCGGGCTGGGTGAAGGTATAAAGTCGCGCCGTAGACAAGGCAAGCGTATCGAGGCTAAAGGCGTTGGCGGTATAGGCCTTGGATTTTGCGATGGCTTGGCTGCCGGGCCACACCTGCGTCGGATCGGTTGTCGACGTAACGAAAGTGCATACTTCACCGTCGCGATTCACGACCGCTCCCCACATGCGCGTGCCATTGAACAGTCCGCCAACCGTACCGCCCGAGGTCTGGGCGGCGACGAGAAATGCCCTCAGTTGGCTATCGTTAGGCAAGCCCTGGCAATTGCTAGGTTTGTCGGCAAAGGAGGGGTGGGCCGTTGAAAAGAAGACGATCACCAGAGATAACACACCTAGTGCTGTCAGAAAGAACCATAATCTTCTTGGCATCTGAGTTTTCTCCTTTAAGGTGGATTAGCATTCCGATAATTACGATCTGCGGGCCGAGCGAGGACGAGCTTGACGTCTGGTGCGGCACTATATTCCAGGTGCTCACAACCAGTCAATAATTAGGAAGATTCATCTTTTCTTTAACTTGCCCAGAGCTTCACCTATTGCGGTATCATCGTAAGTGCGCTCCCGCTCCTGTTCCTCGTAACCTCCCTGCTGTTCGTGCACTCCCTGCCGTAGCAGACGTTCTCGGTACTGTTGATTGGCAGATGTCATATCAACCTCTAAGTTCTCTGTTTGCTCCTTCAACTCTTCCTTTCTTATCTCAAAGCTTTCGCTGCTATTTTTCCGAATTCCAAATATCCATGGCACAACGCCACTCGCCGTCGGATTCTCGACGCCAAATGGTAACCGCACGACCTTCAGTCGTGGCAGGCGTACCGTCCGGAGCATTCATCGTAACCGCATTTCGGCTGAACATGTAGGCGAGGTTGCCATCTGGTGAAAGAGTCACCTCCGTCGATGTCCAACTAATCCTGAAGCCAGGGATCTGCATACTCGCCTGCACGTATTGGCGCAATGCATCCTTGCCGACAACAGCTGGCAGGCCCGGAGCTAAGACAACGGCATCATCCGTCCAGTAGGAGAGAACACGTTCAATGTCCCGTCCCGCGGAAGCAGCGGCTGCCCACTCGGCATCGCGCTGAAGCAGTCGCGTTCGTTCCGAAGCCAAGTCCATGTATCTCCCTTCTGATTTTTATTTTAGATTGTGCGGGAGGAGAGAAAGCAAGCGAGCGGCGCGACAATGGAGGTAGCGCTCCTGATAACAGGATTGAATTGACTCAATGAGCCTTATCCTGACGCCCCGGCTCGAAACCTCAAATGCCGGTACTTGGATCGGTCGTCACCGCTCGCCCGGAGATTACACCGAAACCAAGAACTAATTCAAGCAGACTCGATTGAAGATTGTCGACCAGAACTCAATAGCGAAGGGTTGCTACACTGTTTCTTGCCGCCTGTTGCTTAGAAAGATCTGTCCCACTATGCCGCGTGATTCGACCTTTGCGTGCTGCCGTGGGAAACTGAGCAGTCGAGCGGCTTAAGTCGGGAGTCTTCGGGAGAGATCTTTGTACTTAGTGGTCAATTCTCAACAAACCTGAATCATCCGACTCGCGAAATCAAAGTACAAAGCTCAAAGTTCAAAGCGCAACATCTATCTGTCCCAGATTCATTTCCTATGTGTGGCATAGCCGGCATCATCGATCTTGAACCAGAAAAATACATTCGCTCGATGCTTGTTAGTCTCGAGCATCGGGGTCGTGACGATCAGGGCGTTTGGACTTCTGATCCGATCGATGATAACGGCCGCAGAGTTTGTCTGGGCCATCGTCGCCTGGCCATTATCGATCCCAGCCCCGCGGGTCATGAGCCAATGCTCTCATCTGATGGCCGTTATGTCCTCACTTTCAACGGGGAAATCTACAACTATCGCGAACTTCGCAAACAGCTGCAGTCTCTCGGACATCGCTTCACGACAGAGACCGACGCAGAAGTCCTGTTAGCCGCCTTCGCCGAATGGGATCATGACTGTGTTGGTCGATTAAACGGAATGTTTGCGTTTGCCGTTTGGGATAACCGAGACCGGACACTCACCCTCGCACGCGATCACGTCGGCATCAAGCCTCTCTACTACGCCCTGAGTCAGGGAAAGAACGGAACGAAGGGCTCTTTCATTTTTGCCTCCGAGATTAAAGCGATACTGGCCACTGGCTTGATAGAACGGGCACTGGATGCCGAAGGCCTGCACCAGTTTCTGACTTTTCTCTGGGCCCCGGATCCAAACACTCTGTTTAAAGGAATCAAGACCGTTCCTCCTGCCCATGTACTTAGATTTCATGAGGACGAAATCACGAGCAATCAATGGTGGGATATTTCTTTTGACAAGATCGAAGAGGGAAGAAACGACGCCTGGTGGCAAGAACTCGTGCTCGAGACTCTGGATCGGGTTGTGAAGATGGAGATGGTTGCCGATGTTCCGCTGGGATCATTTCTTTCCGGTGGAGTTGATTCGTCAGGCATAGTTGCGATGATGAAGCGTCATAGCAATGGCCGGCGCATTGGCACATATACAGTGGGCATCGAAAGCGAAGACTTGCGTTACGACATCATTCCCGACGATGTGAAATGGGCGCGACGCGTCAATGAGCAACTGCAAACCGACTATCATGAAATCATGTTGCAGCCGCGGGTTGCTGACCTGCTGCCAAAACTGGTCTATCACATGGAAGAGCCGCCCATTGATATGGCTATTCCCAGTTATCTCGTTTCCCGAGCGGCGCGCGAAACATTGACGGTGATGCTGTCCGGCATGGGCGGCGATGAGGTTTTTGCCGGGTATCCGCGACAGATGGCGATGAAGATCGCCGCTGCCTTCGATCCCATTCCGAATCTCTTGCGACGTCCTTTTATGAGAACGGTGGCCCAGGCTTTACCTGGTGGTCTGCCGGGACGCTTCACTGCGCCGCTGCGGAATGCGAAGAAATTCGCGCGTAGCGCTGCCCTTGATTTCGAAGATCGCTACCTGGGTTACGGTACCTACTCTACAAATGATGCAAAGCAGAGTCTTTATTCAGAGGAGTGGCGCGCCCGGACCGCTGGTTACGACCCTTACGCAGCTCATCGCAGTTACTTTGCGAAGGTCAAGAATGCTGCGCCGCTCAATCGCCTGCTTTATGTTGACCTCAAAACTTTCCTACCATGTCTGAACCTGCTGACAACAGACAAGACGTCGATGGCGGCTAATCTCGAGGTGCGCGTACCATTCCTGAACCGGGAGATGATCGAGATGAGTGCGCGCATGCCGCCCGATCTAAAGCTCCGCGGTTTGAAACGGAAGTATGTGCTCAAGCGAGCGCTCGAAGGAGTATTGCCAAAAGATGTTGTCTGGCGTAGAAAGGCGGGATTTGGCGCGCCCATCCGATCGTGGCTGCGTGGACCGTTGCGGCCTCTTATTGGAGACCTGCTGTCGGAGGAAACAGTCAGACGCCGAGGCTTGTTTCGACCGGAAGAAGTGAAGCGGGTGCTCGAGGCTAATTTCTCGGGCCGCGAGGATTTCAACCTGCAGGTTTTTCAATTACTGGGGCTGGAGCTCTGGCATCGTCAGTTTATTGACCGGACGTGAGTGCTCGGGTGGTCAAGCGTAGACAACAACCGGATGCAATAAGCCTAACCGAAGCGCTTTTCCCGCCAAAATCGGCGCCCAACAGTGTAAAACATTGACAATCAACTGGCGGCACTTTACTCTGTTTATGCTTGGAGCAAACCGGCTCCGGCGGCCCCTCAAAGCCCTCACAGTCTCGAAGTCTCCCGGTTTTCCCCCAAATGATTAGACGCGAAGACATCAATCCAAGTGCAGTCAAAGGCGTACGCCGCCAAGACGCTCCTCATAAAAGCCTGCGTGTGCTCCTGGCAGAGGACGACCGTGCCTTGAGACGCTACCTCGAGATCGTGCTGCAGCGTGCCGGCTATAAAGTAGTGGCCGCCGCCGATGGGCTCGAGGCGATGAAGTTCCTGCTCAATACGACCGTCGACATAGTGATTACCGACGCCATGATGCCAAATCTCAGTGGTTATGAGTTGTGCCGGTTTATTAGAAGTAGTAAGCACCTCTCGCAACTGCCTATCGTCTTGTTGAGCGCGCTCGATCAAAAGGACGCTGTGCCGGAGGCTGAACAGATAGATGCCTTTCTCTCCAAGCCAGTTTCACCAGAAACTCTTCTGGACCGTATTGCAGAGTTGACTGTCGATAAGCGGTAGAGGGATCGGCAATCGCCTAGGCCGGCATCGCGTTCTTACTTCCGACTAACGCATCCAGCGAAGTGTATTCAATTCCCTGTGCGGAGGCGACTGCTTCATAAGTGCAATGGCCCGCGAACGTGTTTACCCCCGCCTTCAATCCACCATCGGCAAGAATGGCCGCAAGGAAACCTTTGTTAGCCAGCTTCAGAGCGTAAGGAAGAGTTGCGTTGGTGAGCGCGAACGTAGACGTGCGCGGAACCGCGCCCGGCATATTCGCTACGCAGTAGTGCAAAACACCTTCGACGTAATAGGTGGGATTCGAATGCGTGGTTGGATGAGTTGTCTCGATGCAGCCACCCTGGTCAACTGCAACGTCGACGATCACGGCGCCGTTGGGAACATCCTTGAGCATACTTCGTGTTACCAGTTTGGGTGCGGCCGCACCGGGTACCAGAACAGCGCCCACAATGAGGTCAGCTTGCGAGATCGCATCATGAATCATGTAGGCGCTTGAAGCCAGAGTCGAGATTTTCGAGAGGAATATGTCGTCGAGCTCGCGTAGCCGTTCGAGGTTGTTGTCGATCATGGTTACGTGAGCGCCCATTCCAACTGCAATCTTCGCAGCATTTGTTCCAACGACGCCGCCTCCAATGATCACGACGCGCGCCGCAGGCACTCCGGGAACACCGCCAAGCAAGATGCCCCGTCCACCGCTCATCTTTTCCAGATAATGCGCGCCTACCTGAATGGCCATGCGGCCGGCCACTTCCGACATTGGCGTTAGCAGGGGCAGTCCGCCACGTCGATCAGTGATCGTCTCGTATGCTATGCCGGTAACTTTGCGTTCCAGTAACTGTTTTGTCAGCTCTCTGTCAGGGGCAAGATGGAGATAAGTGAAAAGCAACTGACCCTCGCGCATGCGTGGATACTCAGGAGCGATCGGTTCCTTAACTTTGACGATCAGTTCAGCGGTGGCCCAAACCTCATCCGCCGAATCAATAATTCGGGCACCAGCGCGCTGGTACAAGCCATCTTCGAAGCCGGACCCTTCGCCGGCGCTCTTCTCAACTACCACGTCGTGGCCCGCATCTTTCAGCGCACGTACGCCAGCAGGAGTTAGCCCCACTCTGTACTCATTGTCTTTGACTTCTTTGGGCAGGCCGACAATCACAGTTCATCCTCCGGGGTCATTAGGGAATTGGCTGTGAAGTTATTAAATTGGAAACAGGAACGGGTATTGGCTTCTGGCTCGCCTTCAGTTTCATCAGCCATTTTACATGCTCGTTTCAACGTCGATCTGGGCGCGTTGTAGCTTCCCGCTGAAGTCAACGTAGATAGATTTCCACTCCGAGAAAATATCCAGCACTTGTGTTCCTGCCTCGCGGTGGCCATTACCCGTGGCCTTGGTGCCACCAAAGGGAAGGTGCACTTCGGCGCCGATGGTTGAAGCGTTGACGTAGAAAATGCCGGTGTACAACTCGTTCATGGCGCGAAAAGCGCGATTCACGTTCTGGGTGTAGATGGCCGCAGAAAGGCCGTAGCGAACCCCGTTAGCGATACTGATGTCGTCTTCGAGTGAGTTTGCCGGAATCACAGTAGTTACCGGACCAAAAATCTCTTCCTGAGCTATGCGCATGTCCGGAGTTGCATCGGAGAAGACCGTCGGCTCGATGAAGTAGCCATGCGTATAATCTCCCCGGGTAAGGCGTTTTCCACCGCAAGCGAGCGTGGCGCCATCTTCGTCACGTCCAATCTGGATATAGCCCATGATCTTTTCGACAGCTTCGGTGTTAATGACCGGGCCCATGTCAGTTTTTGGATCCGCGCCATTGCCGACTCGCAATGCTTTCGCATGTTCCACAAGTTTACTGACAAACTGCTTGTATACTTTCTTGTGAACTACCAATCGCGATGAAGCCGTGCAGCGTTGACCTGAAGTGCCAAACGCGCCCCACACCGCGCCCTCAATAGCGAGATCGATGTCGGCATCGTCCATGACAATGATTGCATTCTTGCCACCCATTTCCAGAGAACAAATCGCATTGCGCTCGGCGCAGGCCGAGGCCACGATGCGGCCGGTTTCGGTGGATCCGGTGAAAGCAATCAAGCGCAGGGCTGGATGATTAGTCATTGTTGCGCCAACCGTTTCGCCGTAGCCCGTGACGAGGTTCACGACCCCGGGGGGAATACCAGCTTCCTCGCAAGCTTTAACCAGGTTGTAGGTCGAGAGGGGCGTATCTTCGGCGGGTTTAAGCACTACAGTATTGCCGCAGACGAGCGCTGGAATGAGTTTCCACGACGGTATCGCCATTGGGAAATTCCACGGCGTGATCAAACCGCAGAGGCCCACGGGCTGACGCACACACATAGCAAACTTATCGGGCATTTCCGCGGGAGTAGTGAAACCGTGGAGCCGGCGTCCTTCACCCGCGGTGTAGTAAGTGCAATCAATTGCTTCCTGAACATCGCCGCCGGTCTCTTTTAGCACCTTCCCCATCTCGCGCGTCATGTCGGCAGCAAATCGATCTTTGCTGCGCATCAGGATCTCACCCAGACGGAAAAGCAATTCAGCACGTCTGGGCGCAGGGGTATGACGCCAGCGATCAAATGCCTCCTGCGCGGCATTGACCGCGGCATTGACATCGTCCCTTGTGGAAAGAGGAAAGCGGCCGATGATATCGCGAGTGTCGGCGGGATTGATGTCTTCGAACATCTCGCCCGACTCGCTGGCGACCCATTTTCCGCCAATGTAATTCTGGTAGCTCTTGACTGCAGCGCGAACGGGGCTGCGGGTGGTTTGTTTCCTGCTGGTCTTTGAGACAGCCTTTTTTGCCTGGGCCATAGAAATAGGTTCCGGGTGTCGGGTTACCGGGTATCAACCTGGTCGATGATTACTTCCGGCACCCGACACACGGGTGCCCGACAACGCAATTCTATTGATAAGTAAACTGAACTATTCGCTGCAGCAGACGATCGCCGGCCCTTTGATAGGTAACCACGTTGAGCACGATCGGATCGCCCTGCTTTAGTCCATTCAACACTCGTTGGAAATCCGCGAGTGAATTAACGGGTAGGCGATTGATACGTGTAATAACGTCGCCCTCAATTAGCGCTGCTTGCCCCGATTGTGGCAGGCGGACTTCAGCGACCAGGCCGTTAGGATCGATCTCTTTGATGTAAAGCCCGCGAATACCAGTCAGATGCTTGTCGGCTATGAGTTGCGGCGTAAGCTCGGCGAGCGTAATTCCGAGATGCAGCCCATTGCCTTTCGGATCCACCCCTTTAACGTTTGGCTTCGTCGGTTCGACGACATCCTTCGAGATCACGTCCGGCGGCCTCTCGATTGGTACGACGGCGATCGTTCGTTTGTCGAGCTTGCCATCGACGTCACGGAGGAGAACAAGATTAGCCGATTGGCCCACAGGTGTGCCCGCAACTCTCTGAATTAGATCCTGAGCGCTGATTACCTGTTCACCGTTGTAGTCCACAATGATGTCGTTTGCTTGAATACCTGCTTTAGCAGCCGGCGTTGCCTGTCCGCCTATTAATGGTTCCACTTCAGTAACCATTGCACCCTTGGCTTCGGGTAACCCATAAACTTTGGCAATCTCTTCATGTACGGATTCCAAGCGGACACCGAGATACCCACGTTTCACCTTGCCCTGGGCAACAAGCTGTTTGTAAACAAAATTGGTTTCGTTTGCGGGCAGCGCGAACCCGATGCCGTTATAGTCGCCCGTGGATGTCGCTATCTGCGAATTCATTCCGATGACTTCACCGCGCATGTTGACTAATGGTCCGCCGCTGTTGCCGCGATTGATAGCGGCATCTGTTTGCAAAAAGCGTTGGAAATTTGTGAAGTATGGACTTTCTCGTTCCTTCTTGGAGATGATTCCAGCGGTTACTGTCTGGTCCAGTCCGAACGGCGAACCCATTGCCAACACCCAGTCGCCGACCTGCGCCGCATTCGAATCGCCCAGGGTGACAGTGGGAAGGTCGTGTGGCGCATCGATCTTGATAACCGCCACATCTGTCGCAGAATCGATGCCCACTACTTTCGCGCGATACTTTTCACCCGACTGCAGGCCGACGATTATGCGCGTGGCGTCTTCGATGACATGTTCATTCGTGAGAATGTAGCCTTTCGGGCTCACGATAAATCCGCTTCCTACACCGCGGGTAGGCCGGCGCTGCTGTCGCCGAAACATATCGAGCAGCGGATTGTTCGAAGGTTGATCTTCTTTTTGGTCTTCATCGTCTTTCTCGACAACGTCAGACGACGTCTGGAGCGTTTCGATGTTCACGACTGCCGGCTCGACTCGGCGTGCAATCTCGGCAAAGGAAGCTGACAACGCTTCCGGCGCACGCGCAATTTGCATGTCGTTTTGGGCCGTCGTGGGTCTGCCCGAGAGCATGGCGCCAATGCCAATTCCGGCCAGTAAACACGCTACTCCAAGAGCCGCAATCCAGATTCGCAGCTTTCTCAAAATTGACCGCTCTTGAGCTTTAGTGTTGTCGTTAGAGATATCGAACATAACTCACCACCTTCGGAATTACTGAAGCCACGCACCCTCGAGAATGCCACCATGCGATTCGGCGGCAACTGAAAGGTTTAGAGTATAGCTAAAGGTTTCGCCGGGGGAAAGCAGGCGGCGGAGCAGGAGCAGGAGGCAGGAGGGGACAGTGGCGAAAAGCAGAAGAAAGTAAACAGCAAACAGTGAACCGCAAACAGCCGAGCTAATGCTATCGTTTGCTGTTTGCTGTTTGCTGTTTGCTGTTTGCCTTAAGGTCTGAGCAGAACCTTGAGAATTCCTGTCGTGCCTGCGCGGTTCATCGCGTATACGCCCTCGGCAAGCGGATATTCTTCACTTATCAAGCTATCAACATCCAAGGCCCCTTTCTTCATCAGATCTATTGCCGGAGAGAATCGACCGCAACGTGAACCCACAATGGAGATCTCGTCGACAACCACGCGAGACGCATCAATCTCGGTCGTGTCGTGAAAAGTTGATTTCAAAACCAGGCGGCCTTTGGGAGAGAGCAGATCGAGAGCGAGGGCAAAGCCAGATGCCGCACCTGAAGCTTCCACAACGATGTCAAACCCGCGCTTTCTTTTCGTGGCCTGCTTGGCAGTTGTTGTCTCGATCCCGCGTCGTTCTGCAATGCGCAACTTTGCTGAATGTTTTCCGACGAGCAGCACCGGCGTTCCTGTTAGAGCCAGAACCTGTGCGCACAGCAAACCCAACTTGCCATCGCCGATGACAGCAACGCGATCCGCGCTGGCAATGGAAACTCGTTCCAGAATTCCACAGGCAGCAGAGAGTGGCTCGATAAAAACAGCGTGCTCATCGGGAATTC
>WNFK01222010.1_pt1 | contig 10510 bp, 10 predicted proteins | sample 5400281 | NCBI WGS metagenome assembly WNFK01 (sample SAMN13153350, study PRJNA577476) | soil metagenome | isolation source: 20 cm soil on Douglas fir-dominated hillslope | place: USA:California | collected 2013-09-17
GCGCGGTTGACCCAAACCGTCGATTCGACCAAGCGGCCCAGGTTCGGATCGTCGGCGCGATCTTCGAATTGAATATCGAGTCCATAATGTGCCGGGCGACGTGCCGCGGCTTTCCCAGGCAACTGCAACGAGCTCTCGTGCTTGCTGAAGTCGGAAGCGGACTCATTGACGACTGGATTTTCGCTATCGCTGTTTTCTCCGTTCGGGCTGGATGAGTCCACGACATTTTCTTCTTGCTCCGCCATCGCGCTTACCGAAGCGGCAACGAAACTTCGCGCCTCTCCATTATTGACGCGCGCAGCGAGCGGCAGGCGCTTTTGTCCGCCGGCGCGGCGTTCCACAAGACTCGCAAGCAGTGGAAAATCGTCGGCCAAATCTTCCAATAATTGGACGAGATCACGCTGCAAAGGCCGCACCTCGCGCGGCGGCGCTTGATCGCTTGCGGCGGGCGTGTCGCCCCATTCAGCAAGCTGTTGGGCGACCGCTTGCTGAATTGCCTTGCGAAAGGCCAAATAGGTCGCGCCGCGCGATCCCGTGCGGATGAAATCTCCTTTGTTCAAGGTCAAGCAGGCGGCCAATTCCGGTACTTCGATCAAACCGCCGATTCGCTCCGGCGTCCCCGGCGTCATGCCCAACCAATCCCAACCACGGCGAATGACTTTGCCGTAGGTGCTGATCGCCAGGCCGCGTTGATCTTCCGTGAGCGCGTGATCTTGGCGAAAGAGATAACCCAGCGCCGACGGCTTGCGTTTGCGCATCAGGCGGATCTCCAGCGGCGCTTGTAGCGGCGCATCCGAGCGTTGCCTTGCCAGGCGATTGCCGTTTACATCGACGGCGATGCCTTTAGGGTAATGCGCCGCGAGAAATTCATCGAAGGCCGGATCGAGAAGCGGCTGGAAATGGCGTCGCAACGTTTCCTCGAGAAATCCCGGGTCGAGCAAAGGTGAGAGCGGATTGCGCAATTTTAAGCGCACGGCGGTGCCTCGTTCGGCAACCAACCCGGGAGGAGGCGTCCATTTCCACGGAGCGCGGTGCCGCGAGGCCATGTGCCATGACGTGGCTACATGATTCTTACCTCGGCGCGTTTCGGTCAAGACTTCCTCGCAAATAAGCAGACCGAGCTTGATGCCGACGCCGGCGAAGCCAATGCCTTGACCGCGAACTTTGCTGCTTGCCGCGATGTCGTGAAAACGCGCGAGCTCCCGACGCTGCATACCGGAGCCGTTGTCCATCGCCGTCAGCGTGGCTTGGGCCGGATCGGATTTGAAAGAGATCGCCGACGCGCCGGAGTCGAGCGCGTTGGCCATGATCTCGGTGAGAATGGTTTCCTCGAGCGAGCCGGGATAGGCGTCCCGCAGGTCTTCCAAAAGATGCAGTAAGTCGACGCGTGTTTCGCCCATCGTAGAGATTTCTCGACCTTTGTCCCGAACCGCTGCAGCCCGCTGCCAAAGTAAAAAGTTACTTCAGATGTTTAGCGAAGAAATTCGTTGTGCGCTCCCATGCAAGTTTGGCGCACTCGGCGTTGTAATTTGGCCCGGTCTCGTTGCCGAACGCATGACCGGCTTTATACCAATAGGATTCGAAAGGCACGTTCCCTTCGCGCAGCTTCGCTTCCAGAGCCCGGGCCTGCTCGGGAGGAAAAGCCTCGTCGAGTTCGGCAAAGTGCAGCTGCAGCGGCTTTCTTATCTTTCTAACATCACCCGCTTCATCGGGCGGAAAACCATACCATGACGAATAAGCGTCGCCCTCCGGAACGTACATCGCAGATACCACAGTGAGCGCGCCGCCCATGCAAAAGCCGACTACACCGACTTTGGCGCTCGTCTGCTTCAGGTATTGCGTCGCGCTGCGAATGTCCTGTGTCGCCGCCTCGCCGAAATTGAGATTCGTCATCAAGTGATTGGCTTCGGCGGCATCGGTGGTAACTTTGCCTCTGTAGAGGTCCGGCACCAGCGCGCGATAACCGAGCGCGGCAAAGCGGTCGGCCACGCCCTTGATTTGATTGTTCAAGCCCCACCATTCCTGAATCACTACAATGCCGGGCGCTTTATCGTTTCCCGCAGGTCCCGAGAAATAGCCGCTGCAATCTGCGCCATCCGGCCGTTTAAAACTAATCATCTGTCCCATAATCAGCCTCCCTAATCATGGAATAAAGTCTCAATGGGTAGCTAATGGAATAGCGGCCATCGAGTCAAGACGGCCAGTAAAATACGAGCGGGTGCTTGCGTCGTGCTGCTATTTCGTGCGTTCTTTCGCTTTCGCCTTGGCATCGTCGATGATCGGCTGGATTTTCTTCTTGAGCGCCGGATTGATCTGAAAGGCTTTTTGCAAATCGGCGTCGGCGTCTTTGTCTTTGCCCTGGTAAATCCGGATGATGCCGCGATAGACGTAGGCATCGGCATTCTTCGGTTGCATGCCGATCACCTCGCTGAAGTCACGGGCGGCGTAATCATATTTATCGAGGCGCAGGTGGGCGAGGCCGCGATTGAACGGCGCCTCTGGGTCCTTGGGATTAAGGCGCATTGCTTCGCCGTAATCGGCGACGGCATCGTCGAATTTTTCAAGCTTCATCTCGGACAGGCCGCGGTTGTAAAAGGCTTCGGCCGATTTTGGGTTCAGACGAATCACTTCGGTGAAATCGCGCATGGCGTCTTCGTGTTTTTGCGCCGCGGCGTACGCGATGCCGCGATTGTAATAAGCATCGGTCAAGCTCGGATCGCGGGCGAGCGCGCCATCGTAGTCCTTGATGGCTTCGTCGATTTTACTCGTCGCCAGATAGCTGTTGGCGCGATTGTAATAGTTCTGCGCGTCTTTGGGCTCGATGCGGATCGCCTCGGTGAAATCCTTGATGGCGCTGTCGTAACGCTTGGCGTCAAAATGAATGCTGGCTCGGTTGGTGAGGCTGCGCGCGTCCTCCGGATTCAACTTGATGGCGGCGCTGTAGTCGTTGAGCGCCGGGCCGTCTTGTTTCAGGCGCCGATAAGCGTTGGCGCGGTTGTAGTAAGCCTCGGCATCCTTCGGATTGAGCCGTAGCGCCTGGCTGTAGTCGTTGATCGCTTGCTTATCCTGGCCGAGATCGAAATACGCATTGCCGCGGTTGAAATAAGCCTCCGCAAGCTTGGGATGGGCTTTGATGACTTTGTCATATTCGACCAACGCTTCTTTGATCTTGCCCGACTCGTGCAGCTCCAACGCGGGCTTGAGCGGCTCTTCGATCTGCGCGGATCGAAGCTTTGGCGCGACTGAAAACAACGCTGCCACGGCGGCGAAGATCGCGACGAGGTTTTTTTTCCCGTTCATTTGTTCGCCGGCGTCATCATCGGTTCGATTTTGTCTTTCAGGCTCGGGTCCAGCTCGATCGCTTTGTGAAAGTCTTTGCGCGCGTCCTCGTTCTTACCTTGGCGCGCGCGGATCACGTTCTTGGCGTCGAGCTTGAGCGCTTCGTCATAATCTTTCACTGCGTCGTCATATTTGCCGAGCACAGAGTAGGCGTTGGCGCGATTGTTATAGCTCTCGGCGTTTTTGGGCGCGAGCTTGATCGCTTCCGAATAATCTTGCACGGCCTGCTCGTTTTTGCCGAGCCGGCGATAAGCGAGGCCGCGGCCGTAGTAGATATCGGCGTCTTTTGGTTCGAGCTTCTGCGCTTCGTTAAAATCTGGAATCGCTTTTTCGAACTGACCGAGGGCATTGCGGGCAAGGCCGCGTTGGCGATAGGCCTTCGGCGCTTTGGGATCGAGTTTGATCACTTCATCGAAATCTTTGGCCGCTTGCTCATATTGTTTGCGGGCGAAATGAGCATTGCCCCGATTAAAATAAGCGTCGGTAAAATTTGCGTTGAGCTTTAAAGCCTCGTCGTAGTCTTTGATCGCTTCGTCATATTGACCGAGCTTGAAGCGAGCCAAGCCGCGGTTGTTATAGGCAACGTCCGACTTGGGCGATGCCTTGAGCGCGCGCGAAAATGCCGTAACGGCGTCTTTGTATTTAGCCGCCTTGTAAAATTTGACGCCTTCATTGAAAGCGTTTTCAGCTTCGCCGCCTGCGGAGACTCGCGGCAGCGCCAGAACCAACAAAATCGCCCAGCGACCGATTCTGTGCCCAAGGAAATGCATGAAGAATGATTTAACGTATGACGCGGTCGAAGTCCACTTGGCGCGGCGGCATTTCTACCCCTAGACAAAAAACCCAAAAAGGAATAAGGAATTGAATAATATACGCTAATTAAAAGGAGGGTTCCCACCAATGAGTCATGCCGCTGCGGCCAAGCGAACCGCGGAACAAGTACTCGGAAAAGATAAAATTGTTTCATCAGATTCCCATATCATGGAGCCGCCCGATCTTTGGGAGGCCAATCTGACACCCGGCCTTAAAGCCAAATTTCCAAAATTTCCGCCGAGGAGCACGGTGGGCGAAAAGCCAGGCGGCCACGACCCGAGGGCGCGCTTGGATGAAATGGCCGTCGACGGCGTCAGCGCCGAAGTTTTGTATGCGACCCACGGCCTTCGACTCTATGCGCTCGAAGACGCGGAACTCCAGGAAACCTGCTTTAAAATCGCCAACGATTGGATGATCGATTACTGCAATGCCTCGCCGGGGCGGTTGTTCGGCATCCCGATGATCTCGATGTACAACATTCCGAACGCGATCAAGGAGCTCGAACGCTGCAAAAAGGCCGGCATGATCGGCTGCATGATCTGGCAGGTTCCGCCCGAGCATCTGCCGTTTACCAGCGACCATTACAATCCGTTTTGGGAAGCCGCCTCGGAGCTTGACATGCCGGTCAACGTGCATATCCTCACCGGCTTTAATTACAGCCGCTTCGAGCGCAAGGGATTGGACACTTATCGCATGACCGTGAACCAGAAGCTCACCGATGCAGCGAACATTCTGTTCGATTTCGTTTTTGGCGGCGTGTTGGCGAAGAATCCGAAGCTGAAACTGGTTTATGTCGAAAACGAAGTTGGCTGGATCCCATTCTACTGTCACGAGTGGGACAAATATTACGTGCGTCACAGCCCGAAGGCGCCGCTGCCTTATATGAAGAAGCTGCCGAGCGAGTACGTGCAGGACCAAGTTTATGCGACCTTCTTCAGCGATCCGTGCGGCGGACGCATGATGGACTGGTTCGGCGAGAATAATTTCATGTGGTCGAGCGACTATCCGCACGCCGCGTCGACCTGGCCGCATTCGCGTCAAGTTATCGCCGACGAGCTCGGCCATCTGCCCAAGGACGTGATCGATAAAGTCGTGCGCCAAAACGTGATCGACTTGTACGATTTAAAAGTAGACGGCATCAACAATTAATCAAAAAACCAACTCGAAAGGAGCCATCATGCAAGCAGCAAGAAAATTGGAACCCACGGAAAAGCCCAAGTCGCAGAAGTTTTCACTGCGCACGCCCTATATGAAACAGGGCCGGGTCACACAGCTGGTCGCGGAGACCGAAAACATGTGGATCCACACCAAGATCAATTACGAGGGCGGCGAGAACGAAATCCATACCCACCTCGACGAAGACCATTCTTTCATCGTGCTCGAAGGCCAGATGAGCGTTTTCGATGAAAAAGGCAACGAGCAAAAGATTGAAAAATATCAGGGCATCATGATTCCCAAAGGCGCTTATTATCGCTATCTCAATACGGGCACGGAAAATCTCGTCGTGATCCGCATCGGGGCGGGCATCAAGGGCCAATCGCAGGGCGGTCAGGAAATGCGCGTGCGTCCGGACGGCAAGCCGCTTATCGCTTCCTCTGAGGAAAATAAGACTGTGCCGCCGATCGAGGATACGAGATTCTTCGCCGATGCGGCCGGATAAAGTCTGAATTCACATATTGGATCATTTTTAACCACCGGCCACTGAACTTTCAGTGGCCGGTGTCGTTTTGGGAGTCGATATGTCTCAAGCCATCCGGGAGATGCCCGAGGAGATGCCGGTCGAGCTCTGGCGCGGTTTCAAACCGGCGACTGCGGCTTGGCAAGGCAGCGTCGCCGGCATCTTCGTTGCACCGAATTCCGCCGACGAGATGGTTTCGCTCCAAAAGGTTCGCGCATTCGCGGACGGGGGCTTGGAAGGAGACCGCTTCCTGCGCGAATCTTGGAATGCCGTCCAGAGGCCGGACAAGGCGGTTACTTTGATCGAATCCGAAGTACTGGATCTGGCTGCTCATGAGCTTGGACTTCCATCGATCGCGGCCAAGACGCGCCGCAATATCGTGACCCACGGTGTACCGCTGATCGATTTATTGCATTGCGAATTCACTATCGGTGGCGTCACGATGCGCGGGGTTCGCCTGTTCGAGCCGTGTGGCCATCTGGTCAAGGTTTCGAAGCTGCCGGGCATTTTCAAAGCTCTGGATCATCGCAGCGGCCTCAAGGCGGCGATTCTCAGCGACGGCGTGATTTCCGTTGGCGATCGGATCGCGTTTCAATCCGGTTCGGCTGTTTCCGCCGCGCAAAACGGCTGAGCGACGATGGATTTCGGACTGCACCTGCCCGCATCATCGGCAATCGTTAAAGCCGACGAACTCGTTCATTTTGCGCAACAAGCCGAGGCGCTGGGTTTCTATTGTCTGACGGTCGCCGATCACGTTATCGTGCCTAAAAATATTTCGGTTCCTTATCCTTATACGGTCGACGGAAAATATCCCGGCACAGGATACCACCTCGAAACTCTGACGACCCTGGGCTTTCTCGCCGGCGCGACCCAACGGATTCGCTTCGTTACCAGCGTCATGATCCTGCCGTATCGAAACCCGATCGTGACAGCGAAGATGCTCGCGAGTCTCGACGTTTTGTCCGGCGGCCGAGTGATCGTCGGCGCCGGCGTCGGTTGGATGAAGGAGGAATTCGAAACCATTCGGACGGAGCCCTTCCAAGAGCGTGGCAAAGTCACCGACGAATACATCGCGGCGTTCAGAGAGCTGTGGACAAGCGATCATCCGAATTTCAGCGGCAAATATTGCAGTTTCTCGAACATCATTTTTCTCCCTAAACCGGTGCAGAAGCCGACGATCCCGATCTGGATCGGCGGTCATAGCAAACAAGCGATCCGCCGCGCCGCGCGCCTCGGCGACGGCTGGCATCCGATCGGCGGCGTCCCGACGATTCCCCTGGAGCCCGAGGACGTTGCCGCAGATATGTCGATGTTACGAGAGTATGCCGAAAAGGCCGGCCGCGATCCCAAAAAAATCCGCGTCGCCTTGAAGGGCTCGCTCTTTGACCGCGAGAAGCAAATCACGCCAGGAAAACGCCGACGTTTTATGGGTAGCGCCGAAGAGGTCGCTTCGGACATCCGCGATTATCGCACGGTCGGAGTCGATACGATGATTTTCGATGTGCGACGACCGACCATCGCCGAAACTTTGGAGCGGATGGAGTGGATGGCCAAGGAAGTGTTTCCACAAATTTAGCCCGGCGTGTAAAGTTTTCAATGATTTATTGTGATTGTTGTTGAGTTGGGCCATCTCTCCGTGGCTTGCGATCGCACCCGTTTTGGCCTTCGCTGTGGAAGCAAAGCCCGGTTAGCAAACTGGTCCGGATTCGCCTCCGGGAACCGCAGTATCTAATTCGCTCCGAAGCGGCTCACATGGACAACTCACGAGACCCCAGAATGGGCGCGTGAAAGTGATTGTCTCAGAGGACCTGCCGATGACCGACGACAAAATATCGAATTGCGGGCGAGCCCCCTCCGGCTTCTCAGTTTGCTCTGCCGACTAGTCGCGCATCGTCGGAGCGGACATATCCCGGAGGATTGCCGTGCTTTGACCGCACTTCGAGCCAATCGCCAGCGGAGCTTACGACGTTGATCCGGGTTCCTCTGCCGATTTGCGTGATAACGCGAGCGGTAGATGACGGATTTTCATAGACCGACGTCGCCTGGGTTGTCTCATAGACTCCCGAACCGGCTGTTCGTCTTGCCGCCACCGGCGTTGGAAGCGGCGAGGCCGTGTCCGGCGCGCGCGATGCAGGTCTCCTAACGGCCACGGACCGGCTCACGTTCAGACGATCTGCCTCACGAGTGGTAACTTTCAGTCGCTGCTGTGTAGCCGAAAGTTCCTTTTGGCTTTCTTCGAGTTTAGTTTTCGTTTCGGCGAGCTGATTGGAGTTCTCGTTCAGTTGTTGCCGCGTTTGCGCAAGTTGCGCTTCCTGACTTTGAATCGTCTGATCTTTCGCCTGAAGCTGTTTTGAGTAGGCCTGTGACGACAGCAATAGCTCGCTGCGGTGTATGTAGCCGCCGGCAAAAAAGGCGATCACAGCCACAACGAGCATGGTGGCCATCCACATAAATTTTGCAGGGATTGGGGATCTCCTGTAATTATCCGAGCCAGTTCGTGGTGCCGACGATGGGTCGTCACGCTTGAGCCAAGGAGGAGCGATCTGCGATGAGAAATCGGCCTTACAATAGGAACAATCCGCGGCGTCTTCCGAGATAGTGTTGGCGCAGTGTGGGCAAAGCCGCGCTCGCGTGGATTCTCCGATCAATGGCCTTCCCTCCTTGGCGCAGTGGTAACCCTATCCCACGTATTCGGCGAGGAACTGGGGGCGCTTTTTTGAAACATCCCTAATGCGAGCTCGAAGCGCCACTTCCTTGGACGTTTGGAAAACTCAATTGTTAATTTCTTAGGCCTCACAAGAGCGGTAAGAGCCGAGCTTGAAGTCGTTGGTCGCTTGCTCAGCCTTGACGCTACGTTAACGACTTCGTCAATAATTGAGATTCCAGGGGGTCGGATAAGTTTTTAAGTCGGCACCGATCGACGGTTCAATTCAGCAACGGCTAAAATTAGAACGGAATGACCTACTGATTGACCGTGTTGTCGGAAAAAAAGACTGCGTTCCCGCTAATTTGGAATAGGGCGTTTCCGGGAGGTTTCCAGCTACGACTTGCTAGCTCGATCAGGTCAGATCTCCCATCGGGCACGCGCTCGGCGGCCTCACAGCCTGCTGAAAAGAGTTGGTTGCTTATTGTTATGAAGAATCTTCTACTTCTTGTTTCAGCGCGAACGGCGGCTGCAATTTTGATTTGGAGGTAATTCGGTGGTCTGTTATTCTACAGGCCCATGCTAATATCAAGTTTAGTGACCCTTGGCGTTTTGTGGAATGCGCTGCGGCACTTGCCGGGGTTCGTGGAATCTGTCGCCTATCTGTTTGGGATTCTGTTTGCTTCTTTCACGCTTGATGTCTGTAAGCGCGACCCAGATTAGCTGATGGGGCCGCCGTTCTAGGCTTTGCTAACTTATACGGCGCGCCGTCTACTACAATTAGTCGCCCCGTTAGACCCGTCTTCCGGCAAGCAGCCGATACAACAAAAGCAAAATAATAGATCCGAGCACTGCCATGACGAAACCGGCAGGCTCTCCCTGTTGGTAAAATCCCAGCGACTGACCAATAAATCCGCCCAGCAAGGCTCCGGCAACTCCTAAAAGAATTGTCAGTATAAATCCTCCTGGATCACGCCCCGGCATCAGTAGCTTGCCAACAATGCCCACGATTAAACCGAAAAATATCCACCCGATAACACTCATAATTCACCTCCTTAACTACCCGACCGGACCGCCAAGGATCCCGGTATCTGCGTAAGCTTGATGTAAGCCAAACGCGTGGTTCATGTTGCGGTGTTCGATCGGCTAGCTGGCGACATAGGATTCATTGCCACATGAGCGCAACAAGAAAATACCCCGTTGGCTTCCACTCCATCCGATGCTTTGTAATCGCAGTGTTCATTCGGGCGCGCGCGATTCATTCGCTCGCGCTCAAGATGAGAAGCCACACTTGGGTGAGCAACCGATATGCCATCGGCAATACGCGTATTCAAGGCGATTCATCTATCGATAGTCCGGAATGAACCTAGAAAAATTCCTACTGTGTCCGGATTGCCGTACACCTACACGCGCATAGTCGAAGCAAGCGGCCATGATCGTAATGCGTCAACTCCGGGGGTTGTTTCGCTGAAGCCGTGATTCTCTAGATCTCGGCCAAGGGTTAACTGTGGCACCCTAGTTGCCGTTAAGCGGAGTCATGGGCGGAAACAAATTTGCGCCGGCGCGCCGGTTTGCCGGGAGCGGAGCAATGGAGGGATTATGGCAAGTCAAAAACAACATATGGCTGCTCGGAAAAACATCAAGGAAGCGGCCCGACGATAAAGCGTCTACTAAAAAAGACGCGCCGCGCGCTCGGTCAGCAAGCGGCAAAGAAGCGGAAGTCACGACGCTGAGTCATTCGGCTCATTTCGTGTCGTGGGTGTTCGCGACTGTGAATTTTCTTAACAATGCAATGCTCGCCATAATCTTTCTTGCAATGGAGGATTTCTTCCGGCGGCGAAATTCATTTGAATGTGACCGGGCGGTGGTGCCTCGTTTCCCTGGCTGCTAGGTGAACTGGACTATTCGCAGACTGGCAGGTTTCTAATGGGTGTGAATTTACGCGCCGATTATGGCATTTCTGAGATAACTTCATCTTGGTATTGCGCTTGCTCTAATCGTTTGCTCATTATGAACCCCACAGATAAAAAAACTAC